>OJRV01000829.1_pt1 | contig 38462 bp, 34 predicted proteins | sample 1599241 | NCBI WGS metagenome assembly OJRV01 (sample SAMN04168656, study PRJEB22393) | human gut metagenome | biome: human gut microbiome; feature: stool | host: Homo sapiens | collected 2014-03-17 | reverse complement strand
TCCTGCCTGATGGGTGATTCGACAGCGCTTGCCTCAGCAATTGTGCGGTGCTGCCCTAAGTAAATTATGGGACTCATCCGCGCCCTCAATGTCTGACTCATGAGAATAGAGATTCGAGATCACATGGCCCTGTCCATCAAACACGCCGCAAAAACTGTATTCAGGGAAATCCCCGCCGAGGACAGTACCAATCGAAATCCATTCATGCCCGGATAAATCAAGGTCATTTTCCAAATAGAAAGTTTTCCCTGCAAAATTTGTGGTTCCGGGGTCTGCATTTACAAGCTGTGCCAAACCTGCAAGCTGTTCAGCCGTGGTGATATGGTATTCCGAAGCGTCAGGCGCACTCGTATACCAACTCGTGTCCGCCGTGCCGTCCCAAACGTCCGCCGCGCTTTCCGCAAACACGCCCATCGGCACGCAGAAAATCATCATGCAGATTGCCAAAGCGATGCCTAATATACGTTTTTTCATATAGGGCCTCCTATTACTATATGTATACGCCGTACAGAACGTACCGTATATACTGTTTCTATTTTAATCATATACGAAGTTCAGCCAAAAATCAACCTATTTTCCTTTCTTCTTTCTTAAATTTTACGTTATTATTCACAACAAGAATTAAAAATCCGCATTCCCGGTGTTTGCAGAAATGCGGATTTTATTTCTATGAATTTATACGGTTTAGCTATGGTTTAAAACGCATTAGCCCATACCGCTGCCGCCGCAGGTCGCAAACGGAATCATCGCCTTGCCGGCAAAATCAGAACTTTCCGCCGCCACCGCCGTGGGTCGTGCCGGAGGACGACGTGTGCGTTGCGGAGCCGCCGGAAGAATCGTTGTCCTTCGGCTTTGCCGTGCGGTTCACGTGCGAGTAGAGGAACACATCGTTTGCATACGCCACGTTCATGCTGCCGGGGCGCACATAATCCGACGCGGCCGCCTTACGGCGCACGGTTTTGAGCTGCCCGCGCATAAAGCCCGTCACAACGAGCGCCGCAACGAGGCCGATAGCAAGCGAAACCAAAATCGCCGGGCCCCACGGGAAATTCCCCACGGTGCTCTCCTCGTATGCCTCACCTTCCTCGTAGTAACCGCTCTGCACGCCCGAGATGTAGTTGTCGCACATATCGGCATACGTTGAAAACGCGTCATAATAGTAGCCGCCGCTGAGGTCGCTCAAAAACGCATCCTCCATATTGCCGCGCCGCGCATCCGTAATGGCCGTAATGGCGCTGCCCGTCGTCGTTATGTACCAGTCGCGCTCTTCCATGCTGATGAGCAGCAGAACGCCGTCCGGGTTATACTTATACGAATTATAATCGTAAAAATCGTCCGCATATTCACGCGGTGTCTTGTCGCCGATGGAGTTTTCCGTCACAACGGCAACGTCTACGCTCAGCCGGTCGCTGATCTCATCAAGCTTCGCGAGCAGATTACTTTCTTCCTCGCCCGTCAAAAGGTCCGCGTTGTCGATCAGGTGCGGCGTGTAGTCCTCCGCCGTATCGGCAAACGCCGGAACAGACACAACGACACATAAAAGAACGGCGAAAAATACCGATAAAAGCTTTTTATTCATTCTCCGCACCCCCTTAGAACAGCCAGAACAGGAAATAGGCAATCAGCGCAATCACACCGAAGCCTGCCGTAAGCCCGCCAAGCCACTTAAAGTACAGCCCGTTATCCACCGGCAGGTCGCCGACGAATTTGCCGGTCTGCCCATTCATCGCAAAGAGGTACTTTTTGCCCTTCCACGTCGTGTTCAAAAGCCACACGGGGTAAAGCGCGTACTTTGCCTTGCCGTTGTGCAGACGAACGGAGGAATTCTCCGTCGTGACGGAGTGATACCCCTTCACTGTGGACGCGAATGCGTCTTCCGTGGAGCGCTTGATGCGCTCGTTGGCGCGGTCGATGCTCTGCTCGGCCGTCACATCGTACTTGTCCGCAAGGTAGCCCGCGAGATACGCCGTTTTAAAATCCACCGCGTCCTCAAACTTGAACGGCTCAATGGACTCCATCAAATCGTCCGGCATCTTGGAGGAACCGTCCACCGGCACGCGGTCAAAGCCAATATCACCGCTGCGGCCTATCGAGTAGTAGCTTGTTTCCGTGTAATCGTAATCGCTGTCGCTCCAGGTGCGCACACGCGTCGCTTTATAGCGAATATCCGCATCGGCATCGGCATCAAACAGCCAAAATGGCACGTAAACGCCCTTGATTTCATCGATATGGTTCTCTTTTTTGAAAATCTTCGGCAGCAGCTTTTTGCCCTTATAATGCCGCTGCAAGGCTTCTTTTGCCGCCTTTTTGTCGATCTTGAACGGAATCACGTAATCGGGCTTCAAAGCGCCGCTCACCTGCCCCATCATCACGACCGGGTTGCCGCAGTACGGGCAGGAGGTCGCCGCCGTGTTTTCATCACAGACAATCTCTCCGCCGCAGGAGTTGCACACGTAACTGCGCAGCGTGCTTTCTTCGCCCTGCTCCCACGCGCCGCCGGCCGTGGTCTCCCAGTCCATTTCGTCGGGCTTTGCGTTTTGAACTTCTTCCTCGTGCGCGGTAAACGCTTCGGTGTCAAACTCCGTGTCGCAGTACGGGCACTTTATCTTCTGAATTTTACTGTCAAATTCCACAGCGCCGCCGCAGCAAGGACATTTGTATTCTTTAATTGCCGCCATTTGCTCTCATCTCCTCACAGTTCAACGCAGGTCGCAACCTTTAGGCACGGTCATTTTCATCAAACGGGTCGCCGCACTGCGGGCAGAACTTCGGCGGGTGCGCGGGGTCTTCCGGCTCCCAGCCGCACTTGTCACAGCGGTACTTCGGTAAGCCCTCCGGCTTTTTCGCGCCGCAGTTTGCACAGAAATTGCCCTTGTTCACTTTACCGCAAGAGCAGGTCCAGCCGTCGTTATCCGGCTTCTTTGCCCCGCAGTTCGGGCAGAAATTGCCGTTGACCACCGTGCCGCACGCGCACTTCCAGCTGTCCGCAGCCTGCGCCGCCTGCTGCTGACCCATGCCGTACAGCGCCTGTGCGTTCATGCCGCCCGCATTCATAGCCATATTTACGCCCATAAAGCCGTTCATAGCACCGGCAGAGTTGCCCGCGGCCGTTTTCATCGCGTCCGACTGTGCGCCGACGAGCGTGGCCGCCGCCATAGTCGGGTCGCGCATCATCGCCGTGCGCTGTGCCTGCTTGATCATCTCGGCGTCCTCGTCCGGCAGTGTCACAGAGCCGAGCGCAATGCTGACGACCGTCAAGCCGCGCAGCTCGCCCCATTTCGCGGAAAGCGCCGTATTCATGGCGTCTTCCAGCTCCGTGTTGTGTGCCACAATCTGGTTCGGACGCAAACCGAGATCGGAAAGCTTGCCGAACGCCGGCTGCAAAGCGCTGATGAACTCGTGCTTCAGCTGGCTGTCCAATTCGTCGCGGGTATATTCCTGTTCCACATTGCCGCACACATTCGTGTAGAACAAAAGCGGGTCCGCAATGCGATACGAATATACGCCGGAGCAGCGAACGGAAACGTCCACGTCCAGCCCGATCTTGTTATCGACCACACGGAACGGAATGGGGTTCGGCGTGCCGAATTTATTGTCGATGAGTTCCTTTGTATTAAAATAATATACGCGCTGATCTTTGCCGGCGTCGCCGCCATACGTAAAACGCTTGCCAATCTGCGCAAAGGTGTTTTTAATGCCCGCACTGAGAGAGCCGGAGAAAACAGAAGGCTCGCTCGAAGCGTCATAGGTGAATTCGCCCGGCTCCGCGCAAAGCTCCACCACTCTGCCCTGCTCCACGATCATCATGCACTGGCCGTCTGCCACCGCAATGCCGGAGCCGCTCGTGATGATGTTGTCACTGCCGCGCGTATTGGAGGAACGCCCGCTCGTGCGCTTTACACCCTTTGTGACAAGCACCTCTTTCGGCATCGATTCGCAATAGAAAAATTCTTTCCACTGATCCGCCATAACACCGCCCGCGGCGCCGACAGCTGCTTTAATAAGACCCATAAATAATTGCTCCTTTTCAATGGTTTCCGCACGTTATATTCCGCCCGGTGTTTATGCTCTAAGTTTAGCACAGAATTTTTCTGTTTTCAATGAATTTCGACAGCACACTCAACAAATATTTGCGCTTTCCTCTGAATTCAGGGAAGCATCCATGATGGAAACCCATTTTTCAATTTTGAACCTGTGCCCAAAAAACCGGGGGCATATCCGTCTGTGCGGCTCTTTTTTAATCAAATTTGCTTTGCCTCTTCGCCGAGCGTGAATTCATAGTGCATCTCAAGCGCGGCAAACAGCTTTTGCATCACTTCGTTTGCAATGGCACGGATGTCGAGGCTCGCAATCAGTGCCATAACCTCCCGCTGTTTTTCCTCCGGCACGCAATAAATGCGCAGTGTCAGCTGCAAAAAGCGCTCTAACTTGCGTTCCAGCGTAAAATACACGTCGCACGGACGCGCCATATATCCGCGCATGATCGCCGCCGAACCAATGTCCGACTCATAAAAATCGCTCACACTGTACCCGGGCATATACGCGCCGAAAATACGGTGCAGCATCTCGGCCGTCATCCTGTGGATGATTTCCAAATTTTCCGGCAGCGTGTACGCCTCCACGTAAATTTGGCGCAGGTTCTCGTTCAACTCTGCCAGCGTCAGCTGAATCGCCGTCTCCACCGCATAGAGCTTTACGGGGTCTGTCTCCCCCTGTGCAATCTGCCCCGCGATAGTAAACTGATTTTGAAACATGAACTCGGTCAGCTCGGTAAGCACACCGGCTTTCGTGCGGTACAAATTATAGAACGTGCCCGCGGAAACATCCGCTTCCGTCAAAATCTGCTTCGGCGGCGTATGCTTAAACCCCTGCTCCAAAAACAGACGCACACAGGTAGAAAGAATTCGCTTGCGCGAGGCCTCCTTTTCGTTGCGGTTTGCCATTTATACCCCTCTTTTCCCTGTTTTAGAATTGATTCTAATACTCCCAAATGAGTATACCACAACAAAAAGAAAAATCAAGTGTCGGTACACGAAAAAAGGGCAGCTCTTCGCCGCCCTTAACGAATATTTGTCTTTACCGCACGGGTTATATGTTCCGTAAGATCGCTTTTTTCAGCGTTTCGGCATTCAGCGGCTTCGAGAGATGCTCCGTCATACCGGCTTTGCGGCTGCGCTCCACATCTTCCGAGAACGCGTTCGCTGTCATCGCGATGATCGGCACCGTTTTCGCATCCGGCCGGTCCAGTGCACGAATGCGCTGCACCGCCTCAAGGCCGTCCATCACCGGCATCATGATGTCCATTAAGATCACGCCGATCTCGCCCGGCGCGGAGTTTCGGAAGGCCTCCACGGCCTCTTTGCCGTTCCATGCCTGCATCGTTTCGGCACCCATGTCTTCCAGGAAGAATTCCGCAATCTCCATGTTGAGTTCGTTGTCTTCGGCCAGCAGCACTTTCAGCCCGTGCAGAGCCGTTTCGTCCGCTGCGCCATTCGCCGCCGCCTGTGCAGAGGGATGCTTGTCGATTTCAAACGGCAGCGTCACCGTAAACGCAGAGCCTTCGCCGAGCACGCTTTCCACCGTGATGGTGCCGTTCATCTTCTCGATGAGCTCCTTCACGATAGACATGCCGAGGCCCGTGCCCTGATACTGCGTGCGGGCGTCCTGCTTTTCCTGTGTAAACGGCTCAAAAAGCTCGTTGTTCACAAAATCTTCGCTCATACCGATGCCCGTATCACGTATTGTAAAGCGGAATGTCGCCGTGTTTTCGTCACAGGCAATCTCCTCCGCATACGTTTCAATCGTGCCGTTTTCTTTATTGTATTTCGCCGCGTTGCTGAACAGATTCAATAAGATCTGCCGCAGATGCAGCGGGCTGCCGATAAGCTTTGCGTGCGCAAACGAAATCTTGCTGTAGGTATACACAATGCTCGTTTTTGCCACCTGCGCTTCGTTCAGTGCGCGGACGTTCTTCATCAAATCGTCAAGGTCAAACGGCACATGCTCCGGCTCCATATGGCCGGATTCCAGCTTGCTCATATCCAAAACATCGTTGATGAGCGACAGCAGGTGCTCGGAGGAAACATGGATCTTTTCAAGGCAGTCGTCCACGCGCTCATGATCTTCACGGTTTTTCTTGATAATCTCCAGCATACCCATCACACCGTTGATCGGCGTGCGGATATCGTGGCTCATGCGGGAAAGGAACTCCGTCTTCGCTTTATTCGCCAGCGTTGCTTCGTCCACCTCAGCCCGCAAGCGCTCGTGCTCCTTCTGCTCCTGTTCATGGAACTCCGTGGTGTTTTTCAGCAGCACAAGGCTGTGGATCATCGGCTTTTCCTCACCGCTCTTCGCATCGTATACGCGTGAAGACATCATCAGCGCCGTTTTCTGTATCCAGCGTGTCTCGCCGCCGGATACACGCTCACAGTATTCCACCGTCACCTGTTTTTCTCCGCTCGCATAGCGTTCCAAAAGCTTTTCGGCCGTGTCGATCAACCGGTAGCTGCCCATCGTTTCGGGCAAAATCAGCATAGAATGACGGTGGCAATATTCGCCGTACGGACACGGTGCTTTCAAGTCCTCAATAAAGGTGTCTGCGCCGCGTTCACGACGGAAATCACGCTCCACCAGATCATCCGTCAGATTCACGGAGTATACCGCATCCGCAGTCTCCAGCATCGCATCCACGTAACTGTCGTTTTCCAAAATAGACTGCTTCAGCTGCTCGTAATACTGCGTCAGTTGCTGCTTGGCGTCCGTCTCCGGCTGCACACTGTCGATCGTCTCAAACGCCAGTAAGAAATGGTGCAGCGTGCCGTTCGGATCTGCATCCACAAAAATCGCCGTCAGTCGCCCATAGTCGGCACTGTTCTCGCCGAAAATCTTGTGCTGCAATTCCACCACGCGGTTCTTTTCGGAAAGCGCCTCGCACAGCGCCGTCAGCTGCAATCTGCTGCGCACCGCCTTGCGGTCTTCCCGTGCCACGCGTTCTTCTGCAATCTGCTCCACAGCGCCGGAATAACTGCCGTCCGCCGCAAGGAAAAACGCCTCGCTTGCACGAATTACCCTGTAAGCGTCCTGCCTTGCGTCGCAGTACAGGCAATCGGAAAAGTTGCTGCCGTATTTTTTCATGCTTTTCAGCAGCCTGCGATCCAGCTTCTTTTCGGCCAATGCTTCCTCGCGCTTCACGTGGTTTTTGTTGATATACATGTTTTTGTCTGCGAAGATATACAAATCGCGCATTGTGCAGTTTTCGTTCTCGTCGGAGACCGAAATGCCAACCGCGTAGCTCACCGGAAAATCGGGGTTCGCCGCATTGTACGTGTCCACACGGTCGCGGATGAGCTGTAAGCACCGCTGCATTTCTTCCTTGTCCGCGCCGTCCATAATGGCGATGAATTCGTCGCCGCCCGCGCGACCCACAAAGTAATGCGCCGGCACCGCCTCGCGCACCAGCTCCGCAAAAATGCGGATGTACGCGTCGCCCTTTTCGTGGCCCATGCTGTTGTTGATGCGTCTCAAATTGTTGAGGTCAAAGCTGCAAACACCCACGGGCATCGTGATCATCTCCGGCGCGCTCAATAGCTCCTCACATTTATTTTTGTTCGGCAGCCCCGTCGCTTCGTCCATATACACCTTTTTCTGCAAAGCGTGGTTCATGGCGGCGTAGTGCAGCGCCTTGATAAACTCATAACCGATCAGCATCATCAAAACTACGATGTCCGCCGTGATGTACCGCTCTAAAACTGCCAAAGAGGACGCGCGCTTTTGCGAATAGGTTTCCGCAAGGCCCGTCGCCTCATCGCAAATGTCGAAAAACTTTTCACTTTTGTCGATGATGTCGGTTTTCTCAAAACCCTTTTCGCGCACAAGATAAATCTCCTGCTTCAGGCTTTCAAAGCAAGAAGCCAGCTCTTCCATTTTCGTCTGAAAACTCTTGTCGTCCAATCGCACAAGGGTAAGCTCGTCATCGCCGAAGCGCAGACCGTTGATAAACGATTCCACGCTCTCCATCATCCCGTCCTCCGCTTGCCCTGCAATCTCCATTTTGACAAGGCGTTGCGTTTTACCGCGCACAAGACCCGCATAGTTCACCACGCGCGCCGTGCCCTGAATGCCCGAGACCAGCACCATCATCCAAACGATCAGCGCCGCCAAAACCACGGCCAGCACGCCGATGGCTGCCTGCACGGCATTCGATATTTTCTTGTTTTCCCTCATATTCTTCACCGTTTCGAATCGTTTGGAGTTATACATTGCCGAACCCTTTCCCAAAATCTTACGGTTCATTATAGCACATTCATGTTCCGTCTTCAACACAAAAAAGGCCCGACCTTTGTGCGTCAAACTGCCAAAGGTCGGACTGCTGTTTACTTTACGCGCCGCACCGGCTGCACGTATTTTCAAAAGCGCTTTTCACCATTTCGGCATACTCCTTTTTCACGTTTTCCGGCTCCGTGATTCGGATTTTCCCACCGTAGCCGAACACCCAGCGGTAAAAGACAGGGCTTGCCGCCGTCTCCGTTTCCACGGTAAACGCGTCGTCACCAAAGGCCTTTGTTTCCACATCCTCGCCGAATGCGTCCACCACCGCATTCATCATCGCGTTGTCACACAAAAGCGTCACGCGCTCACGGCGGCTGTCATACATGCTTGTCATCGTGCGGATATGCCGCATCAACTCCTCTTTTTCGGGCCGCGGCTCCGCGTCCTCATCTAAAATCTCCGGGCAACGGTCAATGCGGTCCACGCGGAAGCTCACAAGCTTTTCGTGCTTGTCGGAATACCCTACAACGTAATATTCATCTGTATTCCAAACAAGCTTATATGGGCTGAAAACATACGGCTTCCCGTCGTTTTTCAGCACACGGTTCTTGCCCGGACCGTAATGAAAATAGTAAAACGCAATTTTCTTCCGCTTTGCAATAGCCGCGTTGATTGTGTCCGCAATGTAGTAAATGCTCTCGTTGCAGGATTTCCCGTTGTTCGCGCAAAATCCCTCCTGCAAAGCCTCGGCCTCATAAACGCTCGTCAGCCGGCAAAGCTTTTCAATCAGCTCCTCGCTTTTCTTTTCGGTGATGAATCCCGCAGATTCCACCGCGTCCGCAAGCAGCTTCAATTCCGGCATCTCAAATAAGCGGCTCGCAAGGTAATAGCGGTTCTGCGTCGTCTTGTGCGTGTAAATATCAAAGCCGCAGTCCGCAAGCTGCTTGATGTTCTTGCCGACGGTCGTACGGTGCACCGTAACGCCGCATTCCTTTTGGAGCTTATCCATAATGTTTTTTGTAGAAAGCTCGTGGTTTTCGTCGCTGTATGTGTTCAAAATTTTCAAAAGCGAGATCGTCCGCAGCTCGGCGTTGTCCTCCGCCTTCGGTGTCTTATTCGTCTTTGCCATAAAGCAGCACTCCTTTGCGCTCGTTCTGCTTTTATTATAGCGGACGAACCCCCACCGCACAAGCCCGGAAACCGTCAGGTGTCGCTTTTTCGCTCACTGCGGCTTCGTGATAAGCTCTGTCACCGCTTCGCCGTAAGACGGCACAAACGAAAAATTCTGCTGATATTCCGTCGCGTTCCATGCAATGTTCGGCATGTATATCCCTCACTTTTCCGCTAAAATGCGTTCGATCTCATCTAATGTGTCGGCAAAATAAATGCCCTCTTGCCGCTCCTTGGTCGAAAGCCCCATCTCGATCATATGGCCTAAAAGTGCCTTCAACCCGTCGTAATATCCATTCAAATTATAAAGAATGCACGGCGCGTCTAAATGCTTCAGCGATACCTTCGACATCACTTCCGCAATTTCCTCCAGCGTGCCCGTGCCGCCCGGGAACGCGATAAACGCGTCGCCGAGCTCAATCATTTTCGTCTTTCTGTCCGTCATGTCCTTTGTCACAATAAGCTCCGTCAGCCCGTCGTGCTGCAGCTCGGAGTCCACAAAAAACTGCGGCTCCACGCCGGTCACTTTGCCGCCGTTTTGCAGCACGCTTTCGGCAATCGACCCCATTAGCCCGCATTTTGAGCCGCCGTAAATGAGGTCATGCCCGTTTTCGCCGATCCACTTGCCGAGCGCCTCCACCGCCTCTTGCAGCTTGGGGTCATTACCCGCGTTCGCACCGAGATAAACCGTGATATTCATCTTCATCCCCGCCTTTCTTTTCCCTTATCATACAAGAATTCGCCGAAGATTTCAACCGCTTCACTCCACACGGTACAAAACATGCGCATAAAAAACGGCGGCGCAAAGCCTAAGCTCCACGCCGCCGTTTTGGGATATATAAATCAGGAGAGCGCCTGCCCGCATTCCGAGCAGAATTTACTGCCCGGCTTCACCGGCGCGCCGCAGCCCGGACACACCGTTTGCAGCTTTGCGCCGCAAGCGCTGCAAAACCTCGCGTTTGCGAAGATCTGCGCCCCGCACTGCGGACAGACTGCCCCCGCCGGAGCTGTCGACGCCGCATTTACGGGTACGCCCGCCGTCCGGAAGCTCGTTGGCTCGCCCATCGTGCAGCGGTACACCACCTCAAAAATCTCGCTCGGCAGCTTTTTCTGCTTATACGCACCGATGCCCGCCGTTACCGCCAGCGGCCACAGCAGAAAAAGCCCCACGGCGCCCGCGCCCAGCTTATCCGCCCACTGGCCCTCGCCGAGCGTCACATTGAGCTGCGTGCCGTTTACCGTGAGCTCCACCGTCGTCGCCAGCTTCATGCCGGAAAGTGTGCGCAGCGTATCGGCCTGCGCCGCCTGAATGAGGTACCCGTTCGGCGTCGCCACGCTCTGCACCTCCATGCCCTTTTCGCCGCGCAAAAATGTCGTCACAGCCTCCAAAACCTGCTCTGCAGTCACTTGGTTCAGCTCAAACACTCTCGACTCTTTCATGTTGTTCCCCCATTTCTATTTCGCTTCGCGCAGCGCCTTCCAAAGCGCCGCGTCATTTTCCAGTTGATAAGCGTCTTCTTCATACAGCAGGTTCCGCTGCTCAAACCGTATCACACACGTCGTGCCGTCTGTTTTCACAAACGTCAAACTCTGCTCGCTGTCCGTTGCACGCATGTCCGTTCTTTCGCCGATTTTCACCTCGCAAAGTGCGTCAAAAATCGTTTGTATCGCCGCCTTGTCCGTGATGCGGCAGGAAACGGGCGTGTCCATCGTGTAGCGATATTCCATGCAGTTCATCTCATTCACGTCAAATGTCTTTGCGAAATTCTCTGCTTCGCCGCCACAAAACGCAAACACCTCGCCGGCTTCGCTTCTTTCCGCCGTCTTTCCTCCGCAGCCCGCAAGCAGCACGCACAAAACGACCAGCGCACACAGCAAAATTAAACCGCATCGCTTCATTTTCCCGCCCCCTTTTCTATCTCCTATCCTACCAAACGACCGTAACCGAAAAAAGCGTTTTCCCGGTTTTGTCATTGACACGCCGGAAAATGTCAAAACCCACTGCGTTCGCTTATGGCGGTTTCGGTCGAAGCGTGGTATAATCGCCTTAAATCAAGCATACGGAGGGAACCCGCATGAAATTTTGTGACCGTCTCAATTTATATATCGAAACACTCGGCTGCTCCGCCAAAACGCTTTCCGCCGCCTCCGGCATATCGGATGCCGCCATCAGCCGCTACCGCTCCGGCGAGCGTGAACCCGGCAGGGACAGCGAACAGCTTCTGCGGCTCGCACAGGGCATCTGCGCCATCGCCGCCGAAAGCGATGATTCTCCCGGCTTTTCGGAGGGCGAAGTTCTCTGCGCCCTCCGCGCTTCCCTGCACACCGAAAAATCCGATTTTGACAGCGCCGTTCAAAACCTCAAAAACCTGCTCACCGCATTCGGCATCAGCTACGCAGAGCTTTCCCGCGCCATGAATTTCGACGCATCCTACCTCTCCCGCGTCTGCTCCGGACAGAGAAAACCCGCAAACACAGAGGAATTCATCACGCAGGTCTGCCGCTATGTCACAAGGCGATGCCTGAAAAACGACCAAAAAGAAGCCCTCTGCGCGCTCGTCGGTACACCCGCAGAGCAACCTACAAAGCCCGAGCAATACACTGCGCTCCTCATTGAGTGGCTGTGCACCGCAAAGCAGCGCGATGCTGAGTCCGTCTCCAAATTTCTCGCGCATCTCGATACCTTCGACCTCAATGAATATATCGAAGCCATTCATTTTGGGGAGATTAAGGTGCCGTCGCTCCCGTTCCGACTCCCTGCCTCGCGCAATTACTACGGCATAGAGGAAATGAAGCAGGGCGAGCTCGATTTTTTCAAGGCGACCGCGCTTTCCAAATCCGCCGCCCCCGTTTTCATGTGCAGCGATATGCCCATGGCCGATATGGCGGAAGATCTCGACTTCGGTAAAAAATGGATGTTCGGCATCGCCGTCGCGCTCCGAAAAGGACTGCATCTCGATATAATCCACAACATAGACCGCCCGTTTGAAGAAATGATGCTCGGGTTAGAGAGCTGGATCCCCATCTACATGACGGGGCAGGTCTCGCCGTACTACTTAAAAGGCGTGCAGAACACCGTCTACTGCCACTTTCATTACGTCTCCGGCGCCGCCGCGCTCACCGGCGAGTGCATAAACGGCTTTCACGAAGACGGCCATTACCATTTCACGAATAACCGTGAAGAGGTGCAGCACAGCCGCCGCATCGCAGACCACCTGCTGCAAAAAGCGCAGCCCTTAATGGAAATTTATAAAGCCCCACAGGCCGATCTGTTCCGCGCATTCCTCAAAAACGACGCAGCCACCGTCGGCGCACGGCAAAACATTCTCTCCGCTCCGCCGCTTTATACCATGCCGGAAGATCTGCTCGGACGCATTCTAAAGCGCAGCGGCATGTCGGCAGCAGACGCAGAAAGCATCAACGCCACACTCAAACAGCAAACGGAAAATATCGAGCAAATTCTCACTGCAAACACCGTCATCGACGAGCTCCCGCATGTAAGCGAAGAAGCGTTCCGGGCAAGCCCCCTCACGCTCTCGCTTTCAAACGCATTCATCGAAAACACCGTCACGTACACCTATGAAGAATACACAGCGCACCTTAAAGCCACCAAAATATTCGCTGAACAGCACCTAAACTACACCGTCCGTTTTGCGGAGAAACCCGCGTTCCGCAATATCCAAATTCAAATCCACGAAAACGAGTGGGTCATGCTGTCCAAAAGCAAAGCCCCCGCCATCCATTTCGTCATTCGCCACAGTAAAATGCTCAGCGCCTTCCAAAACATGATCTTGCCTTACGTTGAGGATTAACCGCCACCCGCGTCAACGGTGGTTAAAAGTTTTGCAGCGTTCGCGGCGCTAATCGCCGTTTACTGCCGAATATATTCGCAAAAATCATTCACAACACGCTCCATCATTTCGTTATTCCGGCGCGAAACCTCGGCCGCGTTTTCCGCCTGCATGTTTCCCTGCCGTATTGCTTCCTGGATGTACTCGTCCGTAAACGTAAAGCTCGTCAAAGACTGTATCAAGATCGGCGCCACCGTCTCAAATTTTCCCTCCGGCGCAATGATGCCGAAAATGTTCGAGGCACTGCGTGAAGGTGTCACGTCCACACCGTTGATTTCATAGCCGCCCGCGTCTAAAATGCTGCCCTCAAACATACCCGTGCAGGCCGCCCCTGTTTCCGATGTGAGGCTCGCTAAGATCGAGGCTTCCGAAACCGCATAGTTTGCAAGCGGTGTCGTAATGGGCGTTTCGCTCAAAACTGTCATGTTTTGAATTTTTGCAAATGCAAAACTCTGGGGCATGATGCCGTCGTAAGCGTCTTGGTAATCGTCCATCGCGTTTAAGCACCCCGCAAGCGTCGGGTCCTCCAGCACCGGCAAATATGTCAGCGGGTCATTGCTCGTGCTCATCGATTGATACTGCGCCTTCGCTTCCGCACTCTTAAAGTACGGGCCAAGCTCACCGTAATAGAAGATCTGCACATCCGGGTCATTCGGGTCCCACGCGCGGATGGAATAGCCCGCGTATTCGCCGCCGGTCATAATCTGCCACCCCTGCGGCAGCTGCATCGTGAACACCCCGCCGTCGTAATCGACCAATGTGTACGTCGCTTCAGGTGTCGGTTCCGCCGTCGGCTCCGGGGTCACGGTCGCTTCTGGCTCGGGCGTCACTTCAGGCTCCGTCTGCGCATTTGAAGCTTCGGAGGACGCTTCCGTTTTTGATTCCGCCGTCCCCTCGTCCGGGTCTATCCTCGCCACCTCAAACACCGTGTCCGTGCCGAGCGCATCATATGTCTTGCCGCCTAATACAACACACCCGTCCTCACGCAGCGTAAAGCTCATTTTGCTGCCGCTTGCGTCCGCAAATGTAAAAATATACCGCGTGTATTTGTCGTCCGTCTTTACAACTTCGCCGAGCGTCACATCTTTCAACGCGCCAAAAATTTCTTCCGCTTGCTTTGCGTCCCGCACCGTTTTCGGTTCCGCCGCAAAGCTTCCTTTTTCTTCGTAAATCGTCAGGCTTTCCGCCGCAAATTTTCCCGCGCCACTCACTCGGTCAAACAGCGCGTTTTTCGCGCCGCAGCCCGCAAAATTCAAAAGCAATACAAGCGTCAGCACAGCCGCCGTCATTCGTTTCGTTCGTGTCATGTTTGTCTCCTCAGTAGTTTAATCCCTGAATGTTCAGCACCGGCGCCAAATCGCAATCCACCACATACACCATGCCGCCGGATTGCTGCGCCTCCTGCTCCTTGTTGTACAAGTAGTTCGCCCATTCCTCCGCGCTCAGTGGCTGAATGAGCGACTGCAGCGCGTCCTGCGTCGCCGTAAACGGCAGCATCGTCGTCTCAATGAGGAAGTATTGCCCGGAACCGCTCCACGTTTCCACCGCTGTCTGCGCGTGTCCCGGCGTGAACACAATCATCGCGTGCATGCTTGCGGATTCCAGCACGCTCGCCATTAAAACCGCTGTTTCGATGCAAATTCCGGAGCCGTTCTCTAAAACTGCGTCGGGCATCAAAACGCGCTGGCTCGCACTGAACGAATACGGCCCCATGTTGTAGCGTACGCCCATGTTGCTGATGGCGCTCTGTATCGCCGCCACCTGATAATACGTGATGTACGCGCCTTGGTCGGACGTAAAGCCGTACGCCGGCTGATACCCCGGCAGCATACCGTATTCCGTGCCGAAGCTTTGCTCCAGCCACGATACCGCATTACGGCGCACCTGCAAAATGCCGTCCGTTTCCGGCGTCATCCACGCCAAGATGTTGTCGTTCTGGATGATGCCGAATTCGTCGCTGTAATTTTTATAATCGTATACGCTGTGCAGCTCAATGTTCTTCGTCTCCTGAATAATCGCCTCGCCCGTGATCGTGTTTTCCACACGCAGCGTCATCTGCGTGTCCTTCGTCGTTGAAAGGTCGGGCATATCGGCGAGCACCGGCGGCTTGATCATCAAATACGTCATCTCCGGCGTCAGTGTCACTTTCTGCTCATATTTCTGCGTAAAGCCCGCAATTTCCGCCGTCACCATCACGTCGGTGTAGCCCTTGTCCGTATATAAAAGCAGGTTGATCGCCGAGTCCATCGAGGGGTACAAATTCGGAAAGATCTCCTCCACGGTCGAGTAGTCCGAGAACACGATCGGCGCCTGCGCGTCATACGCGCCAACATCTTTGCCGCCCTCGCAGGCCGCCAGGATCTCATCCGCATACGTGTCAAGGTTCTCATCGAGCAAAAACGCGGCGTGGTTATATTCGCGGCTGTATAAATCGAACATCGTCTCCTCGTGCCGCCCGGAAGTAATGCCCACGCGCGAGATAAGCTGGTTTGCGGAATACAGTCTCAAAACGTCCGACCATGCAAGGCCCCACGAGCGCGATTCCATGTATTTCGTCATCACATCAAGGTTCGCAACGTATTTCGGCCACAGATCATTGAGCCACTCCGGCGTGTCCAACGTACTGAGCGCCGTTTTCACATTGCCCGCCGCCTCGTAAACGGAAATGAGGTACGCCTGCTCGTCGCTGCGGTCGCCGACCGTAGCCGTTACAAGCGGCTGCAAAGCGTCATACTGCGCCGTGTAAAATGTCAGCGCCTCCTGAATGCCGCCGATCACCTCAAGTGCGTCCTCAAAGTAAGCCTTCTGCTCCGCTTCCACAGCCTTGCCTTTTTCGGTCTTCGGCGCGTCGCAACGCTCGAGGCTCTGCATCTGCTGCCGCACCGCGCCCACCGCGTCGTTAAGCGCGTTTAGTTTCTCCGTGCACAAAGTATAATACTCGTCCAGCACGTCAAAGCCCTCTGCATTCATAGAATTCTCATACACAATGCTGCTCTGCCCGGAAAGCTCGTCCGCCGCAGCTTCCACGTCCTTTAAAATGCTCTGCGTCTCCGTCACGGCCGCCGCCACCTGCTCCAAATACGCCTTGTCCTGCTGCACCATGCCGCATCCTGCAAACGATGTGCACAACAGCACCACCGCCAAAATAAAGCTTACCGCCCGTTTCCCATTTTTCATACGCGTCCCCCTTTTGCTCAACAGAATTATTCTTTGGTTCTATTATAACGAAAAGGTATGCCGCGTTTGAACCCGCTTTCCCGCCCTGTCCGTGACAAACCCGGAAACGAAAAGCTCCTTCAAAGTAGAAATAGCCGCCTGATTTCTTTTGAAAACCAAGCGGCTATGTACGCTATATTCAGTTCGACAAACTGGAAATTGCCTATTGATTAAGCATTTTAATTTTAGCATAACTTTTTGAATTTTCCTACCTCACGCAAGACCTTGGCCGCTCGTGTTTTGAGGGGTTTGTTAGCCAGATAAACTGGAATTCTACTTATCCTTTCTTAGAGTATACAGTCTAACGATGTGTGGAATTGCAGACGGAAGAATAAGCAATAACCCAGCGGGTAATCCATAACTGATACTATAACCGCTCCTACAAGTAAAATTGCCAATCCAACAACCGATAACAGAAAATCTTTTTTCTTATCCATATAAAATTCCTAATTAAATTTGTTTGTTTCATATTATTCGCGTTCAAGCTTGCCGGTGGCGAACAACGTTTTATGCTGTTTGCGAACGGCAAGTCCACAAGGGATAGGCACGCAAGCATCGCAAGGGAGTGTAGCTCCTTTGGCGGAACGAGATAGCGAAACATTCTCGATCATGTTTGCTGTTCATCTGGGGCTTTTTCCCTCTGCTTTTGATATTCTTCCAGATACCGATCCAGATAGACCTTGTTGACGGTGGCCACGATCGTGTTGCGGAGAAGATCCTTTGCGTCGGATTGTGTCTTGCCGAGGCCCTCTCTTGCGGGAGCTATGCCGAACGCCGCGCCGAGCATATTCTCAAACTCATCACAAAAATAGTCATATGCGGCCGGAAGGGTATAGTTGTCCCCCTGTATGCTGAACATCATTCGAATCCCTTCCATCGGGACAACGGGCTTGACTACCGCGATGAACAGGAGCCGTGAAAGGTGCTCCGCTGTGTATGACTTTTTTATGGGGGAGGAGATCAGCCCCTGCTTCACGTAATTGCTCACCATTGAACTTGTCAGCTCCGGCTCCCCCAACGGCGCAAGGTGTGTGTTGACATAGCGTACCACCTGCTCCAGATAAAGCCCGACATTCGGAATCTGTGCATACCGCGGTAAGCGAAAGCCCTCAATAGCCTCTATCATATTATTCACTCCCTTTTCCATGCGGCCATTATACACGGGTATCTTCAATCTTTCAACGGTTTTTAAAATCTTTTTGTCGGTTTTCTGAAAACCGTTGACGGAATGATAAAAACCTGATAGAATTTCGGTGTCGGCCTTCAAAGTCGGTTGAAATGTTTCTTGTTATTCGGAGGACACACCATGAATCAGTTTCGTATCGTTGCAGACTCCAGCTGCGACCTTCTCACACTGGATGGAGCGGACTTCGTCAGTGTCCCGCTCTCAATACGCACTGACGCCGAGGAGTTTTACGATGACGCCAATCTTGATGTTGACGCGATGGTCAGTACGCTCCGCGACACCAAAGGGCGTTCCTACAGTGCGTGTCCAAACATTGCAGACTGGGAAAGCGCATTCGGTGAGAGCGGCAATGTGATTGCCTTTACCATTACCAGCGCTCTTTCAGGCAGTTATAATGCTGCCTGCGTGGCAAAGAAGAATTGTGAGGAACGTAACCCGGCCCGGCGCATCTATGTTGTGGACTCTCTCTCCGCCGGGCCCGAAATCGCCCTTCTCATTGAAAAGGCTTTGTATGAGCTGCGCTGCCATGCGGACTTTGATAAAGCATGCGAAGCATTGAATACATATCAGGCCCACACGCACCTGCTTTTTGCACTGGAATCCATGCACAACCTTGCACAGAACGGCCGTGTCAGCAAGCTCGCCGCAACGATGGCAAGCGTCCTCGGGATCCGCGCCATCGGGCAGGCCAGCGCCGAGGGTACGCTTGAGATGCTTGGAAAATGCCGTGGAGTTCGGAAGGCGCGGCAGTTCATGCTGGGCGAAATGGAGAATCTTGGCTACAGGGGCGGGAAGGTCCGGATCGGGCATTGTCAGAATGCGGCGCTTGCGCTGGAGCTTTGCGCTGAGATCCGGCAGCGATTTCCGGCGGCAGACGTGAGAAGCTATCCACTGCGGGGACTGTGCAGCTATTACGCCGAGCGCTGCGGGATTATGCTGGGCTTTGAGTCATGAGAGCAGGCACAACCAACGAAAAGGAAAGAGGCGCCGGACTCTTTCATCTGATCGTGCGCATTCTGACCCTGCCGCCCATCGTCATCGGCATAACAGTGCTTCTGATGTATGTCCCGGCAAAGCTTTTGACACTGCGGGAGCTGCTCCTGTGCGAGTTGTTTTTGCTGCTCATCCCCATGGCTGCATATCCTATACGGGAGATATTTCACATTGGAAAGGATCGGAGAAAGGGACAGCGCAGCACGGCGCTGGTATGCAGTGCCATCGGATACCTGTGCGGGTTTCTCTGGTCAATACTGACCCCGTGCTCCTGGCTCGTCCACATTCTATTCCTCTCCTATGTCATTTCCATCGCGGCACTGCTGATTCTCAACGCCGTTTTCAAGCTGCACGCAAGCGGCCATGCCTGCAGCACGACGGCGCCTGTGTTTCTGCTGACGTGGAAGTTGCATCCGCTTTTTATTATTCCGTCCGTGCTGCTGATCGCAGCGGTCTATCGATCCTCTTTGAAGCTATCACGCCACACCTTGCCGCAGCTCCTGATTGGCTCGGCAGTCAGTCTGCTCGCCTGTGGTATTTCACTGCTGATCTACGGACTCGGCTGACAGCCACGCAACCCGATAACTAAAAAATGCGCCATACCACTATTGCGCAATGTGGTATGGCGCATTTTCTGCGCAATCACTCCCGATCCTGTTTCTTTGGCTCACTCAGGGCTGGAGACGCTGTGTTCTTTTCCGCCGCCTTGATCCGCCTGTACATATCCTGCATCTTCCGGTCAATCTCGGCAATCTTACCTGAGCATTCGAGCATCTCCTCATTGATGCCCTCCGGCAGCTTTGTTTTGTCTACCTTATATCGGATGTCATGCTCCAAACTGGCCCAAAAGTCCATGGCGATCGTGCGGATCTGTATCTCTGCGGTCACATGCTCCGTCCGATCTGACAGATACACCGGCATACGGATATCCAAATGCAGCGACCGGTACCCATTGTAGTTTGGCGTGCGTATATAGTCCTGCCGTTTGATGATCTCAATATCCGTCTGGCGCTCCACCATTTCCGCCACCCGGTACACATCGTCAATATAGCTGCATACCACTCTGACGCCGGCAATGTCGTTGATGCTCTCCCTCGCCGCCTCGATCGTCGGCGGAAGACCCTTCTTTCGTAGCTTTGCCACCATGCTTTCTATGGCCTTTACGCGGCCCTCGATGTGATGGATGGGATTTCTGGCATAGAGCACTTTGAACTCATTGTTTAGTATTTCAAATTTGAGGGATAATTGCTTTACCGCTGCATCATATAGATTTTGCATCAGCCGGATCTCATACGGGTCGTTTCGAAGCATTTTACCGTTTTCCCCATTTATCATTTCTTTGTCAACCATCCTTTTTCGCATTCTCTCTGGCATTTCGAACAGAGGCCTTCCACAATGATCCGATGCCGGTTGATTTGACGGCCGGTCATCCCTGCAACGGTTGTATCGATCTTTGTCCGGTAATCTAAAGGAGTATCTACTGCCGTACCGCATTGCATACAGTTCAGATGATTGTGCATGTCTGTTCGGCTGTCATACCGATCCGTACCTGGAACGCGCACATGACAGATTTGCCCGTCAGCAGTTAAGCGCCCCAGGTTACGGCAGACCGTTCCGCAGCTGATTTTATCATCCACTTTGCAGACATCCTCATATATCCTTTTATTGGCGGTCTTTTAGGAAGAGAGCCGCCATCTGCTCATAGCCCTCCTTTCCTGGCCTTGGCTGCGAAGCAGGTGTACTTGTTCCGGGTCTAAGGCTCTCAGGCAAGGGGCTTTCAAGGGTTCTTTTCCGTCTGTGTGCCTGCGTATTTGTTGGTGTTTCCAATATTGACACACCCCTTTCTCGCCCGGAAATCAAGCATATTTGTTACACTATCATCAGGAAGTGTTCCTAATAATAGTGTAAATGAAACGAATTTGCATGTCAACCGATCGTTGTATGAGAACTTGCTTGCGGAGATCATCCTATTAGAGGAACGCTATGCGGAAAAGCACTCTGCCGGCATTCCATCGCTGCCAACAGAGTGCTATCATGACTTCTATATTATACGATTTAGATTCGAAGAAACAAATACGCTACATTGCTGATCTTTTGTTTCATCTATGCAACATCTCCCCTTCCAAACTTTACACCGATCTTTGCAATTCTGTCGCAGCAGCTCTCGATCAGCTCCCTGTCGTGGGTGATCACGAGAATGGTTCTGCCGTTCCGCGCTTCGCTTTTCAGCCTTTCTGCGATCAGGCGCATATTCTGTCCGTCAAGTCCGCTGGTGGGCTCATCAAGAATCAGTATCCTGCGGCCGGAAAAGATGGCGCAGGCAATGGCAAGCCGCTGCTTCTGCCCGCCGGACAGGGTGGACGGGTGCGCATCCCTGTACTCATAAAGGCCAAGCTCGTTGAGCAGATTCCTTGCATGGCTTTTGCTTTCTTCCGTCAATCTGGTATTCAGCAGCAGCTCCTCCGCCACGCTTGCCGTAAAGAACTGCGTTGACGTGTCGTTGCCGCAGTAGTAAATCTCCCTGCGCCGGACTGCCGCTCTTGCCTTTTTCCCGTCTATCAGGATATGTCCCCTTGTCTGCCTTGCCAGCCCGCAGAGGATCTGCGCAAGGGTGGTTTTCCCCGCGCCGTTTTGCCCTGTTATGGCGGTCACGCCGCCCTCTGGAACGGACAGCGAAATATCCTCAAAAATAACTTCCTTGCGTATTCTTTTCGAGAGCCCTGCTGTCTTCAAGACGGCAGGGCTTTCGTCCAATACGGAGGGAGCGGGAAGGCTCTTTCCCTCGTGCGGAGAGCGCAGACCCATGCCTAAGATGTCTGCTTCTGGCAGAAGGAGCAAATCCTCCGGTGTATACTCGGCCGCTATTCTGCCGTCCCGCAGATATAAAAACCGGTCTGCGATCCCCATCAGCCAGTCGATCCGATGCTCCGCGAGGAGCAGGGTAAAGCCCTGCTCCTTGAGCTGCCGGAGGGTCTGCATAAGCTGCCTCGTCCCGGCGGCATCGAGGTTGGCCGTCGGCTCATCACACACAAAGGCCTTTGGCTTCATAGCATATACGGACGCAATGGCCGCCCGCTGCTTTTCTCCGCTTGAGAGGACGTCAACTGCCCTGTCTTTCAAATGAGACAGATGCAATGCCTCTATGGCGGCGTCCGTCCTCTCCCGTATCTCCCGGGCGGACAGGCCGTAATTCTCGCAGGGAAAGGCCACCTCTCCGGCAAGCTCGGAGGAAAAGAACTGGCTTTTGGGGTCCTGAAAAACGCTTCCCACCAAACGCCCGATCTCCCATGTGGAAAGCCTTGATATGTCCTTGCCGTCTATCCTCACGCTCCCGCTGAAAACTCCGGGGTAATAGGACGGCGCAAGCCCGTTGACAAGCCTTGTCACGGTGGTCTTGCCGCAGCCGGAAAGCCCCGTCAGCACGACGCATTCGCCGCTTTTTACCGAAAGGGAAATGTCCTGCACACCTCTGTCCGAGTTTTCGTATTGAAAAGAAGCGCGTATAAGCTCGATCATGCCATGCTCCTTTCCAAAACCAAATAGGAAGCCGTGACTATCGCACATACGGCTGCCGCGATGTGATCCCGCGCCCCGATCCTTTTCTCATAATAGCTGCCGCGCACGCCCGGACGCTCCGCGCCCCTTGCAACGGCGGAAACGGAAAGCTGATCGGCAAGCTGCAATACCCGAAGAAGAAACGGAACCAGCACATACTCCATGCTCTGCACGGGATGTGCGAGCAGCTGCCCCGCCGCGGTCAGCCCTCGGTTTTTCATCGACCTGCCTACCCCCTTTAGCTCCGCCCGCATGGTGGGGAAGAAGCGAAAGACCACAAGAAGCCCGAGAATGAACGGGGTGGGCATACGGAGGCGGGATAAGAACGCGGAGAGCATCCCCGGCGGCGTGGTGATCAGATCCCATGACACCAGAAAGATCGGCGACAGATTCCAGAACATCAGAACATAAAATTCCGAAAAGACCGGCATGTGCAGCCCGTGGAAACGGATACCGTACAGCAGCAGCGCCAGCAGCAGATAAAAGCAGCCATAGGACGCGGCAAGGCGGAAGTTCCGCTGTAAGACGAGATAAAGAAGCGCCCCGCCGGTCAGGATGCAGGTGAGCAGCACATTCCCGCCGATAGTCACTCCGGCAAAGACGCACAGCAGCGCCCACAGCTTGACCGGCACCGCAAAGGATGCGTCCGCTCTCATAGAACGCCGGCCTTCTGAAAATGCCTGCGGATCAGCCGACTGCCCACCATGCAGCCTAAAAAGCCCATCAGCGTCGTGAACAGCAGAATAAAGGCCAGCCAGCCGGGAGAGGTGTAGTAACGCACATAGGAATCGATGTAGCTCTGCTCCATGCCGCTTGCAATCGCAAAATCGTAGTAGGTGTCCCAGAAGAACCAGATGGGCAGCAGATTGACCCCGTTGTACAGCAGGCTCGCCACCGTCCAGGCGGCGGTCAGCCGTTTCGGCTTTTGGCAGGAGCCTTCCTTCCAGAGAATCAACTCGCAGAGGATCCCCACGAGAACATAATAAGGAAGCAAAAACCAGTTGCCCATCAGCAGGAAAATCACACCGAGGATCGTCATATAGATCAGCGTCACAAACCGTTTGCCGATCCGGCTGACCATGAGCATATAGACCGGCGCGCAGAGGAACATGGTGATCCCCACCGACAGCACCATGCTGACAAAGTCGTTGGCCATGCAGACCATATTGACGACGAGCTGGATCACGATCAGCACCGCCGAAAGCAGCACCGTGGTGATCACATCCCTGACAGACCATTTATTTGTTTCTTTCATAAACTCCTCCTTGTTTTCGACACTTCGTTTTCCAGTATTGCACTTGGGATCCTGTTTATCTCGCAGCTTTCTGCGCCGTCCACTCCATGCTCTCGCTCTGGAGCTGCGCCATATGGCGGAACAGGCCGTTCTTTTTCAGCAGCTCTGCCGGAGAACCCATCTCAACCACGCGGCCGCCGGAGAGCAGGACGATCTGATCGGCGTTCATGACGGTACGCATGCGGTGCGCGATGACGAGCACCGTCTTATCCCGGATAAGCCCGGACAATGCCGCCTGCACCGCCGTTTCGTTTTCCACGTCCAGCGAGGCCGTTGCCTCATCCAGCAAAATCACCGGCGCGTCCTTCAAGATGGCGCGGGCAATGGAGATGCGCTGCCGCTCGCCGCCGGAGAGCCGGGAGCCGTTTTCCCCGATCAGGGTATGGTAGCCCTCCGGCAGCCTGGATACAAAGGCGTCGCACTGCGCCGCCTTCGCCGCCGCCAGCACCTCCGCATCGGTGGCGTCCCGCTTGCCGAGGCGGATGTTTTCCATCACGGTATCGGCAAACAGCACCACATCCTGAAATACGATGGCGTAGTTTTTCAGCAGTGCCTCGCCGTCCACCGTGGACACGTCCACGCCGCCCAGCCGCACCGTTCCCTCCGCCGGATCCCAGAAGCGGGCTGCCAGCTTGGCTGCCGTGGATTTGCCGCCGCCGGAGGGGCCCACCAGCGCCGTCACCTGCCCCTGCTTCGCCGTAAAGGAGACGTCTCTTAGCACGTCCTCTTTTTCCCGGTAGGCAAAGGTCACGTGCTCAAAGCGGATGTCGTAGCCATCGGGATCATATTCGGTCAGTCCGGTCATGCGCTTTTCGTTCTCGATCTCCTGCATACGCTCGATGCGCACCTCGCAGGCGAAAACCGCGGCCATGTTGGCAAACATGGAGCCGATGGGGTCATATACCCGGGTGGCGGCGATAAGGAACATCAGAAACGGGATCAGCGACAGGTCGCCGCGGCTCATCAGCAGCACCCCCGTGAGGACGGTGGTGGCGATGCCCAGCTTCAGGAAGGATTGCGCCGCCGTGACTACGGAGCCTGTGAACAGCTCGCCCCGGATGGTGTCCTGCTCCGCCTCGTCCAGCCTGCGGTTCAGGTCGGCGATATACCGCGCCTTCTGGTTGCACGCCTTGATCTCCGGCGCGCACTCCAGCACCTCCTGCATGGCGTCGGTGGCCGCGCGGCGGGTGACGAGCCCCTTCGTTATATGCTGCTTTTCCATGCGCCGGGAGAGATAGACCATCAGCAGCGACGCAGGCACCACCCACAAAAGAGCCAACGCCATCCGCCAGTCGTAAAGCAGCATGCCTGTGGAAATCAGCGCCGTGGAGATGAGCGCGCCGTGCATGGCGGGGTAAAAGTGGGAGAAGGCCTTTTCCAGCGTCTCCGTATCCCCCATGATGGTGGTGGTCAGGTCAGTCAGGTCACGGTTTCCAAAGAAGGACAGCGGAAGCTGGCGCAGCACCTCCGCCAGCCGGATGCGGCGGTTGGCACTTTCCCGGTAGGTGGCTTCGTATAGGGCCTTGTACTGGATCAGGAAGGTCACAAAGAGCGCGGCGAGGGCAAGGATACCCGCGACCAGAAAGCGCGTAAGACCCGCTCTTGGGTCGGTGCCGTTTGTCAGCGCCTCTACGATGCCGGAGAGCGCCGTGGCCAGCACGCCCACCGGCAGCATTTTGCTGATGTTGACCAGTACGGACCAGAACACGGCGGCCACATAGTCTTTTGCGCCCTTCTCCGTCATGGCGTATTTTTTGCGGATGCGTTCGATCATGCGGCACCTCCTACCTTCCACTGCGCGGCCTTTTGGTATTCCTCCCACATAGCGGCGTATACGCCGCCCTTTTCAAGAAGCTCGTCGTGCTTTCCTTCCTCGGCGATCTCGCCGTCCCGGATGACGAGGATGCGATCCATGTTCCGCACCGTGGACAGGCGGTGGGCGATCATCAGCACGGTCTTGCCCTTCATCAGCGCCTCGAAGGCCTTTTGTATCTTCGCCTCGTTCTCGGGGTCTGCAAAGGAGCTGGCCTCATCCAGCACCACGATGGGCGCGTCCTTTAAGATCGCCCGGGCCAGCGCGATTCGCTGCATCTCGCCGCCGGAGAGGTACACGCCCTTGGCGCCGATCACGGCGTCCAGCCCGCCCGGCGTCTTTTCCAGAATATCGCCGCACTGAGCAAGCTGCGCCGCGTGTAATATCTCCGCCTCGGTGGCGTCCGGCCGCGCGGCGCGGATGTTGTCGCGGATGCTCTTCTTGAAAAGCCTCACCTCCTGAAAGACGAAGGAGATCTGCTCCATCAGCTCCGCGGTGGGGATGCTTCGCACATCCCGTCCGCCCAGGAGTACCGCCCCTGCCTGCACATCGAAAAAGCGCGGGATCAGCCGGGCGATGGTGGTCTTGCCGCCGCCGGAGGGGCCCACCATCGCCCACGCCTCCCCCTGCGGCAGATGGAAGCTCACATTCGTCAGCGCGAGCCTGTCCGCGCCGTCATAGGAAAAGGTGACGTTTTCAAAGGAAATGCTGCTGTCCGTAGGCTTGCTTCCTCTGTCCGCCGCAGGCTCGGGAAGGGGCGACTCCTTCAATATGGCCTCCAGCTTGTTCACTGCCTCGGCGGCCTCCATCTGTGCGTTGACCGCGTACATCAGCCGCTCCATCATAAAGGCAAGCTGGGGCGCGAAGAAGATGTAAAACACCAGATCGGCCAGCACCGCCCAGCCGTCCGCCCCGCCTACGAGAACCATCCCCAAGGGCATGAGAAGCAGGAACATGGCGTTCAGCACTACTGTAAACAGGGTGTAGGGCATACGGCACATCATGGCGTAGCCGCTGGCAAGGTCGCGGTAGCTGAGGATGGCGGCATGAAAGCTCTTGAAGGAGTAAACCGTCTGCTGGAATACCTTCACCACCGGGATGCCCCGGACATACTCCGTGGCCTCGGCCGAAATGCGCTCTCCTGCCCGCTGGTATTCCTCAAAGAACTTCATGCCTGTCCCGGTCATCATACTCATCAGGCAGACAAGCCCGATGACCATGGGGATCAGGCAGGCAAGCCCCATGCGCCAGTCAAAGACGAAGAGCAGCCCCACCGCCAGTATCGGCGTTACGATCCCGCCCACCGCGTCGGGGATGGTGTGGGCAAGGAGCGTTTCTGTCAGCGCCGCGTTGTCGTCGATCTGCTTGCGCAGCCGTCCCGTGAGGTTGGCGTTAAAGTACCCCAGCGGCAGGTCAATGAGATGGGCGGCCGCCGCCTTTCGCATATTCGTCGCCACCCGGAAGGCCGCAAGGTGCGTGCACATGAGCCCGGCGAAATAGATCGCCGCGCTCAGAAGCGCCGCCGCCAGCGCATACCAGCCGTAGCGGGCAAGCCCTGCCGAAACGCCGCCTCCCGGCGTCAAAATGCCTCTGGCCGCGTACCAGACAAAGACGAACGGGAAAATACCGACCGCCGCCGAAACGCCGGACAGCCCGCAGCCCAAGACGGACAGCCACTTATGCCCTCCGGCGTATTCCAGCAGCCTGCCCAGCACCGGCGGCTGCTTTGTTTTTTTCTGTTTGCTCATATTCCGTGTTCCTTTCTTAAAATATATGGATTTGTTGGAGGATGCGCCGCATCGGTTAGAGGCAACTAACCGACAGTTATTTTTTTAAGGCTCATTCGAGCCTTAAAAGTCCGCTCCAGCCGGAGTGGAAAAAGATAGCCAGTTCATCGACGTATTTCATGGCTTCCTCTCTCGGCATATCGTGGACGATGGTTTCACACACCGCCGTAAAGTAAGCTCTTGTGATCATGTGATGAAGCTGACGAGTCATGCTCCCGGAGAGCATACCGTTTTTTCTGAGGAGGGCGTAGTATTCTTCGGATCGATCGACCTCCAGCTCTACCAGCACCTCGATGAAATCCGCATAGCCCGTTCCCTCCGCTCGGCAGAGGATTAGCTTGAATTCGTCGAAATGGTCGTACATGAACGCGACAAGCTCGTGCAGGTGTTGGGTGGAAAGCTCCAGACTGTCTTTTGCTCTCCCTTCCGGGATGAGGTCAAAATAATCATCCTGTGCCGCCTTGAAGCGGGTAAGCAGCTCGCTTGCGGTCTCGCCCACAAGGTCTTCAAACAGAGCGGTCTTATCCGGGTAGTAGCCGTAGAAGGCCCCCTTCGTGAAGCCCGCCTCCGCGACGATTTTATTCAGAGATGCGTCCTTAAAACCTTTTTCCAGAAATTCTTTTTTCCCAACTTCGAGGATTCTCCTCTGGGTTTCCGTTCGTTCCATTTCCTACGCCTCCCGATATACCAGCAGTACATACCACTGGTATATTATAACCGCGTAGATTTGGTTTGTCAATGGGAGTGACACATTTTATACTAAACACATATACCCTTGCCTGGAGGATTCGCGATATTCTTTTGCGCATGGAAGGGAGTTCATACAGCCATATATGGAATCTCCAGCGAAATGCCTGCGGCACTTCGCTGGAAAAGCACTTAAAACAGCAGCTATGGCTGATTTTTTGACTTGCCCTTCATCTCACCCATTCTATCACCGCAAAATACCCTTTGCAACGCAAATGGTTCATCGGAGTGCCGCCTGCGCGAGGCAATCTCTGACCGCTTCACGAATGGCATCGCTGGTAAATGTTGCGGATGAAACGGCATCCACATCCCAGGTCTGCGCCTCCACGATCCGGGAAGGGAGTTCATCTATTGCGCGGTCTGAGATATTTACTGTTTCGCTGTGAGATAGGACATGTACAGACAATATGCTGCTCCCGTCAAACTCTACCTCTACGGTAACCGGACCGGAATAACCTTCAGCGGAAGCCGTATAAACGCCCGCCGTGTAGATGTCTCCCGATTTGCCGCATCCGGCGCACAGCAGCAGCGCACCCACCAGCACGGAGAACAGCACTGATTGCACCCTTTTTTTCATGTCTTCGAACCTCCTGTTTTTTTGTTCTGCTCCGTTATCCTGAAGGGAAGGCATACCGGAACATTTAATACCGGATGTGTAATGACCTCCGCTTCTACATCAAAGATTTCCCGCAACGCCTGCTGGGTAATAACCTCTTGCGGCGTACCTGCGCTGTGCAGTGTCCCGTCTTTGATCGCCACCAAATAGTCGGAAAACATGATGGCATGATTTAAATCATGAAGAACCATTACGATGGTAACACCATTTTCCCGGTTGAGGCGGCGCAGAAGGTACAATATATCCAGTTGGTGCGAGATGTCCAAATAGGTCGTGGGTTCATCCAGAAACAGCAATCCTGTTTTCTGCGCCAACGCCATGGCGATCCATGCCCGCTGTTGTTGACCTCCCGAAAGCCTCTCCATTTCTCTATGTTCAAGGGAACTCATGCCTGTACTGGCAAGAGCCCACTGAATGATCTCCCGATCCTTTTCACCGAGACCGCTTAGCGCCGACCTGTAAGGAAAACGCCCGTATTCCACAAGGTCGCCGACTGTGATGCCGGCAGGGGCTTGCGCTCCCTGCGGCAGCAGCGCAAGTCTCTGGGCAACACACTTTGTCGGCATTCTGTGGATCGCTTCGCCATCAAGGTATACTGCGCCGGAATCCGGGGAAATGATCCGGCACAGTGTCTTCAGTATGGTGGATTTTCCAGAGCCGTTGGAGCCTATCAAGGTGGTTATGCTGCCTTCAGGGATTTTTAAGTCAAGCCCCTTGAAGACGGCCTCCCCATTATATCCGGCAGACAAACCCTTTGCCTGCATATGTGAAAGCATAGACATCCTCCCTTAAAAATACCTGCGGAGCAGGAACAGAAAATACGGAGCCGAAAGCACGGAGATCACGATACCAACCGGGATCTCCCTCGGCTGAAAGGCAGACCGTCCCAACGTGTCTGCCAAAAGCAACAGCAGCGCCCCCAGCAGCATGGAGGCAGGCATAAGGGCGTGGTGTCTGCCTCCAATCAACCTTCGTGCCATATGCGGCGCTACCAGTCCCACAAAACCGATCCCTCCGCTGACGGCAACGCAGGCAGAGGTAAGAGCCACCGATGCAATCAGGAGCAGTCTTATCTCCCTCTCTACGGCTATCCCCAGAGAAATGGCCGTATTCTCTCCTAAGAGCAGAATATCCAGTATATTCAACTTTGTAAGAAGAAAAGGAACCAGTATGAGCATATATGGCAACAGGGCAAGAACCTGATGCCAGCTCGTTCCCCAAATATTTCCTGCAAGCCATCTTGCCACGAGCTGATAGCTGCTGTTGTCCATGTTCGCGGCCATGATCAGCATAAACGAAGAAAATAGGGACGCAAGACCGATGCCGCCCAACAGAAAATATATTGGGAGGAGTTTTCCGTTCCTCTTTGCAAAAAGATACAGCAGTCCCGTTGTGCAAAGCCCGCCCGCTATGGCAAATATCGGCTGGTATGCCATGGTACGTATATGCAGTGCAGGGAAAAATGTCAGGAACAGCATAACGGCAAATCCCGCCCCTGCGTTTATGCCCAATATCCCCGGATCGGCCAGCGGATTCCCCGTGACAGTCTGCATAACGCATCCGGCAAGTGCCAGACCCATCCCACATAGAACGGCGAGGACGATTCTCGGAACGCGAAACTGCGCTACGACTACGGAGGTTCCCTCCATATGCGGTTGGAATATGCTGTGAACCGCAGTCGAGAAGGGAATTCTTGCGTAACCACTGTTAACGGATAAGATAGCCGCAGCCACAATCAGGATAAGAAGACCGTTGAGGATAAGGAGCTGTCTGGTTTTCTTTTTCATAAGACCATGCCCTCCTTCCTGAAAGTAAGCGCAAAAAAGACGGGCACGCCGAGGATGGATACCAGTGCGCCGACAGGCGTATCAAAAGGGGCGTTTATCATGCGTGCCGCAATATCCGACAGCACCAGCACAACGCCGCCCATGAGCGCAGACACGGGAACCAGCCTGCGATAATCACCGCCCACAAGAAGTCGGGATATATGTGGTACGATAAGACCGATAAATGCGATGCCTCCCACGAGCGATACACTGGCTCCCGCAAGCAGCAACACCACAAGCATACCGAAAAGCCTGACCGTGCGAACATTTACACCCAAGCTGGCGGCGCTATCTTCTCCCAGTGCCAAAGCTGATAGCCGGCTCGATAAAAGCAAACCAAGCGCACCGGCTGAGAGGATCACCGGGGATAGCATTTTCAAGCTTTGCCATGTCACACCGGACAAACTGCCCGCGCTCCAGAAAGAAAGGGATTTCACGATCCCAAACGCCAGAGAAACCGCCTGACTCAACGCGGTAAGCAGGGCTGATACAGCAGCGCCTGCCAGAATGAACCGGAAAGATTCGGATCTATGTTTGCCGGCACCGAAACCATAGACCATGAATACCGCAAGAGCGGCTCCGGCAAAGGCGGCGCATGTTTTCACGATGTCTGGTGCGGCGGGAAACAGAATTGCGGACAGTGCAACAAAGAAACCGGCTCCCGCATTGATCCCCAGAAGGCCGGCGTCCGACAGGGGGTTTCTGGTAATTCCCTGCATCACAGCGCCGGAGAGAGCGAAGGCCATTCCTGTCAGCCCGGCAGCCAGCGCCCTGGGCATACGCATTTCCAACATAATCATTCCAACACCAGAAGCCTTAGCGGGGGACATAACCGTTTCCGCAAAGACCTTGAAGCTACCGCCGGCAATGCCGGTGCAGACGGAGAGAACCATTGAGAACCCAAGCAGCAGCACCAATGCGGCAAGAATAATCAGAAAAGCCGGCGCGGAGCGTTTGTATCGCTCTTGTCTCTGCGATATTCCCGCAACCGCGCCTGTTCCCTTACTCAACGTCCCCATGGTTCAGAATCGCGTTTGCGAGTTTTTCCAAATAGAGTTCCTTTCCCATCGCCGTAAAAGCCATATTATACTGATCCTCATTGATACCAAAGTAAACGTTGCCGGCTTTGACCGCTTTCATATTCTTCCACACGGCAAGGTTCCCCGTGTCTCCAGCTCTGCCGTCGTCGCTAAAGAAGAAGATGTGATCTGCATCGATCAGGGAAAAGTATTCCGCATCGACCACTTCACCCCAGACCTTCTCCGGTACTCCGGCTGATGGTGTGAGTTTCAACTCATCGTAGACAAGCGCACCCGGCCCGCCGCTGCGATAGATGTAATAGGAACCAAAATGAACAGAATTGGCCTCCAAAACAGCAAAGGTTTCGTCCCCAATCATATCCCTGATTCTCGCCGCAAGCTCCGCAGCTTTGGCATCGTAGTCGGCAAGCCATTTTTCTACGGCTGCCTCTTTATCAAACCACTGTCCCAGTTGCTTAAATCTTCCACGCCAGTTAACATAGCTTATGTCATCGTCGATCATGACCGTGGGAGCAATAGCCGCGAGTTGTTCATAAACCTTCTCATGGCGAATATTCATAATGATCAGATCAGGCTTTAACTCCGCGATCTTTTCGAGGTTCAGGTCTCCGGTAGAAGAAGACCCGGAGTAATTGCCGACAACCTCAATACCTTTTTCGGCAAAAAGTGTTGCCAGATGTTTGGGGACAGACATCCCATCGAACATGCTGGTATTAGCCGAGGCAATTACCTTCATATCCAGAATAAGAAGTTCCTCTGTCAAGCCAGCTACATCAACGATGCGCTGTGGATTTGCCGGGATGGCAACCTCGCCCTTCATATCCGTTACCGTGACGGTATCCGAGACCGATCCCTGCGGCGTGGTATCCGTTCCAGCACAGGCTGCAAGAGCAAACACAAGCACAAGGCACAACATGAGCATTGCGGATTTTTTCATTCTGATGACCTCCTGAGTAATAAATCTTTAGTTAGAGTAAGCTAACCAACGGGCGCGCATAGCGAAATAACAGAACAGCTGAGTCTTTTAACCGTGTGGGGTCAACCTTTTCTAACCGCCTACCATTATACAGTCGGCGAAAGGAAAAATCCCCCCGAAAACGCCATGTCTTTCCCCTAAAGCGCCATGATGCTCAGTGCAGTAATAGAATAATTCATAAAGCTATGCTATAATCAGAATCATTGCTCAATAGACAAACCGGAATTTATGGAGGTGTTTTTTTGCGAGTATACAAAAGTAAAGAAGAACTCAAAGCTGAAATCAATAAAACTTTTGAAAAATATATTTCGGAGTTTGATAGCATACCAGAAGCCTTAAAAGATAAGAGGGTTGATGAGGTTGACCGGACCCCGGCAGAAAACCTTGCCTATCAGGTGGGTTGGACAACATTGGTTCTTAAATGGGAGGAAGATGAAAGGAAGGGGCTTCAAGTAAAGACGCCGTCGGACGAATTCAAATGGAACCAACTTGGCGAGCTGTATCAGTGGTTCACGGATACCTACGCTCATTTGTCTCTTCAAGAGTTGAAAGCCGAACTGAACGAAAATGTCAAGTCTATCTGCGCAATGATTGATTCGCTCAGTGCGGATGAATTATTTAAGCCGCATATGAGAAAATGGGCTGATGATGCTACAAAAGCAGCTGTATGGGAAGTTTACAGGTTCATTCACGTTAATACTGTTGCTCCTTTCGGAACTTTTAGAACTAAGATCAGAAAATGGAAAAAGGCGGCGCTGTAACTTCCGGTTTATCAAGCCAATATGCCCTTAAAACACGAGCGGCGGGACAGACTCTATCTGTCCCGCCGCTCTGCTTTTTCAGCGGTCAAAGTTTTACTTATGCGCAGGCTCGTTTTGCAGCCCCGCGCGAATGGTTAATTCCGCCCAGCACTAACATCGATGTGTATGCCGCTGCTGAGCAACTCACATTTCAAATGATATAGTTTCCACTGGGCAAGATCTTCCTCGAAATGTGCTGCCTACTATTCTGGTTTTTCAAGGGAAGATGCAATCTTTGTAATTTCCATCCAAGTAACCACAAAAGAATACACCTGTGTCTTTGCTCTTATGTTTCAGAATGGTAAGCTCCGCTTATATTCACTCGGAGTGCATCCAAACTTTTTTCGGAAGGCGTCGCTGAAATGGCTGATGTTGCTGTACCCCACCAACCCTGCTATGTCTTTCACCTGAGCATCGGGCGCAGACAACAGTTCGCAGGCGTGCTCCATGCGGCGATTTAACATATATTGATATATGGTGATTCCATAGTGCTTTCGAAATATCTCACGAAGTTTGGATTCACACATAAAGTGCTGTTTGGAGAGCTCCGCGATGGTCACGGGTTCCAGAAATCCCTCATCTATCTGTCGCCTGACCCGAAGTAACGTCTCGCTATCCGCCCAGCTCAACGACCCCTTCACAGCAACAGAATTCTGATCCATCATCTCGTTCGCAAAGGCTGCAACAAGTTCCAGTATCTTTCCTTCTTGATACAATGACTTTGCACAATCATTGTAGTTACACTGCAATATCTGGCGTATTGTGGCTTCTATGGTAGCGGTGATTCTATGTTTTGGCGGGTTTTTTCCCCCGTTAAAGGCGGTGCAAGCCTTTTTCTTCTGCAAGCCATCCATCACAGACCGAAACCGACAGGGATGCAGGTTCAGCCCGACGCCTATATATCTCCGCCCTGCCTCATAGATATTTTCCGCATCAAACAGACCGCTGCCGTATACGCAGCAATCTCCCTTTTCCAACAACGTTTTTTGGTTTCTGCCCGAAGCCTTCCACTCCAATGCGTCGGAAAGAGAGAAAATGACGGAAAAAGAATCCTTATACACTTGCTCCCGCAATACTGTGTCCCTGTAAAACATTACATCGCAGATATACATCTCGATATTGGGGCACGGTGAAATATAGCGGAAATATCCTTCTCCAATATCGCTTGGCAAAGCAACCTGATTGTCTTTCATAATACCACAAAGCTGCTGCATTGCGGGGGAGAAAAAGTCGCTGCGATCCGTTTGCCCATGAAGAAAATCATATTGTGCTTCTTGCATACCAGGCCACCTCCTCCGACACATGATTAGACACTTTTATGCAAATTGGTCCATTCCACCTTTCCAGTTCCAGTTCTGCACACTGGTTAGCCTACTCTAACCAGTGGATGAAATAAAAGGCAGACTGCCTGTACGCAGTTTGCCTCAAATCCGACGGCACAGCGCCTGTAAAAAATATTTTACCATAAGCGCGCAGGGATTTCAATGTAGAACACCAGGCATCCCTGATTTTCCTGCGAATTTTCCGTTTGCCCAATGTCATCCGTGTGCCGAGAGGGAAGGCCTCAGTGCTTTCAGCAAAAGGACCAGCCGATTCAAACATGTTTTCTTATTCCGCTTTACGGCTACTCAACACAGCGCCTCTCTGTTCACCTGTCTTGGATGCTTGAGCATATTCTTTTTCAATACTCGCCATACAGCGCAAGGCAGGAACACCGCAAGAGGTGTCCCTGCCTTTTCGGATAGGCTGTTTGGCAAATGCAACCCATGCAATCCGCCGCTGAAGTAACCGTCAGCGGCGGGCATCATTTCTCACTCCACCAACGCCTTGCCCAGAGCGCGGCAGTCTTCAAGCGCCGCGTCGTCGGGAGGCTCCGTGCAGATCATGCTCTCGCAAACGAGGTTCACCCCTGCGCTGTCGCAGTCACTCTCCCAAGTACGCATCCACTCGCCATCGCCCCAGCCGTAGGAGCCGAACAGTGCCACACGCTTCCCGCCGAAGCTGCGCTTGCACGCATCGAACATGGGCTGGAACTCCATTTCCTGCAACGGCAAGCTGCTCAAGCTTCAAGCCGCTTTGCCAAAGTGCGCAGTAGATATCCGTGCATTTTCTGTATTTTTTGAATAACGAGCGTGCTTTTTCCTCGTCGCCGTATACCTACCAGAGTCCGGCGCATTTGAAGCCGCTCGCGCGGTGGTCGATGAAGCCCTTCACGTCCTCCGGCGGATAGCTGAGAAACAGCCCTACCTCGTGGGGGAACTCACTGCTCTCGCCTCCTTCGTATGTTTATCGGTTAGCATAGTCTAACCATATAGCCCTTGAGAAGCCGCCCGAAGGCGGCTCTTCAAAAATCGCCGACTACTTCTTCAAGAATGGAAACGGCTCCTTCTTTTCGCATGTCCTCGTTTGAATATCACCCCTGTGGTATAACAGGCGGCATCGATGGCGGCGCGCAGGGCGTTCTCGTACAACGGCTCTTGAGAGAGAATCACCGCCTGCCGCCGTGAGCGAGCGTCATGGTTCCATGGTTCTCTGCCGAGGAAGCCTCGGATGCAGACCAACATAGCTGATGTCATCGCCGCTTTACTTTCTTCCCGCCAGCAATGTTGAGCCGCGAAGCATCAGGCGTCTGGCCTCCTTCGGTGTCATGAAGCTGCCGTCGGTCGTGTCGATCAGCTCCACGCGCTCATAGTCCATGTCCCTGAGCTTTTGGACAAACGTCTGCATGTCGCCGTATCTACGGGGCGACATCAGGTCGTGGATAGCAAATGTTCCGCCCTTTTTCAGCACGCGCAGCGTTTCCAGCAGAAGCTGCTGCTTGTCCTTTCCCGTGATATTATGATAGACATAGTTGCTGGTCACCGCGTCGAAGCTCTCATCGGGAAAATCCAGCTTCACGGCGTTCCCGCGCCAGAACGAAGCGTTTTTCACACCCTCCGCAGCGGCGTTTTTTTCGCACAGCAGCAGACTGAAGGAGGCGTATTCCTTGCCCCAGCGATCGATACCGACCATTTTTCCCTGCGGATTGCGCTTTGCGCAGGCAATGGTCAGCGCACCGCTGCCGCAGCCGATATCCAGTCCCACGCCGCCCTCCGGGAGTGTGATATGCTTCGCCGTACCGTCAATGATCTGCTTTGAGAGCTTGCGTTCGCCGTCATAGGAAAAGCTCCGATAGGCATACACGCACCACTGGGTGTACTTTGCACAGACGACAAAGGCGATGCCGAATACCACGCCCAGCACGACGCGCAGCTTTCCGCTCACACCGATGCCGAATACGACGAAAACGAGCAGCAGCGCAAGGGACAGCACCGTTCCCGCGATGAGCGAAACCAGCATTCCCTTGGGGATCCAGTTTTTGTAGTCAGGCTTCATTCTTGGGACTCCTTTCTTTTCTAACGGTCTTCATGCAAAAATCGCAGCGGTCGTCGCCGCGTCTCAGCGTTTTCATTCGATGCCAGACGAGCTTCGGGTGAAGCCCGTCATAGGTGATATCATCGCTGTCACAAAAGCAGCGGCACCTCCGCGCCTATCCCAGCGCCACATCCAGCGTCATCATGACGCTAAAGCCCACGGCAAAGAAAATCGTGCCGATGTTGGAGTGCTTTCCCTGCGACATCTCGGGGATAAGCTCCTCCACTACCACATAGAGCATGGCGCCCGAGGCAAAGCTCAGAAAATACGGCAGCGCCGGGATCACAAGCTGCGCCGCGAGAAGCGTCAGCACCGCGCCGATAGGTTCCACCACGCCGGAGAGCACGCCGCCGAAAAATGCCTTGCCCTTGCTCTCGCCCTCCGCCCGCAGCGGCATGGAGATGATCGCTCCCTCGGGGAAATTCTGAATGGCGATGCCAAGGGACAGGACAAGCGCGCTTGCCGCCGTAATTTGCGTATTTCCCGCGAGGAAGCCCGCGTACATCACGCCCACTGCCATTCCCTCCGGGATGTTATGCAGGGTCACTGCCAACACCATCATGGTGGTACGGCCGAGCCTGCTTTTCGGGCCCTCAGCCTGATTGCTGCCCACATGAAGGTGAGGAATCAGATGGTCGAGCAGGAGCAAAAACAGCACACCAACCCAGAAGCCGATAAAGGCCGGAAGGAAGGACAGCTTGCCCATGCCCTCCGACTGCTCGATGGCGGGAATCAGCAGACTCCAAACGGACGCTGCCGCCATCACCCCGGCGGCAAAGCCGGCAAGGGCGCGCTGGACCAGATCGCCAAGGGATTTTTTCATAAAGAACACGCAGGCCGCACCCAGCGTTGTGCCCAAGAAAGGGATCATGATTCCAAGAAAGGTTTCCATTTGTCTCACCGCCTTTGCATTGCGTTTTTATTTGTTTCTTCTGAAGCCCGCCTCATCCCGGTATTCGGGATGTTCCTTTAAGTATGGGTCTTTATCGCCGCAGATGGTATAGTCGCATTTGCAGCCATCCACGCAGGTAGTCGTCCGCACCAGCCTTGCGTGGAGCAGCTCCATAGATGCGTAGTCCACATTGCACAAGGCGGGCATAATCTCCGTAAGACCGTGCCGGATAGCGAACTCCGCTGCCGGACACGATGTAAACTCATAATAAATAGGCTTTTTGATTTCATAAGGCGCAACCGTCATCTCGTAATCGTGCCATTTATCGCAGCCAGTTTTCGCCCGCACAAACGCCCTGTACATCAGCTTCCTCCAGAACGGCTTGTTGCAGTCCACAAAGCGCAGCCTGCGGAAGGTGGGCAGGATCAGATTTTCCTCCATCTCCTCGATCTCGCGGAAGGATGTGACAGCTTTGCAGACTGTGTAGTAGCTCATGATGGCGATACAGTCGTAGGTGCCGCCTACGCCGTTGTGGAAGTTCTGTTTGCCACCCAAGTCGGTACGCCAGTCGGAGAGAAACTCCGCATACTGCCGCTGCACCTTTTCCCATACCACCTCCCGCTCTGCCGCAGGATAGTGCAGGGCGATTTTCGCCCGTATCTCCTTCTTGCAGGGCCGGGAATACAGCACATGGCATTTGCGGTCAAATAGGAGCTTCTTGTCCTTCATCTGTTTGTTTTCGTCCTTGCTTTCTGTTTTGCGCACGAAATCGTTTAGCCCGCTTTTCGGCAGACAAATCATGCCATGCTTTTCAGGTTTCCCATGTCCACATCCGTATACATTCCATCCAGTCGTGCTTTCAGACTGGAAACCGTCTCATAGGGCGGTGTGAAAAAACCTGCCTTTTCATAAACATGCCGGACAAACCAATCCGTCCGCTTGTGCTCGCCCATCACATAAAAGCAGCCGCAGAATGTCCCGCCGGGTCTCAAAACCCGGAAAACCTCCCGATAGGCGG
>OJRV01000794.1_pt1 | contig 39265 bp, 33 predicted proteins | sample 1599241 | NCBI WGS metagenome assembly OJRV01 (sample SAMN04168656, study PRJEB22393) | human gut metagenome | biome: human gut microbiome; feature: stool | host: Homo sapiens | collected 2014-03-17 | reverse complement strand
CAAAGTATCAACTCCTTTCAATAATATTCTAGTCTAATATCTTATAAAACTCAATTTCCACTTATATGATTTTATAATTTATCTTTAACTGTTAATGACCTCCTTGTTGAATAAGGGTTCACGTTTTTTGGTGCCGGATATGTCTAGTCAAAAAATATTTGTTAAATTTGCAAACTTCAAATTTTTAGAGTTATAATTCTAGCCTAATTTTTCTCCTGTTTCTATGTGGTATCCGCGTAGGAAAGCATCGGCTTCCATGCGTTTTTTGCCTGGGATCTGGAGGGACTTGATGGCTAGTCTGCCTTCACCGGTCTGAACTTTAAAGCCGTGTTTTGTGACTTCTGTGATCGTTCCGGGCTCATGAGTATCTATGGTTTCTACAACATCCTCTACTTCTGCTTCCCAGATTTTCATCGTTTTGCCTTCCCACTGGGTGTAGGCACTTGGCCATGGATTTAAGCCGCGGATCAGGCGTTCGATTTCTACTGCTGTTTTCGTCCAGTCGATCTCACCGGATTTTTTGTTGAGCATTTTTGCGTATTCGGTGGTGCTTTCGCCCTGTTTTTGTGGAGTAATGGTTCCTTTTTCCAATTCTGCAAGGGTATGGACGCAGAGTGCGGCTCCTTTTGCGGAAAGTTTATCGAAAAGGCTTCCTCCTGTTTCTTTTTTATCTAATGTGATTTCTACTTTTTCCAGCATATCACCCGTGTCAAGTCCTTCATCCATCTGCATCGTTGTGACACCGGATACTTTTTCTCCATTGATGACCGCCCATTGGATTGGTGCAGCACCGCGGTATTTCGGCAGAAGGGATGCATGGACATTGATACATCCGTACGGTGTCATTTCCAGAATCTCTTTTGGAAGGATCTGTCCAAACGCCACGACTACGCAGACATCTGCCTGATATTTTTTCAGTTCTTCGATACATTCAGGTTCCCGGATCTTCTTTGGCTGATAGACCGGGATATTATGTGCAAGTGCACATTCTTTTACCGGAGTGAACTGCATTTCTTTGCCTCTGCCCTTTGGCTTGTCCGGTTGTGTGACAGCGAGCACTACTTCATGTCCTGCTTCTACCAGTGCTTCCAGTGTTCCGACTGAGAAATCAGGAGTTCCCATAAATATTATCTTCATCTTATCTTAACCTCCCGCTTCCAGCCTAGGCTTCTTCGTATTCTGTGCTGTGAAGTTCGCCTTCTACTTTTTCTACATAAAGATGACCGTCCAGATGCTCCAGTTCGTGACAGATTGCTCTTGCCATCAGTCCTTCGCCTTCGATCTCGTATTCTTTCATATCTTCATCAAGTGCTACTGCTTTTACATAATTCGGACGGGTAACAATACCGGATTTACCTGGTACACTAAGGCATCCTTCTTCCCCGGTCTGTTCTCCGCTGCTTTCTACGATGCGTGGGTTGATCATGACAACCGGACCTTCTCCGATATCGATGACAACGATTCTTTTAAGAATTCCAACCTGTGGTGCAGCAAGACCTACCCCCATTGCCTCGTACATGGTCTCTAACATATCATCGATCAGTTCTGTTGTTCTTGGTGTCATCTTTGTTACTTCCTTACACACCTTTGTCAGTACTTCATCGCCTATTTCTCTGATTTTTCTAATTGCCATTTGTTCTTCCTCCTGCCTTTTCTTTTAAAATCCACTCATCGGATCAAAATCAAACTGAATCCGCATCTTTGCAAATCCCCGGTTCAATTCAATATATTGTTCCATTTTATCTTTCATTTCAATCAGGATCTCATAGGATTCCTGCTTCAGATACAAAACTTTCCGGTACACATCCTTGACCTTTCCGACTGCCGGAGCTGCCGGACCGATCACCTGTACCTTGCGGTTCTTCGTGATCCGCATTGCATATAATTTGAGATAGTGCATTCCTTTTTCCAGAAGTGCTTCATCCTCACAGGCTACCAGTACCGCCATCAGATGCTCTGCCGGCGGATACCCCATCAGTTCCCTGTAATTCATCTCTTCTGTATAAAATGCCTGATAATCCTGACGTGCTGCCGTCTGGATACTATAATGCTCCGGGCTGTAGGTCTGAATCACGACCTCTCCTTTTTTTGCCCCTCTTCCGGCCCTTCCCGCTGCCTGCGTCAGAAGCTCGAATGTCCTCTCTGCTGACCGAAAATCATCCGAGTATAAGGACATATCCGCAGCAAGCACGCCAACCAGGGTCACATTTGGAAAATCATGTCCTTTTACGATCATCTGCGTTCCGACAAGAATATCTGCCTCTTCATTTGCAAATGCAGATAGAATCTTTTCATGTCCTTCTTTGGATCTTGTAGTATCCAGATCCATCCGAAGTACCCTTGCCTGCGGAAATTCCTTTTTTACCAGTTCTTCAATCTGCTGTGTTCCTGCGCGGAAACCTCCGATATGAGGGGAGCCGCAGGACGGGCATTTTTTTGCAACCGTTTCTTCGTAGCCACAGTAGTGGCACACCATTTTCCCATTATTGTGCGCTGCCAGTGAAACATCACAATGAGGACATTTTACTACATATCCGCAGGACCTGCAAGAAAGGAATCCGGCATACCCTCTTCGATTCAGAAACAAAATGATCTGTTCTTTCTTTTTCAGACGGTCTTCCATCAGCTCATGGAGCCTGTCACTTAAAATAGAACGGTTCCCTTTTTGCAGTTCTTCACGCATATCCACCGTGTAGACCTCCGGGAGCTCTGCTTTTGCAGTCCGCCTCTTTAATTCCAGCAACGTATACTCTCCCAGCTCGCACCGGTAAAATGCTTCCATGGAAGGGGTTGCCGATCCCAGTACCACACTTGCCCCTTCCAGGCTTGCGCGTTCGATTGCCGTCTCCCGCGCATGATACCGGGGAACCTGTTCACTTTTATAAGCTGCCTCATGTTCCTCATCGATCACGATCAGCCCAAGACTCGGAAACGGGGTAAAAAGCGCAGATCTTGGACCGATCATCACATCAATCTCTCCTTTTTTCGCCCGCATCATCTGGTCATACCGCTCTCCCGCTGAAAGTCTGGAATTCATGATGGAAACGCGTTCCCCAAATGTCCTGTAAAAGCGCATCACCGTCTGGTAAGTCAATGCGATCTCCGGAATCAGTACGATTGCCTGCCGCTTTTCCTTTACCACCTGCCGGATCATTTCCATATAGACCTCTGTCTTGCCACTTCCGGTCACACCGTATAAAAGATAGGTCTTTCGGATCCCTTTTTTATAATCGTTTTCAAACGTCCGGATTGCACTTTCCTGCTCCTCCGTGTAGGTAATAAAATGCTGCTGCTGCTCTTTTTCTTTCACAGGATTACGGTAAATCTTATGATTTTTGATTTCCAGAACCCCCTGCTCTTCAAGCGCTCTCGCCACCGTCAGCGTGATATTCAACTTCTGGCTGATCAGAGAATATTCTACCTCTTCATCATCCAAAAGTGCTGCCATCAATCTTGCCCGCGCTTTCTGGTTCTTGTGAAGATATTCTTCCAGCTTCTTTTCGCCTGCTTCTCTGGAAATACATCTTTTTAAAATCCGCTGTTCCTTCTGCTGCTCGGTACGCTTGATTGGAAGCACCGTTTTCAATGCCTGGATCATCGTACCTCCATAATATTCTTTCATCCACGCTGCAAGTGCAACCAGCCTTGCCTCAATCGCTACACTTGATGTATCTGTGCGCAGAATATCCTTTATTTTTTCCGCATCATAATCACATGTTTCCGAAAAACCGACAATATACCCCTTCGTTTCCCGGTTACCCCGTCCAAACGGCACAATGACGCCTGCACCGGTTCGTAAATCTCCTTCCAGTTCTTCCGGTACACGGTACTGAAATACTTTATCCAGTTTTTCATGTGTAATATCTATAATAATGTCTGCGTACATTCTGTCTGTTCCTTTTTCTGTCTCTTTTGTGCAGCAAGCCTGACGGCTTTTCGCACCAGTTCCCGGTCATCCATCGGATACCTGACTCCCTGGATCTCCTGGTAATTTTCATGTCCCTTTCCCGCAATCAGAAGGATATCCCCTTGTCTTGCCATTTCCACCGCAAAGAGTACTGCCTCTTCCCGATCCTGGATCATCCGATAGGCTCCGGAAGTTTCTTTGATGCCTTCTTCAACGTCTGCCATAATCTTCGCCGGCTCTTCCCATCTCGGATTATCTGAAGTGATGATCGTCAGATTCGCAAGCTCTCCTGCCACTCTTCCCATCCCGCCTCTTCTGCGTCCGGCACGGTTGCCTCCACATCCAAACACCAGTAAAATACGTTCTGGTTCGTAAATTCTCAGCATTTTAAGCACTTTTGCAAGACTCATGGCATTATGCGCGTAATCAATGTAACACAGGATATTTTCTCCTGCATCTACCCGTTCCATCCTGCCTCTTACCACCAGATGCTTTAACACGTCTCCTGCTTCTTCTCTTTCAAATCCAAGACAGCTCACCGTCTGTAAAGCAGCCAGTGCATTGTACACATTAAATTTTCCAGGAAGGGCAAGCTCATATTTTCTATCATCTGCATAAAATACCGTTTTAAGTTCTCCACCTTCCATCAGAAAACTGATTTTTTCTGCCGTCAGTACATGACTGTTTCTAAATCCTCTTTCCTGCCCTTCTTCTTCCCGACAGGTAAATCCGTATTTCGTGCAACATTTTCTCTGGAACATATAGCTGCACTGTGCATCATCCAGATTCCCTATTCCAATCCTGCACTGTTCAAAAAGACATGATTTGTAATATCGGTATTCCCCAAGACTTGCATGCTCGCCTGGTCCGATGTGATCCTCCCCGAAATTAGTGAATACCGCAATTTCAAACCAGATTCCATCGATCCGATGCTGCTTTATTCCTTGTGAAGATACTTCCATCACCGCATAGTGGCAACCTGCTTCTACCATTTTAGCAAAATACGACTGAATGGTAAAGGCATCCGGGGTCGTATTTTGCGAAGTTACCACTTCATTTCCAAGATGGTGGCCGATCGTACCGATCAGTCCGCATTTTTGGCCAAGACTTTCCAGCATCTCCCGGATCATCACTGCCACCGTACTTTTCCCCTTTGTGCCGGTCACGCCAATCACTTTCAACTTATCAGCAGGACTTCCAAACCAGATCCTGCTGATCCCGGCAAGAGCTTCCCGTGTATCTTTTACCAGAACGACGGCAACATTTTCCGGAAACTTCAGCATCCTTCCCCCAGATACCAGTTTTTCTATCAGAATGCAGGATGCCCCAAGGTTGCAGGCTTCTTCTATATAATCATGTCCATCTGCCCGGCTTCCCTGAATGCAGACAAACAGACTGTCTTCTTCTGCCTTTTGGGAATTACAGGTAATCCCCCGGATTTCCATCTCTTCTTCTAATTCCGGCATTTGGATCACCGCATGCTGAATCCTTTTAAACAGAACCGAAAGCTTCATAAGGCTCCTCTTTTTGGACTCTTTGTTTTCAGAATATGCTGTTTCCCATCAAACGTCACACCGGATATGAAAATATATAAAATGGGTGGATTTCCTGCTTTCGTTTTAACGCATCCTGTGCGTTTGCAGGAACACCCACCCATCTCTCAGTCTCTATTGATGCTTTTTATCATACTCGGCAAGATATTCTTTAACATACTGTGTATCTGATTTGCAGTCCAGATACTCACAGCCATATTTCTGCCTTGTCTCATTTCCTTTTCCGGTAATCAGGAAAATAGTCTTTCCCTCTGCTTCATCCATCGCTGCTTTGATTGCCTCTCCCCGATCCTCGATCATGGCATACGGACAGTTTTGTGCTTCCACATACTGTGCGATTTCTTTGGAAATCTGCTCTACCGGCTCATATCCCGGATCTTCCGCTGTCAGATAAACCTTTTTCGCATACTGACCAGCTACCGTTCCAAGGTCTCTTCTCCGGATAAATGCTTTCTTTCCTGGGCATCCGAAGATCGATACGATATTATAATCCGGATATTCATCTTTAATTGAAGAGAACAGCTTTTCAAAACTAAGCTTGTTGTGTGCATAATCCACAACAGCGATCAGATTCTTATCTGCACTTCCATAAAGCTCCATACGTCCGCTGGATCTTGCCCTCAAAAGACCGCTGTGCATATACTCCTTCGGGATTTCAAGAAGAATGGATGCCGCAATGACAGCCAGTGCATTTTCCACATTGAAAAGTCCCGGCATCGTCAGACGGAATTCTTCATCAAACAGCTCTGTTTTTACCATAAATACCGTTTCATGTCCGTCTTTCTGGATCTCATAACCATAAACATCCGCTTCCGGATTCTTTGTACTGAACGTCAGCACCTTCTCACAGACCTTTGACTCTTTCAGAATACGGTCTGCAAAATCTGCATCCATGTTCACAACCCCGTAACGTGATTTTCCGAAAATTTTCAGTTTAGACGAAAAATAGTCTTCAAAATCCGGATGCTCGATCGGACTGATATGGTCCTCTGAAATATTCAGAAAAATTCCCACATCAAACTGCATGTTATCGACACGATTGTATTTTAACGCCTGTGAAGATACTTCCATCTCGGCAAATGTAATACCACTTTCTACGGCATGGCGCAGATGCTCCTGCAATTCTACCGACTCCGGCGTAGTAATATGGGATTCTTTCTTGATCACTCCGTCATAAATATCGATTGAAGAAAGGACTGCACTTTCCTTTCCGCCGGTTGCTTCCATATAATCATCCACGATTGCTTTCATATAGTAAGCGGAAGTGGATTTTCCTTTTGTTCCGCCGATTCCGGTGATCGTCAGTTTCTTCCACGGTGCATTATTGAACTTCTCTGCAAGTGGAGGCATCGCCTTACGGATATCGTCTACCAGAAAATATGGAACATCTTCTTTCGTTTCATATTTTACTTCGCTGACATAAGCAATCGCACCTTTTTCGATCGCTGCATCCAGATACTCAGCCTTAAATGCCGCACCTTTGCAAATAAACAATGTTCCTTCCGTCACCTCTCTGGAATCATAGGTCAGATATCCTACGTTTTTTTCTTCTTCCCCATTTGAATAAAATTCTTTCATCATACGCAGGTTCTGTAACAGATTTGCGTACTCCTGTAATGTGTATTTTTCCATCTGGTATTTATCTCCCTTATATTCTTTCCGGTATTATTCCCGGTACTCTGCGCCTGATCTGATGATGGATTCTCTTACCAGAACATCCATTGCATCCATGCAGTCTGCCGGTACCTGATAATATTCTTTGAATACCGAAATCTCTGTGCATGCAAGAATTACTGCATCACAACCTTTTGCCTTCAGATCATTATAAGCACGGTCAAATTTGTTCTTGTCTCCCGGCTTTCCTTTTTTGATATCATCATAGATCAGCGACATCACATCTTTCTGGCAGGCTTCTCCCGGAACTACCGGTGTGATTCCAAATTTTTCGCAGGCTCGGTGGTAAGTCTTTGCCTGCATCGTTCCATCTGTTCCCATGATCCCGATCTTCTTCACTTTTGGATGAGCCTCTACTACATATCTGACACTCTCCTCTACCATATTGATGATCGGAACACTTGTAGATTTCTGGATATCTTTCAGGAAATAGTGCGAGGTATTGCACGGAATCGCAATATTTTCCACTCCCAGCATCTCCAGATCTCTTGCGTCCTGTGTGATCGCTTTCAGAAACGGAAGCTTATTTCCTGTAAGGATTGCCTGTGTCCTGTCCGGCATTGTCGCATGACTTAAAATGATCATGTTGATATGCTCCTGATCACTCTCCGCCTTTGTCCTCGCGATCACTCTTGCATAATAAAAACTTGTCGCCTCCGGTCCCATTCCGCCGATAACACCTAATTTTTTCAGCATATCATTCTCCCTGTTTCAGCTTCTCTTAGCTGTAATATTTCTTAAAGTTACCAAACTGTCTGAGATGATTCTTCACCATAGCAAGATAACGTCTTGGTTTAAAATCACCTCTCTTAAATACCGGATTGACCATCTTCTTTTCCTTAAGAAGGCGTCTCATCTTCTCACGGTTTGCTTCTTCTTTGATATATTTGAAAGCAACTGCCTTCGGTACTGTCATCCAGAGATGTTCTTCTTTTGCAAGTTCAAGCGGCAGTTCTTTTCCGTAAACATATTCTTCTACTACATATTTTGCAACATTGAATCCAGATCCTGTCACATAATAATTACTTCGTCCCTGGCGGGTGTTGATCTCGAAGAAACGGTATTTTCCATCACGCCTGTCATACTTGATATCAAAGTTGGAGAATCCTACATAGTGCAAATCTTCCAGCAGATTCTTCACCTTCATCATCAGCTCTTCGTTTGGCTCTGTGATGATAACTGCATGATTTCCAAGTCCGTGTGGTGTGTGTTCTTCCAGGAGTACATGTCCCAGACACATCATTTTAACTTTTCCATTCCGGTCAGAATAAGAAGTCAGAACACGCATATATTCATCATTTCCCGGAATCATATCCTGGATGATCAGTTTATCTGTATAACCTGCCCCATAGATATCCCGAATTACTTTTTCCAGTTCTTTTCTGTCCTTGATCGTGTAGATCTTATTCTGGGTTGCAAACGGATGCTCCCAGTAAGAAATACTGTCAGACGGCTTTAAAATTACCGGGTACGGGAAATTCATCTCAAAATCCAGTCCCATGGACTGATCGTAAATAATCGTTCCCGGATAATCTACCCCATGCTTTTCGCACAACTTGTAGAAAGTCTCTTTCTGCTGCAGACTGTTCATCAGATCAAAATCGATATATGGTGCGATAATATTTTTCTCAAGCTCTGCCTTATGCTTACTGATCAGCGCCACATAACTGTCACCACATCCGATGAGCATAATCTTTTTGTCTTTATGCTTTTTTGCAAATCCATTGACTGTCTGAAGAAAATAATCGTCCGTATCAATCTTCGGATTCGGATGATATTCGATGATCTTACTTCCGTAACTCGGTCCTGTTGCAAACTTTCCAAATATATATGTCTTCACCTGATACTGCTCATAAAATGCGCGGGCAACACTGTAAGTATTGATATCTCCACCAAGCAGTACCGGAATAAATTCTCTGTCTTTAAATTCCATTGTTTAAAGAAGCTCCTTTCTATCCCCTTATATTTCTACATATCATCTCATTATACTCCAGGGATTCTTTAGGTGTCAAGGCATGGAAACAGCTCTGAAAGTTTCCCGGGAAATTTTCAGAACTGTTTCTTTTCATATTTCTTCTCTTTTTCTCTCTGCTCCAGAACACTGCCCCGTATCACCGCATCCGCCCCATACTTTCCGCGGATCTCTCCCATTGCCGCACTGAGCTTTTTCAGCTTTTCCATGCTCTTCTTCGGCTTCTCAGATTTCACCTCGAATTGCAGGTCAAACAGGCTTAACTGCTCCGGTTCATCTTCATCCACAAGCTTCGCTGTGCGAACACCAAGCAATCTGATCGGCTTACCGTTCCACAGCTCATCGAACAGACTGCAGGCCGCCTCGTAGATCACCTGATCTGCACCGGATGCTCTGCCAAGCTGCTTCTGGTGAGATACATTCTGAAAATCACTGTAGCGGATTTCCACACTAACCATATTGGCTTTCTGCCCTGCTTTCCTTAGTCTCTTTCCCACACTTTCTGCCAGAGAAAATAGAACCTTTTTTGCATCCTCTGCCTTTTCCACATCTTTTGGAAGTGTGGTGGAATTACCGACACCCTTTGCTGCGGTCTCCTCGGATTGCACCTTTGCATCACCGATTCCATTCGCAAATTCCCACAGCGTTCTCCCATGACTTTTCAAATGGAATTCCAGAAGCTTCGGATCTGTCTTCGCAAGCTCACCAATTGTCCGGATTTCCAGCTTTTCCAGAATCGCCACACTGGACTTCCCTGCCATAAAAAGCTCACTCACCGGGAGCGGCCACATTTTTTCCTTGACCTCTTCCGGGAAAAGAGTGTGGACACGGTTTGGCTTTTCAAAGTCTGATGCCATTTTTGCCAGAAGCTTGTTTGTCGAAATTCCCACATTCACGGTAAACCCAAACTTTTCATAAACCCGGGCTTTGATTTCATACGCAGCCTCCACCGGCGAAGAAAAGCGCTGTGCGATTCCGGTAAAATCCATATAGCACTCGTCCACACTGACCTGCTCGATTTCCGGTGTATAGGTTTTCAGGAAATCCATCAGTCTCCGGCTATACTCCCTGTACATCCTGTGATTTGGCGGATCCATGTGAAGATTCGGACACTTGCGGAACGCATTTACCACCGGCTCTCCCGTCCGGATGCCGAATTTCTTTGCCGAAGGAGATTTCGCCAATACGATCCCATGGCGTGATTCTCTGTCACCGCCGATGATCGCGGGGATCGTGCGGATGTCCACATCGGCACCATTTTTCAGTTGTTCTACTGCCGTCCAACTAAGGTAGGCTGAATTGACATCTATATGGAAAATGATGTGTGACATTCCTGCTGTCTCCTCTCTGTAAATAATCGAGCAGGCTGACTCCTGCTCGATTTGTATACTTTGTACACCATCTCGCTTAACAGCCAGGTGATGTACATTCGACAAATGCAGATCCTTGTGCAAGCACAAATCTGCACTTGGCTCATCGTATACACAAAAAATACGGAATATGATATTCATTTTATCATATCCCGCATCCATTTTCATTATTTTATCTTTTATTTATCAAGCTTACCGCCAATTTCACTCCATCCACAGTTAAATACATATTGTGCAAATTCTTCCAGCTGCTTCTCATTATATAAACTTAAATCCATCGTTTTCAGCTTGGATTCTACTATTTTTTTGTTGTATCTCAGATCGGATACATATGAACAGTCCACTCTCTTTATCATATCATCAAATACATCTCTTTCCATATGTTCCCTCTTTTCTACATAATGTTAATTATGTTGTAATATAAATCGTCCAAACTCAGTCCAACTATATTCTAGTCTGTATTACAAAGACTGTCAACATTAAAAAGCGTCACAAAAATACAAAACAGTCCTTTCACTTTAATTATGTAAAACATTTATTTTTTCCTTTTTATTTTCATATTTTCGAGTCAAAATACCTATATCGAAAACTACAACATAATTAACATTATGTCGTCATTCTACAAGCATTTCTAACATTTCCATACTCTTTTTCCATTCCATAATTCCATCCGAAGCATAAATCCTTGTCACCTCGATACTGCTGTGTCCCAGAATATCCGCAAGCTGCAACAGATTTCCAGTAACCCTGTAAAAAATTCTTGCAAACATATGTCTGAAATTATGCGGAAATACTTTTTCGGTTTCCACCCCCGCACTTACTGCAAGCTGTTTTAATTCTCTCCATATATTCGACCGGTCTTTTTCATGACCCGATCTCGTTATAAACACATTTCCCTTTTGAATTTTGTTTTTTCTTATATAATACAACAGTCTTTTTCTCAACTGATCCGTTAAAATAACCGATCTGTATTTTCCTTTATTCCACACCTTCACGATCCCTCTTTGAACACTATCAACTGAAAAATATCTTAGCTCACTGATCCGGATTCCTGTCCCCGCAAGCGTCTCCATAATCATTACAAGCTGTTCCTTTCCCTGCTCTTTTGCTTTCCGCACCAGTTTGATATAATCGGATTTCTGCAGTTCTCTTTCCATCATCTTTGAATTACAGCCCTGTACACGGACTCTGCGGAGCTTCCATTTTCCAAGCCCAACGGCAAGTAAATACTGATTCAGTGCCACAAGCATCGAATTTACACTGCTTACTGCATAATGCTGCATCAGCCACTCCCGGTAAGCAAGCAGAAGTTCCTTATCTATTTCTTCCGCTTCTGCTGCATAGGAATAAAAAGTCGTTACATCTGTCATATATTTCTTCTTTGTTGCCTCCGATGCTTCCCGCTCGATCAAATACTTCATAAAGATTTCTTTTTCAAATTTCATTCCGCTCATAATGTGTCCTCCTAGTTTTTTCTTTTTACTCACATTATTTCACAGATCTGAAATTTTATTAACCGAAAAAGCAGTAGGACAAAAACTTTTTTCATTGTCCTGCTGCTCATATCCGCCTATTTTTCTTAATTGATTTTAATTTGCATGAATCCTATCATAGTAGTACTGGAAATCTGGAAGTGGAATATCCTTCTTTTTAATATTTTTCTGAGAATAAAAAAGTAATTCCACCTCTTTTGGTGGCATCATCTGGAGTTCTTCAATCGGAATTCCTCCCGCGTGATAACGTTCCATAATCAAAGATAATGTTCCGGATCCAATCTTATACCGATCCATGCTAGAACTTCTTAATTTTTATATTATATTGGCTTGAATCCTTTTCCACGCACTTCATTCGATTCCATTGTAACAAGAAACGCTGATGAATCTACTTTCTTTACAGCTTCTTGAATCGTATACATTTCTTTATTGTTACATGCACACATTAATACTTCTTTTTCACGTCCTGTATAACTTCCTTCTGCCTTAATCAAAGTTGCCCCTCGTTGTGATAGCTCATCAATTTTTGCCGCAATTTGTGGCCCCTTTTCTGTTACAATCAAAGCAAGTTTTCCAGCATCAACGCCATACATTAGCTTATCTACGACAAATGATAGAATATACGTTCCAATTAATCCATAAATAATCTTATCAATGTTTCCATGCATCAGAATTCCACCAATAATTACAATAATAAAATCCATAACAATGATAATTTTTCCTACAGAAATATGTGGCTTTGCCTTGTGTATTGCCATCAAAACAAAATCTGCTCCACCTGTAGAGGTATCTCTCATGTAAATTAATGCATATCCGATTCCTGAGAATACACTCATACAAATACAAGATAACATCATATCACCTTGGTAAATTGGAAACAATGGAACAACCCAGTCCATCAGTATATTAGAAATTAACATTGTCTTTATTGATCTTAAAAAAAATTGTTTTCCCAACAACTTGTAACAAATTAAAATAATTGGAATATTCAAAATTGTCGTCATTGTACCAATTGGAATTTTCCAAAAATAATAAAACACGATTGCAATACCTGATATACCTGCTACCGGAAATCCAGATGCCACTGCAAAATTATAGACTCCAATCGCAATGAAACAACCACCTACAATATCAAGTAAAATATCAATTAAAAATGTCTTTGCCTTTGATTTCAATGTGAATTCCTCCCTATTACGGAATCTTATTTCTTTTGCATCACAATACATTGATATGTTTGCAGTTTTATTGAACCTGTAAGGATTTCATCAGTAATCAAATTTGTATAACATTCATTCAAAACCATCTTCACAGGATGTCTGTTAAAATTCTGAAGAAAATATACATCATCTTTCTGTTCTTTTCCACTTCTTTTTGAAACAGTAACTCCATAAGGTAATGTTTCCGTCAAATTTGCTTCCACATTTGCTTCCTCAATTACATCGCCCAAAAATTCTTTCAAAAATTCCAGATCTGGTTGAACAGCAACATAGTAAGCTTTTCCTTTGCCATACGCATTTTCTGTAATTGCTGGAGTATTTACATTGTAATCTTGCAAGTATGTTCCCAACGGCTTTGCAGTTTGAAGTGTCACAACTTCTCTTAACACACCGGCTTTATATACACCGTCTTTATAGGAGAAAGTATTTGGAAAATATTCATTCCCCACATCAATCTCATCAACTGATAATCCTAGCAATCTCTCATGTGGTCTCTCTCCAATAAAACATAAATCTGTTTCATTTACTACCCCACTCCAATAAGTTGTTACATATATTCCACCTGCTTCCACGTATGCTTCTACTTTATGAATATACTCTTTTTTATGCAAGTACAAGGTCGGAGCAACCACAAGCTGATAATCTAACAACTCTCGATCCATGGAAATTATATCAACTTCAATTCCTTTTTCCCAAAAAACCCGATAATATTTTAAAAGTTCTTCCGTATAATCAAATTTTCTCGATATTGCTTGTGCGTCAGAAAGAGCCCACCAATTTTCCCAATCCATAATAATAGCTACCTTCGCCCTATTACATGTACTTAGTATTTGACTGCTTAGCTTTTCTAGATCTTTGCCAATCCAAGCAACTTCTTGAAAAACTCTATTCTTTTCTGACGCATCATGACCAACAACCGCTCCATGAAACTTTTCACTCGATCCTCTGCTTTTTCTCCATTGAAAATAAAGAACACTATTCGAACCTAACGCAATTGCCTGCATTGAAGATAAGTAATTCATCCCCGGTCTTTTTACATTATTTTCCTCATCCCAATTCACAAGTGATGGTGTTGATTCCATCATCAAAAATGGCTTCTTCTGAAATCCTCTCATCTGGTTATGCATAAAGGCTGCCCACACAGCAATCGGTACTTCATCTTCTTTTGTATGCCAACTCGGATAAGAGTCCCAAGAAATCACATCCAACTCCTTTGCCCATTTATCATAATCCAATGGTGAAAAATACATCATCATGTTTGTTGTAACTGGAAGATCCGAATATGTTTTAACAGCTCGAATCTCTTCTCTACAAAAGTCCTGTAACTGTTCGCTCACAAATCTTTTCCAGTCCAATTTCAAACCGTGTAATTCATCCTCTCCCCTCGGAGAAGGTGAATGAATCTGTTCCCAATCGGTATAAGTATGACTCCAAAACGCACTCCACCATGCATGATTCAATGCATCCAATGTTTTGTATTTTTTTTTCAACCATTTCCGAAATGCTTTTTGACATTCTTCGCAATGACAAGAAGCATCCCTAAAATTTCCTCCGTATTCGTTTGATATATGCCAAAGAATTACTCCTGGATGTTTTCCAAAGCGTTCTGATAATTTCAAATCCAACTTTCTAGTTTTTTCTCTCATAACAGCAGACGTGTAACAAAAATTATGCCTTTTTCCTGGTAAATTCTGTATCCCGTTTTCATCTGTCTGCATTACTTCAGGATATTTTTGAGTCATCCAATTTGGCATTGCACCTGTTGGTGTAGCTAGATTTGTATAGATGCCATTGTCATATAAACGGTTAATAATTTCTTCTAAATAGTCAAACTGATATTTTCCTTCTTCTGGCTCCATAAGTGCCCATGAAAACTCAGCAAGACGAATTACTTCAATGCCATACTGCTTCATGCGCTGCAAATCGTCTTTCCACAGCGCACGATCCCAGTGCTCTGGATAATAACATACACCAAGCGTCAATTTTTCCATCTCGATTGAATGTCTCATTTTATTATCGTACCTATCCTTTCTCTTGTCTGATGAACCTTTCTATATTTTCCCTTCATGGTGCGCTTAGGAAGTTCCTCTAGTACAAGCGCACCCTTTCCATTTAAAATCTCCACATATGTGATACTCTCGCGAATGTCAATCGCTCCAATATCAGTCTTTCCGTCTACGCCATCAATACTGCTTATCGCGCCAACAACATCACCGCTTCTTAACTTCGATTTTTTTCCACCGCCAATTGTAAGATTCATAATCTGTCCGCCAAACACATCCTGCTTCTTCTTTTTGCGTGGACGTTTCTGACGCTGACGCTTTAAAAAGGCACTGCGAGCATTTTCAACATCCTCAGCTGCCGGCGGCTTTAAAATTGCCAGTCCTACTCCAGTAAAAGACTCAATCGAGTTAAGCATTTTTTGCTCGTCTTCGCGTATCAGACTTACAGCACGGCCTGTCTCTCCTGCACGTCCTGTTCTGCCAATCCGATGAACATACACTTCCTTGTTAGTCGGAAGATCGTAATTAAACACATGTGTAATATTTTGAAAATCTACACCTCTTGCCGCCACATCTGTTGCGATAAGAATACGAAAGCCCTGTGCCCTAAAATCTTCAATTGTTCTTGTGCGCACCTTCTGATCAATCATACCATGAAGCATACCACATGCAATGCCTTCTTTTCTCAAACGGTAATATAGTACCTCGACCATCTCTCTTGTACCGCAAAAAACCATGGCATTGTCTGGATTTTCCATAGTAAGAATATCAAGAAAAAGAGGAAGCTTCTTCTCATCCTCGTCAACAAAATAGCCAACCTGCTCAATTGTATCTGCTGTCTCTGTATCATTTTCAATTTTAACTTCAAGCGGTTCATGCATAAACTGCGCGGCAAGCGCTTCAAGACGTTCTCCCATAGTTGCAGAAAACAGCATAAACACTGGCTTTCCCTCAAGATGCATCAAAATATTTCTGACATCTTCAATAAAGCCCATATCCAGCATCAAATCAGCCTCATCAATCACGACATAACGCACCTTCGACAGATCAAGCGTGCCTCTCTTACAATGATCAAGCACACGTCCCGGCGTACCAACTACGATATGTGTCTTTTGCTTTAGAGTTAAAATCTGCTTTTCCATTGGGAAGCCGCCGTACAGCACCGGAACCTTCAAACGCTTAAAACGGCCAATAGCGTAGAGTTCGTCCTTCACCTGAAAGGCAAGCTCTCTTGTCGGCTCTAAGACAAGTGCCTGCGCAGTATTCTGCTCCCAATCGGCAAAATTGCAGATCGGAATCGCAAATGCTGCCGTTTTTCCGCTTCCTGTCTTTGACTTTGCAATGATATCGCGTCCATTTAAAATGGACGGAATCACAGCAGCCTGAATTTCTGTCGGCTGTGTATAGCCAAGCGCATCAAGTGCGCCTAAAATATCCTCCTCTAGCGGATACTGTCGAAACTGATTTTCCATATTTTCCTATGTTTTCCTTACTTTTTTAATTAATCAAGCTGTTTTAGAATGGATGTGCCGATTGTTCCCTCTGGCATAGCTACACCAAAGTTATCTGCAATCGTAGCTCCAATCACAGCAAAACAATTCTGATCGTCGATTCTTCCACTAGTCTTCATAGATGGTGAATAAGCTAAAAATGGTACACGCTCCTTTGTGTGGTCAGTTCCCTTAAAGGTCGGATCATTTCCATGATCTGCTGTCACAATAACAAGATCTTCTTCCTTCATCTTCTCTAAAAACTGTCCTAACAGTACATCAAACTTTTCAAGCTCCTCTGCATAGCCCTGCGGATTTCTTCTGTGTCCCCAAAGCGCATCAAAATCAACAAGATTAGTAAAGCAAAGTCCTGTAAAGTCCTGATCAAGACATTCAATAGTCTGCTCCATTCCCTGCACACTGCTCTTTGAGCGAATCGCCTGCGTAATTCCCTCTCCATCAAATATATCGCGAATCTTTCCAATACTGATAACATCAAAGCCAGCTTCCTTTAATGCGTCCATTGCTGTTTTTCCATATGGCTTAAGCGCATAGTCGTGACGATTTGCTGTTCTTTTAAACTCGCCCTTTTTCTTTCCCACATAAGGTCTTGCAATGACACGTCCTACCTTCCACTCTGGCTTCATAGTCAACTCTCTGGCAATCTTACAGCAGCGATACAGCTCATCTAATCCAAATGTCTCCTCATTTCCACAAATCTGAAGAACAGAATCAGATGAGGTATACACGATCATGGCACCTGTCTTTATTTCTTCTTCTGCAAGTTCATCTAAAATCTCTGTTCCGCTAGCTGCCTTATTTCCAATCACACGATGACCAGTTTCCTTTTCTAGTGCCTCAATTAATTCTTTAGGAAATCCAGTATCGGTAAAGGTCTGAAATGGTGTCTTAATCTCAAGACCCATCATCTCCCAGTGACCAGTCATGGTGTCCTTGCCGTTGCTTTTTTCATTTAATCTCGCATATTTTCCAATGCGGTCTGACGGCTGCGGGCTTGTCAAAACAGGGGCTGGATGAAGCTGTGTCAATCCCATACGAATAAGATTCGGGATCTTAATCTCTGGCACCTTATCTGCGATATGACCAAAAGTATCACATCCAACATCTCCATAATCAGCTGCGTTATCCATGGCACCGATTCCAAATGAATCAATCACAATCGTAAAAATGCGACGATACTTCATATATAAAACCTCCTGAAACTTCTTTCTTTTTCTGGCCTTTAGTATACCAAAAAGCAATTTTTATGTAAAGTAGCTCGGTCATTGTCAAGCAATTTCTTTTGTGATACAATGCAAATCAGAAACAACTATTGGAGGAAACTTTTTTGAATCAGCTGAAAAACACAAACTCGCCTGTCATTTTAATTGCAGACGATGACCGTGATATTTTATCAATTATAGAAACTATTCTTCAGGAAGATGGCTATCAGACACTTACTGCTTCTGACGGTGAGCAGGCTGTTATGCTTGTTCAAACACATGCAGTACAGCTTCTGATTCTTGATATTATGATGCCAAAAATGAATGGTCTTCAGGCTGCCACGCAAATTCGCAGACTGACAAATGCACCAATTTTAATGCTGTCTGCAAAAGGTGAACAAAGTGACCGCGTTATCGGGCTGAATATGGGAGCCGATGATTATCTTGTAAAGCCATTTTTCCGTGATGAGCTTCTTGCACGTGTCCATTCTCTGCTGCGCCGCTATTTGTCACTGGGCTCTGCCTCAGACAATTCAGGCAACCTTTTGCAATATTATGAGCTAACACTGAATACGGAGCTGAAAAAATTATATGTACGCGGCGATGAGGTGCGCCTGACTGCCACGGAATATAAAATCATGTCTCTTTTATTATCCAGACCGGGGCGCATTTTTCCCGCAGAGGAAATCTATGAGCGTGTCTGGGAGCAGGACAGCTATTCAGTCGAAAATACTGTTATGATACATATCAACCGGCTGCGCAAAAAAATTGAGCTGAATCCAAAAAAGCCGGAATACTTAAAGGTGGTGTGGGGAATTGGTTACAAAATTGAGAAATAATAAAATCTTATGTATTCTATGGGTGCTTTTTTGTTCCTTCTTTTTCATTGCGGCAATCAAACAATATTCTATTGATTCTTTAGATGGATATTTTTGCCGTCATTCTACCGACTATACAAATCATTATTCACTAGTTCCCACTACAACAGCTGCTTATACCACAGAAGATATTTCTGTAAGCTACACTGTTGTCTCCTACCCAGATAATATTAATATGCCTACAGCTTCTGACTATACCGGCTATACAGCTTTTATATTCTATATGTCGACGGTTGGTTTTCTTCTATGCATAGTTGGAGGCTTCTTTTTTAACGGCTTTCATCCAAAACTTTATCAGGAAGTATTTCTTTTTTTATTTTTCTTTTGTCTGTTTCAGCTTCTAGGAGACAGCCTTCCTGTTTTGATTTACCAAAACTTTGGTAAGCTTGTTTGGCCTTTTCTATTTCTTTGCATTGTTCTAGGCATAATCTGTGCTGTCAGCCTGCTTTGCTTTTTATGGAGTTGGAACAGCAAAGGCTTTCACGGCAGTTTGTTTGGTGAATGGCTTTTTAAAAAAATCTCTGCCAAAAAGCTTTCATCTCAGATTTTCTATGTTATTCTTACATCTTTTATTTTATCTGCAGCTGCCTGCGCCGTACTCATTAGAATTGCCCGAACTTATTTTTACAATTTTCAATCCTCAAAATTTTTTGTACCATTTTTTGTTTTTGCTTCACTGATTATCTTTATTAGCATTCTTTTTTTCTTTTTAATAGGACGTCACTCACTGACAGCAGATATGGACTTAATTATCCCAAAAAGCATTCGCACGACTTTGGAACAGGAACGGTTAAAGGTTGACTTAATAGCAAACATTTCTCATGACTTAAAGACACCGCTTACTTCCATTATCGGCTATGGTGAACAGCTTTCCAGACAGATGCTGTCACCAGAGGCAGACGCGCTTGTTTCTAAGCTTAATCATAAAAGCTTATATCTTCTTGATATGGTGGAGGAAGTTTTTGAACTCTCCAAAGCCTCAAGCGGTCATTTGCCGATGAAACGCGAAACTATTGATATTGGACGTCTTTTAGAACAAACGCTTGGTGAGATGGACGAAGAGCTTTGTGCATCTGGCTTTCAATTAAAAAAAGATTATCCTCTGACTGGTATGCATGTCTTATGTGATGGTCTTCATATGCACCGCGTTTTTCAAAATTTATTTGATAATGCATTAAAATATGCCTGCCCACAGACACGAATTTTCATTCATGCCATTTGGCGTAGTGATCAGTTTTGTGAAATTCGCATTCGAAACACATCGCGTGTTCCACTTGATTTTGATCCTGAAGAAATTACAAAACGGTTTGTTCGCGGTGAAAAAGCCAGAACTGGAGAAGGAAGCGGTCTTGGTCTTGCCATTGCAAAAACTTACACAGAAAGCTGCGGCGGTCAATTTCATATTGTGATAGAGGATGACTGCTTTATTGCCGTAGTATGTCTGCCGTCAATCACATCATGAAAGAGTTTTGAAAGAGTTTTATCGCCTTAGCTGAAAGATTCTTCCAATAAAATATACTTGTAAATCCATTAAAAGGCAGGTGATATTATGAACGAGAAAAAACATGAAAAAAATTATGGGATTGAATGGCTTCGCATTTTATCTATGTATATGGTGGCAGTTCTTCATACTCTGGGGCAAGGCGGTATTATAGGCTCTTTTAAACAAGGTGATCTTAGTTTTTCTATTGCGTGGTTTTTAGAAATAGCGGCTTTTGGCGCTGTTGACTGCTTTGCACTAATCAGCGGCTATGTTGGATATCACTCACATTTTCGTTATAAAAAAGGTCTGCGCATTTGGTTTCAGACTTTTTTTTACACGCTTGGAATCACTATTTTATTTGCCATATTTATGCCAGAAGCTGTCACAAAAGATCAATGGATTGCTGCCTTCTTTCCTATCATGAAAAAGCAATATTGGTATATGACAGCATACGCTGGATTATTTATTTTAATCCCAATTTTAAATCGTGCGATTGTCAATCTTTCTGGAAAAGAGCTTCTTAAGATTTGTATTGCTATTTTTCTTGTATTTTCGCTTCTTCCCACGCTTTTAAATGAAACTGTTTTCGGTCTTGGAGGCGGCTACAGCGCAATCTGGCTTTTGCTTCTCTACATTTGCGGAGGCTTCTGGGGAAAATACCACGAAATTTGCCTGACACACTTGCCAGATTTTTGTTTTCGTCATCGTCTTTTTCTGCCATTTTTATTTTACCTGTTCTTCACAACTATAAGCTTTCTGTTAAAAATGTTTGGCTTTTCCCAATATGTCAGCTACACCTCGCCAACTATTTTACTTGGCTCTTGTGCCTTATTCTTTCTTTTTTCTCTTATGCCCTGCAGCAAAAAGAGCAGTCGCGTAGCTTCATTTCTCGCCCCTTCTGCTCTTAGCGTATATCTGATTCATGTGCATCCTCTGATATGGAATCATCTGATGCTTTATTTTGCCATCGGCCATTTTCCTTCTGGTCCTATGCTTTTTGTCTGGGTTATAACTGCCGCTCTTTGCATTTACCTGCTATGCACAATTATTGATCTTCCAAGAAGATTACTGTGCTACATAGCGACACGTTTTTTTACAAATCCGAACTAGGCTCTGTTTTATTAAGCGCTACTACTGCCTTGAAAAGATCACCGTCCGTTACAAGATGAAGTGATCCATTCTGCAGTCTCATCAGGCTCTGTGCAATTGAAAGTCCAAGACCGTTTCCGCTTGTGCTTCTGGAATTATCGCCTCTTTTAAATCGCTCAAATAACTCATCTTCTGATAGATTGAGCTGATTTTTTGAAATGTTTTTCAGCGTAATCTCTACCTGATCGTGCTCTTTCACAGTCACGTCCATGTAGACGCGTGTATTTTCAAGTGCATATTTACAAATATTGCCAAGCAAATTATCGAAAACACGCCACAGCTGACTTCCATCTGCCAGAACAAAAATATCATCTGGTAATGGTGAGGCAATGAGTGTCAAATTTTGTTCAGCCAGACGCTGCTCATACTCACCTGATATCTGCGCCAAAAGCACATTTAAATTACATGGTTTTATTTCAACATGAATATTTCCTGTAGATGCCTTTGACGCCTCTATCAAATTTTCAATAAGACGCTTCAATTTCTGCGACTGCTTTCCAAGTACCTCTGCATATTCTTGTATATTTGTATTATCTGTCTTTTCTTTAGTGATTAAATCAGCATAGTTTATAATGGAAGTCAACGGTGTTTTAATATCATGCGAAACATTTGTGATTAGTTCCGTGCGAAGACGCTCACTTTTTAATCGTTCCTCGACAGCCTTGTTAACTCCCTCACCGATTCGATTTAAATCTTCTCCATGTTCTTTTAAAGAACCACACATATGGCTTGTATCTACGCGGTAGCCATCCTGTCCGTCCCTAAGTGCTTCTCCTGCAATCTTTAGCTTGTAAAAGCACAAGCAAAGATACCAGAATGCACTTGGAATCAAAATCACAAGCACAGCACAAAACAAAAAACGAAGCGTAGAACCGATTGTTCCATTATAATTGCGTACACTGGCAAAAAGACTTGCCAAAAATAAAAACAGAAGTACACTTACAATGCTGCAGCTGACCATAAAAGGAATCACAATTCCTGCTCTTTGTGCTGCACTATTTATCTTTTCATATAGAGAACCACTTGCAAGAAGTCCTCTGTCCTTTCTTTGAACAATATTTTCACAAAAATGCATCAGCACAGCTGAACCGAGCATTCCAATATATGTGTACTCTCCCGAACTGATTGACATACAAAGAAGGATTACTTCTGCTGCAAAATAAATAGCTGCGCAGCATTCAATTGGCATGCCATAAAGCCCATTTGGATGCTTTAATTCTTTCTGAGCCTTTTTATGAGCACGACAAATAATAATCTTTGCACCATGATAAAAGAAAAATGCACATACAAGAGCAAACAATAAAGCTGATGCTACATTTCCAAGCTCTCCCAAACCATAACGCTGCAGTATACCAATCTGATATCTAAGCTCACGTAAAAACATGATCATACAAAAACCAGTCATCATGCACATAAAATAAGCTAATATGTATGCTGGAAATGTAGCAGACAATTTTTCTGGCTTTAATTTTTCTTTTAATTTTCCCATAAATACTCCTTTCCTGCTAAATTTACTCAAACTTATATCCCTGTCCCCAGACAACCTTAAAGTGTCTCGGATCTGATGGCTCTATCTCAAGCTTTTCTCGCAAGTGGCGAATATGTACAGCTACAGTTCCTTCGCTTCCTATCGGCGTATCCTTCCAAACCTCGCTGTAAATTTGTCTTGGTGAAAAGACCTGCTTTGGATGAGACATTAAAAATTTTAAGATTTCGTATTCAGTTGGAGTGAGTGATACTTCTTCGCCGTCCATTGTGACCTGCTTTGTGCGATCATCAAGCGTCACACCTCCACAGCTAAGCACTTCTTTTTTGTTGCTGTCTTTGCTTCCTCCCAACTTATTATATCTGCGAAGCTGAGAACGCACTCTTGCCAACACCTCAATTGGATTAAATGGTTTTGTAATATAATCATCTGCACCTACATCAAGACCCAGAACCTTGTCGGCGTCTTCACTTTTTGCAGTTATTAATATAACTGGAACATTACTCTTTTCGCGTATCGCGCGAAGCGCCGTGATTCCATCCATCTCTGGCATCATAATATCCAGAAGAACAAGCGATACATCACCTTTTTTTACAAAATCAAGTGCTTCTCTTCCCGTATATGCGCATAGAAGCTCATAGTCTCTGTTTGACAGATAAATTTCAAGTGCGCGGACAATATCTTTGTCATCATCGCAGATTACAATTTTATCTTGCCTTTTGTTTTGCTCAACTGAACTTGTATTTTTTGTATTCGTAATTGCATTCGTATTTAAGTTGCTGTTCATACTCTTCTTCCCTTTCCTGTTTCTGTCCCTTAGTATACAATCTTTTGGATTAAGAATAAACTGGGAAAATCCTTAAAGTTTGTTTAAGATTGGAAGTTAGAAAAAAGGCAGGACGCAATGCCCTGCCTCTTTTCTCTTATCAAATTATCATTTTCAAAATTGTTCCGACACAGATACTAATAAAAATAAAATCAAGTATTTCATCTACCCCAAGCAAAAGCTGTGGTTCTTCTGGAAGAAACGGCTCTTTTCGAAAGCCTTTTACATCAAAATTTGATAAATAGTGATTCCACCCACTTTTGTCTGTATACACACGCACATTAGGCGATGATATCCAGCAGTGAACCGCTTGCTGATATTCTCCGCTTGTTATGATAGTTATAACTCCTGTCTGTGGACACGTAATCTCCACCTCGTACTTATAGTAGGTTACAATTCGCATTCCTCTTCTTGATTTCTGTTTTTCTTGTCTTTTCTGTACACCAATGATCTTTCCTTCTTGCACGGTTCCACTTCTCATTGCCTCTTTTCTCTTACCTCGACAAGTCATGACTTCTTTTATCATCTGCAAAGATGCTTTAAACATCACCATTACAAGAACAAGACCGATTGCCGTCGATACCTCTAGGCTCTTTTCCAAAAATTGTTTGACTGAAATTGCAATCCACATCAAATTAAATAAAATAATGTGAACTACATCACCAAAATCTTCATCTTTCGGATAAAATCTTCCTGTCAAAATTCGAAATAAACTCATATCGTTGCCATTCTCAGTCTAAACAATACTGTGTTCTCTTGCTGCCTCGATTTTTCCTGTCTTATTTAAATAAATATAATAAATAATGAACAATACCGACGTTACCACCCATGACAGCGGATAGCTGAACAAAATATTGGTGATGGTTCGATTCTGTGGCACAGCGATAAATAACCACAAAAGACGAAGCACGCAGACACCGCCACATGTCATAAGCATTGGTGTGAATACAAAGCCCATGGAACGCACTGTTCCTGAAATTACCTCAATTGTGACATATGTAAAGTAAATTGGTGTTAAGAAATATAAAATCTGCATTCCAATCTCAATAACCTGTGCATCTGTTGTGAATAGCATATAGACGTATCGTCCAAAGAAATGAAGAATTACACTTAATCCGATGCTTGCGCCAAGTGCCATACCTAAGCAAATCTTCATACTTTTACGAACACGGTCTAACTTTCCTGCACCGAAGTTTTGACCAGCAAATGTGGATACTGATACACCAAATGCATTCATGATCATCCAGAATACCGCATCGATCTTAGAATATGCTGTGTATGCTGCCATTGTATTGCTTCCAAGCAGATTTACGTTTGACTGAATGATTATATTAGCTATGTTATACATAACTGACTGTAAACCTGCTGGAACACCGATCTGAATGATACGAATGAGCAGCATCTTATGGAAGCGAACCTTACTCCACTGCAGGCGATAGCACTCATTGGTTCTCATCAGACAGAATGTGATTAGTACTGCACTGATAAACTGGGAAAGAATCGTTGCAATTCCTACTCCCTGAACAGACATGCGAAGCACTACGACAAATACAAGGTCAAGCACAATATTTACAAGACAAGAGAAAATCAAAATATAGAGTGGTCGCTTGGAATCTCCGACAGCTCGCAGGATTGCTGCACATATATTGTAATACAGATTCGGGATCATACCGATAAAATAAATCTTGATATATGTTTCTGCAAGATCAATCACTGTATCTGGTGTCTGCATCCACTCAAGTGCTGTCCTTGCAAAAATAAATCCAATTGCACTTAAAATCGCACCGCCTGCAATGGAAAGCGCAATCGCCGTATGGACACTTCGGCTTACCATTTCCTTATCGCCCGCTCCATAAAACTGTGCAATGATAACAGTCGCACCAGAAGAAAGTCCAATAAAGAAACCAAATAAAAGGTTAATAATCGTTCCAGTAGAACCGCCTACGGCTGCCAGCTCAAGCGAACCGGTAAAACGCCCCACCACAACTGCGTCAACTGTATTATACAGCTGTTGAAAAAATGCTCCGAACAAAATCGGAAAGAAAAAGACAAGCAACTGCTCCCATATCACACCATCTGTGATTCCCCCTGCCCTAGCTGATGAAGCAGCCTGTTTTTTCTGACTCATTTTCTTTTTTCCTCCTGTTTCACATTGTTTTCATTATGATTTTTATTGCTTATGTGTGCAGCTCTATGGCTTGTCACTGCGCGCGGTATATTTTGTCTGTCCACTGTCTTTTGTCTTCCCATGATCAGAAAACCTGAAAATGGCAAAACTGCCTTCAGCAGATTTTCAAGCTCTGACCATGTTCCTGGTACAATCTGGTGAAGCTCACGAAGCATTGCAGCCGCATTTTTTAATCCGCCTTCCTGCACCTGCGTCAATGTATCTACACCAGTCGATTCCAGTATTGAAAATAAATCATCGACAAACTGTGTCCTTGCATTCTCATCAATATTTTCAAGCCAGTTATGAAGCGTCTCATGGAGTGAAATAGCTGATTCACTTAAGCTTGCTGATACAAAATGCGGGCCCTCTATTTGCCAGCTCATCGCATCGTGCTGAAGGATTCCCTTAGCTGTACTTTTTATGACTTGCGGTTCTACAGGATTTTCAAGAAGCATTCCTATGATGGATGAATCTGGAATATAGCGATGGATTCGATTTTGAATTTTCTTATATGAATCACTCGTCACAAACTCATGCACAAATCCGGGACCATCATTACTATACACATCTGTAATGCGTTCCTGCACCTCTATTTTACAGGCTGCCGCTGCATAGACAGCCAAATTGCCGCCTTTTGAATGACCGCTTACGCGAATTGGTGCCGTGCCTGTGCCAAATCGATTCAAATATTCGGCAGCCAGACGCTGAGCTGGTACCTCGCCAAGGCCTAGATTAAAATCCTCTTTCCATGCCACAATATTGTCATCCGTCCCTCGAAAGCAAAAATTCACACTGCCATCAGAAAGTGTTAATTCAACAGCAGAAAATTGTAGCTCTAGTTCTGAATTGACCATATTGACATAATTCGATACCAGTGCTGTGCCATAGCGCTTTGACTCTGCCATCTGCTTTAACACATAAGGAGCTAGTCTGATAAATGACTTATCTGCTTCTAACTCTGCCTCACTGTGAAGAGCAAAAAATCGGTGAGAAAGTTCACTGATCGTAACAGGTGCCTCACCTGCTCCAACCGACAATTCATCGAGATTTACATATGCCAGATAGGACAAAAGCAGATTGTCAATCTCATTAAATCCATCCTGCAAAAAGGTCAAATCCCCTCGCCATTTTAAATAATCAAAAATGTTTCCCATTGTTTCACCTGCTTTCCAAGATAGGTTTACAAATACAATACAGCTGCAATTCCCTTATTAATTGTAAGCCAGACAAATTATAAAAGCACAAAAACAAACCGCTGCGATATAAGAGAAGTATACCTCAGCGGTCTTGTAAAATCAATGGATTATTCTATTATGGTTTTGAAGTAAAAATAATCAATTTTTTTAATTTCATAATTGCACTTTTCTCCGAATTACTATTATTTATTTTGCTATTTTAATAAAATGAAACAAACGACTTACAAAATCGCCTTTCATTCTCTTCATAAGGAATCCACATTTCTGTAAATTTTCTCCAGAATAAATCTCATCAGTTTCCTCTAACTTGTAGAATGTACTTTCATCAAAGCCTCTTAAATACAGCTTTTTGCTTCGGCTATTCGGCTCTGCCAACACCTGTACATATGTGACAAGTACCTCACTTTTATCCTTTGCTGATACTGCCCAGCAATCATACAAATGATTCTGTGCGTAAGATGCAATTCGATAATAATCTCCTTCTCTTACCAAATCATTGTATTTATGATACATTTCTACTTGTTTTGGAATCTGTGAAAGTTCATCTTCTTCAAGCTGAGTGATATCTAACTCATATCCAAAGGTTCCAGCAAGTGCAACATGACCTCTTGTCTCAAAAGGTGTTTGTCTTCCTATTCCATGATTTGGAGATGCACTTACATGCGCACCCATCGTTGCAAGCGGATACACAATTGCTGTACCTTCCTGTATTTTTAGTCGTTCAATTGCATCTGTATCGTCAGAGCACCAAATTTGAGGAGAATAGTATAGCATACCTGGATCAAAACGTCCTCCTCCACTCGCACAATTTTCTAAAAGAAGATCTGGAAATTCCGTAATCAGGCGTTCCTGAAGTTCATATACCCCAAGCATATACCGATGCTGCAATTCTCCAACTCGTTCCTTTCCAAGCAATCTTCCTCCAATATTGCTGAGATAACGATTCATATCCCATTTTACATATTCAATATTCGCGTTGCGAAGAATATTAGCTACCTCTTCATAAATATAATCTCGCACATCTTTTCTTGAAAAATCCAACACATATTGACTGCGAAACAGAGGTGTTTGTCTTCCTTCAATTTGAATTGCCCAATCTGGATGACTTCGATATAAATCAGAATCTGGCGATACCATCTCTGGCTCAAACCAAATTCCAAATTTTAATCCAATTTTATTCACCTCGTTTACTAAGTGCTCTAGTCCGCCATTTATCTTTTTGGTATTTACAAACCAGTCTCCAAGAGAACTTCTATCATTGTCTCTCTTGCCAAACCAACCATCATCCATAACTAACATTTCAATACCAGTCTCTTTTGCCTTTCGGGCAATCGCTAAAAGCTTCTCTGTATTAAAATTAAAGTAAGTTGCCTCCCAATTATTAATCAAAATTGGTCGCATACAGTGATTGTATTTGCTTCTGATTAAATGATTCCGATAAAAGTCATGGTAACTGCGCGTCATTTTACCGATTCCATCTGCCGAATAGGTCATAACAACCTCTGGTGCCTGAAATTCTTCACCAGACTTCAGACGCCATGAAAAACCTTCCTCATTAATACCCATTACCATGCGAACCATTTGAAACTGTGTTCCCTCTGCCTCAGCAGTGAAATTTCCTGAATACACAAAATTCATTCCATATACAGTTCCACGTTCCTCATTTGCATCTTTTGATAAAAGTGCCAAAAATGGATGATCCTGATGACCAGAAGCGCCTCTATTTGATGAAATTCTCAAATTTCCAGAAGCAACAGTTCTTCGCTCAATATGGCGCTCTCGTTCCCATGATCCAGGCAGTGTCAACAATTCAAACTCTTCATTGTCCATCTCGATACATGCGCTGTACACTTTCTCCAACATCAGGTTTTGTGTACCCTCATTGATAATCTTCACACTACGGCAAATCATATCCTGCTTTTCAAAAACAGAATATGATAATTCTACTTTTAACCCAAGCACACTGTCTTTACAAACAATTATGAGTGTTTCTACTTCATCTTCTTTACCAAATGATGCCGGCAATCCTTCTAAAGCAGGCTTTCCTTTTTTTACTTGAAACGAGTCATAGAAAAGTTCCGATGCTAGATTCCCCTCTTCATTTTGCACATCCAAACAGCTCTCTCGATAATCTCCAATTCCTCCGGTCGGATATTCCATTGGAAAAAAATCCAAAAATCTTGATTTGTCACATGGATTTTCAGTTGGTGTTCGAAAACCTTCATCCATTCGAAGCAGACTTAAATCAGCTTCTCCATGTAACCGCTCTCCATAATAGACATGTCCCAAATACCCTTCTGGAGACACCCCTACTACATAGCTTGTGTTTTCCGTATTTAATTGAAATAAGCTAGTTTCTTTATTTACATGAATTGCCATAGCATCCTCCCAATCATTTACTATTTGATATTTTATACAAAAATATCGATCACCGCATTTTCGTCTTCAAAAGTAGTTGCAATCTGTAATAGACCATTATCCACCTGCACAGAATTGATCTTGATACCTTGTGCATAAATTGCTTCTTTTTTTATCGTTACTGATTCTGCTATATATAATGTATACGCTACTTGAACCCCTGCAAACCCTTTTAATCTCAAGCGATAAACTGTTTTGTTTTTGGTATCTGTGATCTCTTCAGCCAGTACACTAACTGCATCACAGCTCACATGACGGTCTGATCCAATCAATGCAATTTTCTTATCGGTAACATCTGTCAATGCAACAACCTGACAATCTCCTAGCGCCAGCTCATGCAAATTTAAACTGCCATCTAAAATTTCCCATGCCTGTTGTCTCCAGAAATCAAATGCATAATATGTTTTGGATGGATCCAAACAAAGATTAGTCAACTGTATCTTTATCTCTTCAAGAGGGGTCACTCCACAGCGCTCAATCACACACCAATTTCTTCCACCATGCTCCATATGAATTGACCACAATGAGCCCATTGGATAGGCATTCTTCTTTTTTTCATGAGTAATTGCAAAGCTCGCTTCCTCATCAGACTTTGTCTTTGGAATATAGGTACAAGCCGGGGTCGTGTAATCCACAGGACCAACCTCACCTGCATGAGCTGCAAGTGGTGGCATTGTACGCTTCATCAGATCAATACGATCCTCGTCATATGTCTGCGGTGGATCAGAAACCATCATAATTCCTCCGCTTAGTGATACCAGTGACAACATCATTCGTACCCATGGCAGCTTTGCACGCACGCAGACATGATCTGGATCAACTGTAAAAAGAATGCGATGAGCAAAATACCAACGGGCCGTCTCTCGAACTTGCATGCTAAATGCCCCCCAACCTGGGTTTGCATCTGTTGCCACTCTCATTGCATCGCAAATTCCAATGCTTGAGCTTAACACTCCCCAGCATGATAAAAGGAAAATCTCTTCTCCCATTCCGTCTCTTGCTGCTTGCAAATATGCTCTATGGCGTTTTCTCGCTTCCTCAGTCGTCATAAGACCCCGGCGCACTGCTTCCTCAAGCCCATCATATAATAAATGACGAATCGAATCAATCTTAATATACTGGTACCCTTGTTCACGCAACTGTCGATAACATTTTTCCACATGCAGCTTTAACATCTCAGGTGTGCAATCCATAATATACTGAATCCAATCACCTTTAATCAGCTTGCCGTCACGATCCTTTATACAACATCCAATTGACTCTGAATTTTCTTTATTCGTCAGTGTCGCATTGATCCAAATACCTGGTGTAAAACCACCTGACTGCATTGCATCCACAATTGCCTTGTGACCACCTGGAAACTTCTCATTTGTAGTCAGCCAGCTTTCCCCAACTTCACCGCCTTTTCTCATCGGCACTTGCGTCTGCTGATATCCATCATCAAGTTGCATCAGCTCAATTCCCCACGGTCTTAGTGGTTCAAGCGCCTTTGAAGTCTCTGCAACATTTTCCAGTGTCACATCACTGTGATATGCTTCCCAAGAGCACCATCCACATATTGTATCTGCCTTTGGGCGACGATTCCATGGCTCATGATTTTTATAGCCAAGATGCTCAGAAAAATAATGCGGTCGAATTAAAATTACCCACGGATATTCATCCATCTGTGCCGTTAAGCTGGCTGTATAGCTACCATTTTGTTTTTGAACCTTTTTTTGTTCCCAACTAAATGGAACACCGTGAAGGCTGACAAGCAAATCCCAATCTGGAAGATAAATGCCATTGACTCCGTATAGAAGTGGTCTTCCCAGCTGACCAATTATCGACTGTCCTTTCTCTGCACGAGATGGTCGAACATTCCACCACTCAACTGGTGCACTCACTGTCACGCGAAGTTTTGCTTCTGTACTAGACCATATTTGAAACTGTTGAATAAATGGCTCTGACTGAAAATCTCCATCCGAATGGAAGCGTAAAATCGGTGCTGCATCATTCAAAAATTCAAAGGTAAGCAAGTCTACACCGTTATAGGAAATTGCATAACTACCATCCTCCCTCTGCCAAATACGACTGTGTACCTGCGGCGGATTTTTCTGGATTGGATCATTGTGATATTCTAACATCTTATTTTTCGGTGGTGCCTGCATCGCAGGAGATTGAACCACGCTTGACATATTTTCACTTTCCTGTATTTTTTTCATATCGCCCTCATTTCTATGCAACTTAATTTCTTGCATCTTTTTTCAATTAACCCTTTACTGCTTTCAATTAACCCTTTACTGCTCCTAATGTAATTCCACCTACAAAGTAGCGTTGGAAAAATGGATAAATAAACACAATCGGCACAACGACAACAACGGTAATCGCTGCTCGCACAGTTTCTGGCTGAATTGTTCTCATTGAGGCATACAGCTGTTGCTGGTTCATCATCTCTGACTTTGCCGATGCCTGATTCAGCAGTCGATACAAAATGATCTGCAGTGTATCCCATGTGCCATCCTTTGAATACAAAGAAACATCGAACCAGCTGTTCCAATGACCAACTGCAATATAAACAGCAATACATGCCAACATTGGCTTTGCAAGCGGTACAGCAATGCTCCAGAAATTGCGAAGCTCAGATGCGCCATCAATACGAGCTGATTCAAATAATGCATCTGGAATTGACTGGAAATAACTAGATGCCAATAACATATAATAAGAAGAAAATAATGCTGGAACAATGTATACCGCAAAGGAATTAATATAGCCAAGACGAATCATAAGAAGATAGGTTGGAATCAATCCACCGCTAAAATACATCGTAATTAAAAACAGCACACGCATAAATTTGCGTCCATAGAAGCTTTTATTTGCGCAAATGTAACCAAGCAGTGAGTTACAAATTACACCAGTCACGGTTCCTACAAACACACGCAAGACAGAAATCACAGCACCATGGAGCAATTTTCCATTTCGAAGCACATACTCATAATTTGCAGTGGTCCACACACGCGGCCAAAAATATAGTTTTCCAAGAATTGCATCTGTTCCATCATTAAATGATAACACTAGCATATTCCAGAATGGATAGATCGTAATAAATGTGATAACAGCAAGAAAAATACCATTAAAGCAATCGAAAGCTCTTCCAGCCTTTGTCTGTTTCAGATACGCTCTTTTTCTCATATCGTTCCTCCATTAAAACAATGCAACATCACTAAATTTACGTGCAATTGCATTGGTAATCAGTACAAGTGCAAATCCGATCAGTGATTTGATCAGCGATACTGCTGCACCTAATGAATAGTAACCATTTTGTACACCATAGCGGTATGCGTAGGTATCAATGACATCCCAATATCTCTGTGTAACCGAATTACCAATAATCAAATGCTGATCAAAGCCTGCTGATAAAATGTTTCCAACCTGCATAATCCAAAGTAAAATAATGGTCGGCATAATTGTTGGAAGTGTAATATGAAGTGCCATATCCAATCGTCCCATTCCATCAACAGCACCAGCTTCGCAAAGTTCCTCATCGACTCCTGCCATTGCGCTCAGATAAATAATTGCCGACCATCCAAGCTCCTTCCAGATATTTACAATTGTTATGATTGCCCAATACCATTCTCCCTTTTGTAAAAACTGGATTCTCTCCTGCGTTACACCAATTGCCAGAAGTAAATCATTAATGACACCATCTGTTCCTAATACAGTTGTTACCATTGTTCCAGCTACAACCCAGCTAATAAAATGCGGCAAATAACTTGCTGTCTGCACAAACTTCTTCAACCGTGTTCCACCAAGCTCGTTCAAACAAAATGCGAAGAAAATTGGCATTAAAAATCCGACTGTAATATTTAGTCCAGACATTGCAAGTGTATTTCGCAATAATCTTGGAAAATCGGTACTTGTCAGAAAGCTCTTAAAATACTTTAATCCAACAAATTTACACTGCCAAATTTCTTTTCCGGGAACATAATCAACAAATGCCATTGTTAAACCATACATTGGGTAATAGCAAAAAACTGCAACCCATATAATAATTGGAATACAGATTAACCACATTTGTCTTTGTTTTATAAAACTTCTAATCAGTGGATGTTTTTTTATCGAACGCTTCATAGGACTTCCTCTCCATTTCTGAATAAGTAAGGCCGCCGCTTTCATTACAAATGCGGCGGCCCTGTTCAATTATTGCTTTTTGCTTTATGATTTGCTTTTTATTTTCAATATCACGACACTTTTTATTTTGCCATTAATTCAAGATTCTTCTGATAATTTTCTATGCGATACTGTGTATAAACATCCAGTCCAGCCGCCTGAACTGCTGCCTGAAGATTCTCCCAGTTCTGCTCAAATTCTTCATCTGTTGAGGACATAACAGCGAGCGGATAATACTGTTTCCATGCATCTTCGATTGCTGTCTTTGCCATTGTCACTTCATCGCTCATTGTAAGTGTCTCAAACAAAAGATTTGTTCCATCAACAATCGTATCCTTCATGTTGTCAAGCATAATCTTCTTCCATGGATTCTCAGAATACCACATCTGATTCAGCCACAGGCAATGCTCACCGTCTGCAAAGCGGCCCTGATATGCCATCGGTGCAAACACACCAGAATCACCACCATAAATACCTGCCTCATTGTAATCCCAAGTCTCAGAAATCAGTTGTTCCTTTGCTGCCGGATCAATCGTCCAACTACCGTCATCATTCAGTGTCCACTCAGTTGTGTAGGTACCCGGATTCTTATAGGACTCTACTTCGTTTGGCATACCCCAGTTGGTAAGAACAGTTCCCAGATCAGTTGCCACGAAATTTAGCCACTGCATAACACCTTCTACATTCTCACACTTATCGGTAACAAAAGTCCATCTTGAACCTGCATTATTCTTAACAGTAGCAGCTGCCTGCTTTGCATCTTCATCCTTAAATCCAACGCAGACATAAGTTTCATCAGATGTCCAATCGTCATCGGTTGATTTCCAAACCTCAGATCCGCCATTTAATCCGATCCACCAGCCACCCATCAGTGCAACCTCTCTCTTCTGGGAAACCTTCGTCTTGAGATCATTCCACTCTCCAGTAAAGGAATCTGGATCCATTGTACCAGTACGCCACCAATCATTAAAATACTTTGCCATCTTCTTTCCGGCATCTGTCTCAGTCCAATAAGTCAGTGTGTTGTCATCATTGATCTGCCAGCCTTTTTCAAGTCCCCAGTAACCGCCTAAATCCTCTGGCATTCCCTGACTATATAAGCCAAGTGAATATCTTGTCTCACCATTTTCAGCTGTTGGATTTTCCTCATAAAGCTTCATCGCTGCATTATAAAAATCCTCTGGTGTCTTAATTGTGCTGTAATCAATTCCGGCTGCCTCCATCTCATCCAAACGAAGATGAGCTGAATAATCTGGAAGATCCATCAAATTGCTATATGTAGTAGGAAGATAATAATATGCACCATTCTCATCTGCATATAAACCAAGTAAATCACCAAGACGATCTACCAAATCTGGGCAGGTTTCCTCATTTAAATAATCGGTAAGCTCTGCAACTCTTCCCTGATCAACGAAGCGCTGACGCATTGTTGTTGATGCTCCCATAATCACATCTGGATAGTCACCAGAAGCAAGCATCAAATTTAATTCCTCATCTGCACTTCCATCTGTTGTACGAATCTCATAATCAATATTAAAATTCTCTAACAGATATGCCTGCATATTTTTGATTCCCTGCTCAGCCTCTTCACCAACACTGAAATTATCATTAGCAACAAATACACTGATCTTCAATGTATCTTCTGGAAGTGTCCATCCAAATGCATCTGCCGTCTTATTCTGCTCTGCTGCTGCCGGTACAGCCATTCCTAAAACCATTGCCATTGCTGGAACCATCGTTAACGCTTTTCTTAACTTCATATCATTGTCTCCTTTTTTTGATTTTGTTTTCTGTTTTTGATGGTCTTATTATAGCGTTACCTTCTAGTTTTTATCCATAGAATAATGTTCAGCAAACATGGACAAATGTTGTGTTCTATTTTATATTATTACTTATCTTCGAAAAGTTGTTTTCGATATTGTTGTGGAGAAATACCATAATACTTGCGAAATGCTCGTGAAAAATACAAAGAATCATCAAATCCACATGATGCCGCAATGCTTTTTACTGAACGATAAGGCTCCTGCAACATAATCGTTGCCCTCTGCATTCGCTTTTCTGTCAAGTAGTTTTTAATGGACATTCCAGTATCCTGCGAAAATAATTCTGACATATAAGATCGGTTTAAATGAAGGCGGTTTGCCAACTCCTGTATATTTATTTTTTCAGAAAAAGAGGTCTCAATAATCGAAATCAATGTTCTCGTGTACTCATGCTGTAATAAATTTGGATTTTCGTGTCCTAAGATAATTTGTTCATCATTTTTTACTTCACTCAATAATTGAAAAATTCCATAAACACTCCCATAAATTCCAAGTACACCATCTCCTTCTTGAAGATACTTTCGAATATAATTTTTTATCTTTTCTAAAAGCCGAAATACTTCTTCTGGATTTGGAATCTGAATCACGATTGAGTCTTCGTTTACAAATCCGATGTCCTTCATTACCTCAGTCGCCCAATCCCCTTCAAATCCAATATAATAATATTCCCAGGGTGCACTTGTCGATGCCTGATAATATGTAATCTGATGTGGGCGGATTGCAAAAATCTGTGATTCTTTTGCTTCATATTCCATATTTTCAACACGAATAATTCCATGCCCTTTTCGCACAAAATGAAGCAACCAATGGTCACGAATCATAGGACCATAGCCATAACTATCCTTTGTCTGATGCCATCCTACTTGAACAATCGACAATGGCATCTCATCATTTTTATGTCCAAAATGGACATAACAGTGATCCTCTCTTACTGTACTATCTACGTAACGTTCTATGTACTTTGCCATTTTTCTCCTTATCCTCATTTTCTGCCAATTTTTTTTCACAAAAATATCCGCTGTGATACACAAAAGCATATCACAGCGAACATTGAAAATCAATCAATTACTCTTTACATGTCTTTAACAATGTATTTCCGTCTAATACATTACATCCACCTGACACAACTTTAATTCATCCACATTCTTTTTAAATAACCCCACCCGAGGTGTTGGACGAGGATTCCGTTGCAGCCGTCAGGATTTCTCACATCGAGATGCATTGGAATCGCGATTTAATCCAGAGTTACGCTTTTCCTGACTCCGCCGACATCTTGCGGTGCTTTGCAAGTCAGGAACATGATTGCCCCAGTGCCGTCCGTCCACCCCCACATTGTATCATACGATTGACACACACACAGAAAGCAGTAACAAAAGGGCAAGGTTTACAGTTACAAATTTATATTATTTTCGGGTTACCTTGATTAAAAAGTTTATAGATTACTCAAATACTGGCATATACCGTGCTTTCATTTCAACGGCTAAAGTTCTTAAACTTGGCCGCTTCCTCTCATCTAGCACTTCATACGGAATTCTTCAATAGAAGAAATGTTTTGGAATGCCTGAGAATGTATTGGTAATTCTTGCCCAGATATTCTTGTAAGTTTCTTGTGAAAACTCTGGTTTTCAATGCTTGATGTAATCCTCTGATAATCAAACAGAGTCATATGGTGATTTCCTTTTCGGTTTCCGTATTTTCTGGAGGCAAGTTTAATCGTCAAATCAATATCTTCCACAATTAGACGTTTGTCTTTTTCTGCACACCAATTGAATACTTCCTTCACTGCTGTTCCCAAAATATTTGTGATCTGACCGGCAGACTTTTTCATGAGGTCAAATCGAATCAATTTCTGATCAAGTAATTTTCCTGTCTCATCCAGTTCAGTTCCGCCAATGCAAAATGGTCATAGTTAATATCCATGGAAATCGCACCATTTCCGTAACAGCTGTTTTCATATGCGTGTAGCTGATTGATTGAAGTATGAGCAGGAACAGAAGAAGCAGGTGCTTTTTGTGCTTTTACGGCAAATGGAAAATGCACCCGGATAACCGAGTGCATTTTCTTATTTCCCGAACAGGTCGCTATGTGTGCCTGTTCTGGAAAGGGTCAGCACGAGCAAATCATTTTCAATCCGATAGACCAGCAACCAATCCAGCTGAATGTGGCAGATGTCTAAGTTCTTGTTCATTCCTTTAACGCCCTCAATGCTTCTTCTACATCAGAGTAGCGTTTTACGGACGGATCACGAGCAATGCGTTCTGCTTCCAGCATTGCAGCCATTGTCTCCTTGTTCGGTTGTTCCATGCGAACATCAAAAGGAAAACCGCCTACACGGAGCGACTGACGAAGAAACACATTGATTGCGGTGGTCAGATTGACACCCAATTCACCGTAAAGTGCTTCGCACTGCTTTTTAATATCGCTGTCCATACGGACGCTGAAATTTGTAGTGGTAGCCATATCGTCAACTCCTTTCATTGCTACTGCACTTATATTATATGTAGTTTGAATTGCAATATCAATACATCAGACGGAAAATCCACAAAAAAGATAAAAAGATTTTTAGGAGGTATCGCCTATTGAACCTATTTGAAGCAGTAAAACAGAATGTGACCACCCGACAGGCGGCAGAGCTATACAGTGTTCATGTAGGGCGTAACGGAATGGCGGTCTGCCCTTTCCACAATGACAGAAACCCCAGCATGGAAGTGGACAAGCAAGTCCTTTATTTTCAAGGGATTTTCTTCTCTAACAACGAAAGCAACAGAGAAATCAAAGAAAAAAGTAAAAATAGTAAATAAGCCAGATAGGACTATGTTCGAGGTTTTTTGAAGCCCGTTGCAAAAGCACACAAGGCTGCTCCAGCAGGAACATTCAATATGAGAATGGGAAACACCACCTATGTTGTCGGTGTTCATTTTAATAAGAACAGCAAGGACTCTTTAGGAATTTGGCGCGAGAATCCTCGGCCATTCAATGACCGAGATGAAAGCGCCGCTTGCTTTTATCATACCATAAATCTGCCGAAGGCGTAAAGCTTTTTGTGTTCCAAAAAGCGAAACTGTCTTCGGCAGAGAAATATAGGGAAGATTCGGGTGGCAGTCTACAGAGAAAACAATACTGTATGTATAATATATATTTCAATTGTTTATTGACTATATGTATAATATATGATATAATGTATGCAAAAAAGATAACTTAAAACATGCACGTACCTGCATGTATAACATCAATTATCATATTGTTTGTTCGGTAAAATACCGCAGAAAGATGTACGAAAAGTTTCCAGACTTACGTCAACAGCAGTGGAAAGGAGAGCTTTGGAACCATTCTTACTACCTGGAAACAATTGACGACATCTCAGAAGAGACTATCCGTAAGTATATGTAACATCAGTCAAAACAGTATTAACGAAAGGAGGGGCTATGCCAAAAGCAAAAAAGAAAAAGAACAGTTCATTTCAGACCACTATTACAAAGAGTGTTTTTCTGTATGGTCGGCCGAATAAGGAAAAGCTTGTTATTTTACAGCAGATGCAAAACTCGTATACTGCTCTCATCAATCGTGACATTGATCTGTTGGAAAAGAATCCTGATATCGTACTTCAACTGGTAAAGAATGATAAGAAAGATCCCCCAATGCGAAAGCTTGAAAAAGCCATTCGTCCGGAAGGAATCAATTCCGCATTTTGCCAGAATGCATTCGATGCGGCAGTAGTGCAGGTATCAGGTCGTTTGAATAATATCCGACTGGATCTTTTGTCAGAAGGTATGGGGATATTTGCACAG
>OJRV01000683.1_pt1 | contig 43133 bp, 30 predicted proteins | sample 1599241 | NCBI WGS metagenome assembly OJRV01 (sample SAMN04168656, study PRJEB22393) | human gut metagenome | biome: human gut microbiome; feature: stool | host: Homo sapiens | collected 2014-03-17 | reverse complement strand
GCAATAAGAAGATCCTTGACGGTGTAAAGAAGATCACTCATACTGATATGATGACTATCTTAAAGAATATTGATCAGGATTTCTTAAAGGCAACTGTAAGCGGTGCAAAGTTCAAGGAGTTATTCTTTGAAAGCTGCAAGTGCCCAGAAATCAAGGCTTACATCGAGAAGGTTCTGGCTTAACCCATAAAGTTTACAAAAAATAAGTATCAAAAAAGACCGGCAGCAATGTCGGTCTTTTTCTTTCCTGACTTATGCCCGATGAAATTCATTTCCCGGCATTTCTTCTATGAGCTTACGAACACCGTCCATCGTATCTGGAAGCGCATCGCGAAGCAGTTCAAGTGTGGTGATTGTATTTAAGCCCCACTGCGCTGCGAAGTTTGTCTTGATCCACAAAATTTCCATATGTGCTTTCTTTTGGTCGTCGGTTGCGTAGCAAACTGGTGTGAAGCCAGCTTCGTCACCTATTTTAATCAATGCATTCAACAAATTTTTCCAAACCGTTTTGGCAAGTGACTTATCTTTTGTGAAAAACGCAGCATAGGCACCGATATCGGATGCAAACCAAGGGAATGCAAATGGACGTTTCTCAATTAAGCCATGCGTCTTCTCTTTTTTCTGCTCTGGCGTCAGATAATAAAATCCACCGTAGACAGAAAGAAGCTTTCTCAGTGTCTCATCGCCAAGCATATCTGCTAGCTCCCACCAGACTTCCGGGCCACCCATGCAAATCTGAAGGTGCATATTTGGACTCTTCTCGTCCTCGCCCTCGTAAATCAGATGGCCATTTTCTTCGTAGCGATAGGACGGACCTGATGCCAGTCCAAACGGCATCTCACTCACGTCCTTAATGCCCTGACGAATCTTTTCCAGATAGTAAGGATCTAATGTGCGCTCATACTGCGTCATCCAGTTTGATAAAAATGATGTCCAATCTGGGCCACTTCGAATAACAACATGGCCTCCTTTTTCATCGTTTTGTTTGAAGTAGGTGACATTTTTCAAAGACAAATCGGCATCTTTGGCATCTGCCATTGCATCTCCAATACGCGCATCTCCTGTCAAATAATAGTAAACGCGGTGATGGCCTGCCATCGATACTCTTGGTTCCTTACAAGAGCAACCCCAATGGCGCACATTGTGACGAGATCCAATTCCTGCCATCGATCCAAAATGATAAAAATCAACCTCTGAACAGTGACGACTCATCGCCTCTGCCACAGTAAATACATCCTCTCTTCCAGTCCGAAGAAAATATAACCACAGCCAATAAGTTGGAACAAGCTCTGTATTTTGCCATGCAAAACCGCCCATATCATAGCGCCAACAGTGACGAATCGGATCATAAGTATGCATCACATCACCATAATCAAACAAGCCATACCATTTTCTTGCCTCGATCTCATTTTTGTAAAAATCAAATAGCTGATCAAGCTGATTCTCTAAGAAGGCTTCTGACTCTGTTTTTCTTTCTGACAGACTCCAGTAGCCAAATGCTCGCTTTTCGTGGTAAGCTATTGGTGATTCAACATAAACAGGCGGCTTATTTACGCGATTCGCAAATGTATTTAATTCATTTTCCTCAGTTAAAGATGATCTCACAGAGAGCGTGCACTCACTTGTAACTGCTATTCCTTCTGGGCTTGCACCAAGCCAAGGAAATCCTTCGTATGATGTCATCTGGTAGCTTCTCGTGTCATAATGACGAAAATCAAAGCTTTTGGCCTCTGGCGAATAAAACCATGCCGTGCAGGATGCGTTGTCATCAGCAAGATTTGTCACCTCAAGACCAGACGGATATTTCTGCCAGAAATCACGGATACCAAGAAGGATGCCTCCATTTTCACCACATACCTCCATTGCTCCATGCGCACGTCTGCCTTCTGCGGCACTAAGCACACAGCACTGCGGCTTTGTCTGCTTACCGATTCTGTAATGATCAGCACTGTCCTGATAAAGAAAATATCGGTTCCATACTGGAAGATCGGCTGCTGCCTTTTCGACATCACTGTCTGCCGGGTAGCCCCACGTTTTTCCGTCAAGCTGTTTTTTTAAGACAGATGGCTGCAAACGAGGATAAGAACTGTTTAATAAAATTGCAGCCTCTTTAAATGGCAATTCACCTGCAAAGCGGATATGATGCTCATAAGGGCGCCCTTCCAGCACAGTATCAAAGCGTATGCCAAGTCCTTTTAAGAAATCTGTTTGCTCGTCTCCATCAAAGAAAAAGGTATGAACAAAGCGAATATCGCTGCTATCTTTATTGATGTACATGCGAATACAGAATTTCATTTTATTTTGATTTTGATGCTGATAGCTACCCTCTGCCTTTATCGTTAACGCAAGTGGACCATCTTCTTCTATTGTTACAGCTTTGATTGCTGCTTTATAGGCTCTCGTCACCTTTGTCTGACCGTCAAGATCAAAATTTGTACTATTTTCATTGCCTTGTTCTTCAAGATAAAGAACTGGTAATGCCTTTTTTACGCGCAGCTTTCCATTTAAGAAAGTATCCTCTGCCAAAGTATCTGCCTTGTATTTCCCTGTTGGGACTTTCAAAGAAAGGACGCCATTGTCTATGTACAGCCAGTTATCGTCTCTTCGGATAATCATGGAAACTAGCTCAGCCGTTTCTTCACTAACTTCTCCTGATTTGATTTGTGCTGTCAGTGCAGCCTCTTGCCCCATCTTCGATGCATCTGCCGTATGGGCTACCCACTTGATACTTCCATCTGGCCACCATGCCGTGATACGTGACTGCACTGGAATGGATTCTTTATTTTCATTTTGTAATACAAAAGAATCCATCCCATCATTCTTAAAATTTGGAATGACCAATGTACCTTTTTCCCAATAGCTTCCAAATGTCACATAACCAGATGCGGTCCTGCTTTCCAGGCAATGCAATTTAATTGTTTGCTTTGACTCCATAATGTTACCCTTCCTCTCTGAAACGAAGCTTGCTAATTAAATTTTTTACTTATCACTATAATGATATCGACAAGCCAATATAAAAACATTATTTTCATCAATTTTATAGATAAGCCTATCCTTATCGTTAATGCGCCTGCTCCAATACCCAGCAAGATTTCCACTCAGCGCTTCCGGCTTTCCGATTCCTTCATTTCCATTTCGGCAAATATCTTCTATCAGCTTATTAATCTTCTTTAACGTTTTTCGATCTTCCGTCTCCCAAAATGTATAATCCGCCCAACCATTTTCTGTAAAAACTTTATTCATCATCCACCTCAATAAGCTCATGTGTAGCACAATGTCCATTTTCCAACTGTGCCTTAGACTCCATTAACCAGTCATAATTTGCCTTGTTTCCCATTACGTACACATTTTCCATGAGATTGTTGTAGGTTTCTTCTGACAGGATGACAACATTTTTATTATTCTTTCTCGTAACAATCATGGTTTCATAATCATCTGTGACCTGATCCATGTAGTGTTTCATGTTATCTCTCAAATTCGTATAATTAACTGCTAACATATGATTCATCTCCTTCCGGCTTATTGTGTACAGTTTTCTGTACCTATTCTTATAGTATATTATATAGTGCGAAAAGCGATTCGTCAATTCTTTTGCTGTAATCCGCAAGACAATATCATAGCCTAATTAGCTGCACAAAAAACGGGCATACCATTCCCACATGAAAAGGAATGATATGCCTGTTAAAAAATGTTAGTTAATTAGATTCCGTCTTGGAGCCGCCCACTTCCTCTGGTCTTTCAACCTCATAATCTGCCCACGCTGCTGTCTTTGATGCTCCAGACAGATCCGCAATCTCTTCGTAGTTTGCAACGGTAATGGTATATTCACTTGTGCCTTCTACATAGATAGTTCCATCTGTTCCCACTACTGAAACGGTATTTCCGTCTGCATCGGTAATGGTACCCTCGCTGTAGAGATTCGTCAGTGTGCTGTCGCCGTCTACTACCCAAGTGGAATCTTCACTCAGATACAAATTACAATAGCCGTCGCCGCCTTCTCCTGCATAGCTTTCATCATCGATAATGGCGCCTGTCAGTGTGCTTCCATTTGTCATATAGAAATCAAGATCGCTGATGCTGTCCCAGATAACATCACCTTCCATGTCCTGATCATCCGCTGTAAAGACACAATCTGAGCCGTTTTCACCGCTTGAACCCCAACCGCGTGCATTGTCATTGCCGGTGCATCTTAAGAAGAACTCGCTGTCATCGGAATAGGTAATATCAACATCTGAAAGAAGAATATCACACTCAGTATTCGTGGTATAAATCAAGCCGCCGTTTTCAGAGGTAACGCTTCCGCCAACTAGCTGCATCGTGCTGTTTCAATCTCAGAATCACCAGACATACTCTGATAAACGATAAATGTCCAGGTTGTGTCGTTCTGGTCAAGATCCTGCATGTTTCCTGTAATGTCACAGTCAAACAGATGAAGCGAGTTTAAGCCTTCGATACAAACTGCCTCAGAACCAGTTGCGGTAAGTGTTGCATCGTTTACAGCGATATCTGCGGTACAGTAAACAGCCGGAGAACCAGTTCCGTTACTCGTATAACTTCCGCCGTCTACTACCATTGTTCCGCCGCCACGGTCACTGCGAATTGCCGCTGAAGATTCGCCGTCAGTCTCTGCTGTTACATCCCATGCGTAAAGTGTTCCGCCGCCTGCCGCATGAATTCCGCCTGAGGTATCCTGTTTTGTGGTGATGGTAGAATCTGCAATATAAACAGTTCCATCGCCGTAAGCAAATACACCAGCACCGCCCTTTGCATCAGTTGTGATCGCTGCATTGTCAATGTAAGTCGTTCCATCAATTGTCAGAAGTGCTGCACCCACACCGTAGAAGCTAGAGTTATCACCGCCTGTGCTGTCCTCTGAGGTTCGGTCAATTGTACTGTCCTTTAATGTTACGACTGCGCCATTTGAGACAAGTACTGCATTCTCATCAGTTCCAGTAGATGTATAGTTCTCACCTTCAGTATCAGTATCTTCTGTGTACTCGGTTACAGCATCATAACTGTCCACCACTTGTGATCCGCCAGGACCTCCCTGTCCGCCTCCTGGCTGTCCATCTGGCTTCTCTCCATCTGGCTTCTCCGGCGGCTCACCGTCTGGCTTTTCGCCCTGCTGTCCATCTGCTCCAGAAGGTGCCTCACCATCCGGCTTTTCCGGTGGCTGTTCATTTGTGTTCTGTGATTCCTGCTTTGTTTCACTCGTTGTCGTTGATGCGTAAGCAGGGATTCCTGCCATCATTAAGGAGCAAGCCATAAGTTCATATGCAAATATTCTTCTTTTTCTCATAATAGTTACCTCACTTTTCAGCTTATTTTGATTAAGAACTTCTTTTGTTCTTATGGCTCTTATTATACTCGGCTATGTGGTGAAACCTTGTCTGTTATGTGACAGGCAACTGAAAACTTTTCAATGAATTCATGTACAAAAATAAGGCAGACCGTTTTGATCTGCCCTATCATTCGTCAATTCTTTTTGGAAATTCTTATCTTGAGTACAGCGGAATGCTCTTATCATTTGACATGCGGTAAATTTCTGCTGCCTCTGGTGCTCCAATCTTCTTCATCACGCCGACCGTGCGCTTTCCATAAAAGCTGCATTTGTCTGCCATCTCTTTGATCTGTTCCTCAGTTGCATGGATGCCAAGTTCACACAGACTTGTTGGCATACCGACGCTTCGATAGTAGTTTTCCATTGCCTCAATACCTGCTACTGCTGCCTTTTCATCATCAGTTTCCTGAATATTAAAAATATTTCTGGCAAATTTTGCAAAACGCTCTGGACGTGCCTTGTAGACATAACGTGCCCAGCTTCCCCACACTGCTGCAAGTCCTGCACCATGTGCCACATCAAACATACCGCCAATCTCATGCTCTAGCTGATGGCAAGCCCAGTCGCCTCCATCTGTTCCACAACCTGTCAGGCCATTGTGTGAAAGACTAGATGCCCACATCACTTCTGCACGTGATTCGTAGCAATCTGGATGCTCCTTTAAAATCTTGGAATGCTTCATTACAGTCTTTATTAGTGCCTCACTGATGCCATCGGTCAGCTCCATGTTTTCACTCATATTAAAATAGCGTTCCATCGTGTGCATCATAATATCGGTGCATCCACACTGTGTCTGATAATCTGGCAATGTGTAGGTCAATTCTGGATTCATCACAGCAAAACGACAGCGGCAAAGATCAGTATTGCATCCACGTTTTAATCCGCCGTCCTCATTTGTGATAACTGAGGAATTGCTCATCTCACTTCCTGCTGCTGCAATGGTAAGCACTGCACCAATCGGAAGGCATGCGGTCGGCACACGCTTTTTTGCGTAGAAATCCCACACATCACCTTCATTTGCAACACCATATCCAATTGCCTTTGCAGAGTCAATAACACTTCCGCCGCCAACTGCCAGAATAAAATCAATCTTCTTTTCCCTGCACAGTGCAATGCCCTCTCTTACCTTTGACAGACGTGGATTTGGAACAACTCCTCCAAGTGTCTCATAAGCAATGCCCTCTTCTTTTAATGACTGGCACACACGATCAAGCAAACCAGAAGCAATCGCACTCTTTCCTCCAAAATGAACAAGTACGCTTGATGCGCCCTGCTCCTTTACGAGACGTCCCGTCTCTTTTTCTGTATCTTTTCCAAATACAACCTTTGTCGGTGCATAATAATCAAAGTTATTCATTTATTTCATACCTTTCTTTGAGCCACCCGGGACAGATATTTGACCGCCGTACCTGTCCCCGATGGCCTCTATGTAAGCCTGCGCCAGCTTTCCAAGCACGGCTTTCTTGTGGTGAATATAGCCAATCTGCATAAGACCTTGTTCCTTTAATGGAACTGCTATAATGTTTTCTCCATTTAAGTTTTCATCAATTACACCACTGCAGACCGTATACCCATTTAGTCCAATCAAAAGATTAAATAAGGTTGCACGGTCACGCACGCGAATATTTTTTTTGCGTAATACACGGCTGTAGCGTTCTTCCGCATAATAAAAGGAATTATGCTCTCCCTGCTCAAATGACAGATATGGATATGGCGCAAGATCATCCCAGTCTACTGTCTTTTTTGTGGCAAGCGGATGTGCACTGCTTATAAATACATGCGGTTTTGCTTCAAAAAGTGGTGTAAATACAAGCTCCTTTTCACGAAGTGCTCTTGTGATAACATTTTTATTTTCATCGTCAAGATATAAAATGCCAAGCTCACTTTTCATAAGCGCAACATCTTCAATGATCTCGTATGTCTGCGTCTCTCGAAGATTAAAGTCGTATTCTTCACCCGCATACTTTTGAATCAGCTCAACAAATGCATTTACCGCAAACGAGTAATGCTGTGTGGAAACGCAAAAATTTCGCCCCCACTGGCGCTCATTTGTATATTTTTCTTTCAGCAATTCTGTCTGCTCTAGGATCTGTCTGGCATATCCAAGAAAAACTTCACCCTCCTTTGATACTGCCACGCCTCTATTGGAACGGATAAAAATCGTCAGATTCATCTCCTTTTCCAACTCCCGAATTGCAGTTGTCAGACTCGGCTGTGTGATATAAAGCCGCTCAGCCGCCTCTGTGATTGTTCCCACAGAAGCGACGGTAACGGCATATTGTAACTGTTGTAATGTCATGCTTCTTCCTTCCCGGAAAAGGTTTGATCAAAAATTTTACCAAGACGCATTTCTCCTCGATATGCCTTTTCTAACTCCTCTGACATTTTTATGGCATCCTGCACACTTTTCTTCATAAGAAGTTCTAGCTTTTCATTGCTGTAACGGCATCTGGGATTGTCTTTCTCATTGGCAAAAAAACCATGAATCTCACCATATACACGCACAATACGCATTCCGGCAAAAATGACATGACGTTTTGCCTTGCTTGTCGTGAAGAACAAACGTGAAAACCACAAAAAGCCTTTGATTGACTGATGAATTTGAACTGGCTGCAGGCCATAAAACAGTGCAATAGGCTTTGCCCAGCGAAAATTTGTGGATAAGGCCTGTCTAAAATCCCAATTAAACGGATCTAATCCATCCTTTTTCATTAAATATTTTTCAAATTCCTTTTCGATTTCATGATGAGAAATACGTCTTGTTTTTTCGAAATGGTTGATATAGGTATGACATGATGCATCTAGTGCAAAATGACACACAACGCCAAGCGCATATGCCCATAATGCTTTTTGCATTTTGTCTCCCTCTGCTGCCGAGCGATGCATCTGGGTCAGCGCATGTTCAAAAAACACTCGCCCCGTCTCATGATGAATAACAACGCCAATCTGTGTGATCGGGTGACGAATAATTGGATGATAAAAGAACAAAATATCTGGTCCATGCAGACCAATCTCATACAGATCCTGATAATCCTCCAACAGTCTTTGATATTTTGCTGGAAGCTTATTTTTCACCATTTGTCCAAATTTATAATGTGCATAAAATGCCGGCATCGAAATCTCCCTTTCTGAAATACAATAATTTACCTGATAAAATTAGTAGAAACTTCCTTTTTTGTATCTGGAAGCGCAATGTTTTGTGCCTTTCCAGCCTCAAAACATTTTAGCATCCATGCCATGCATTTTGCTGCATTGCGCATGGTCTGCAAGCCCTCTAAATCCTGACGAACCTCTTCTGGACAATTTCCATGAACCATGTTCCAATAGGTAGAACCTACTGTTGGCATCTGGTTAATTCCAAAATATTTATTAATGGCATCTAATGACGCAGTTGTACCAGCTCTTCTTGCAGAGGCAACTGCCATGCCTGGCTTAAAACGAAATGCAGCACCGCCACTGTAAAAGGCACGGTCTAAAAATGACATAATGCGGCCGCTTGGATGCGCATAATAAACTGGTGTGCCAAATACAAAGCCATCTGCTTCTTTTGCTTTTTCCACAAATTCATTTACGCAGTCATCACGAAATACACAGCCATTTCCCTTACGGCAGCCGCCGCAGCCAATACAGTCACGAAGCGGCTCTGCACCAATCTGGAAAATTTCAGTATCAATGCCCTCTTCCTGCAAAGTCTTTGCAATTTCTTCAAGTGCTGTATAAGTACATCCCTTTAAATTGGAGCTTCCATTTAATAATAAAACCTTCATATTTTCTAAATCTCCTATCAGTTATTTGTCTTAGGACATCTCCATGAATATCCTGCCTTATTCTCATTTTCTCTCATTGACTTATATCCAGTTGTCTTTTCCTTGCCGCAAAGCTGTACCTTTGTAAAATCAAGCACAACACTCCAGTCCTGTTTGGTGTAAGCATGACCGCCCTCACGGTAATGAATTGCGCTATGTTCCTTTACACCAAGAAATTCAAATACTTCAGATGCTGCAAGCCACGAAACCTGTGTGCCAAATGGATTGATCCAGTCATCATCAAGACCTTCTACAAGAATCAGCCGTCTCGGAGCAACACACGCACCGAGGATATTGGCATCAAATGGAATCTCATTTTCACGAAAACGCGTCTTTCCATCTGGTGTGCCATAATCTGCCACATTTTCCATCAGCCAGTATGGAAAGCGCTCTTTATTTAACATAACACCAATACGCTCTGAAAGACCAATATTTTCTCCAAGACGACAGCCGCTTAAACGCATACTTGCCATACCGCCGCAGCCAGAGCCTGCCGGTGCTACAATTGCTGCACGCTCATCATAAATACCGCAGCAAAGTGCTGCCTTTCCCATACGTGAGTGACCAGTCACAACTGTTTTTGCTACATCTATATCTTGCTGCGTTTCAAGCCAGTCGATAACACGGCTTTGCAGCCATGCCCACATTGCAAGTGCCCGCCATGTGTAGCCTGGATACGCCTTTGCACATCCGCCCTCCCAGATTTTTTCTTTGTCATCCGGTGCTGCCTCAGCAATTTCAAAGCTGCAAATTTCAAAGCCCTGTTCAGCTGCCATGCTTATAATCTCCCCTGGCAGTGTGTTTGCTGCTGGAATTACAACAGGAATTAATTTTTCCTCACAAGGCATCACTGGACGATACACGTGTACATTAAAGAAAACAGGTGCTTCTTCACCCTGCGCGCAAAGACGAACTACTTTATGACAGACAGTATTTTGACATATTGTTTCATTTGACAACTCACTTGCTGTTAATGTCTGTGGACGTCCCGGCATTTTGCCATAGTACATTTCACTTAACAGTTCTAGATACGCCTTTCGCTTTTCTTCCCACTCCGCCTTGGTACTCATAATGCTTCCGTCTGCCTTATAAAAAGGATTAGGGAGCTCCCAGATCGGCTCAAAATGGATTTTCTCACTCATGGAAATCACCTCCAAAAATTGATTTTAATCTATTTTAGCCCTTCCTGACGCTCCCGTCAATTAATTATCTTATCTACTTTTTACTCTATTACATGCGGTTCAATTTCCTTCGGAATCAAACACTCATACTTTTCACCGTCAAGACGTTTATCAAATTCATCCCACGCCTTTTTAATTTCCTCTGGATGCTCTAAAAGTGTCTTTGCACTTTCTGCCATAACTTTTGCTGCAAAAATCATTCCCTTGTGAGCAATGGCTGACTTACCCTGTGCAGTCCACTGCCAGCTGTGCGCTCCTGCACCATAGCTATAACATGCTGTATTGACTGTAGCAGTTGGAATAACCCAGCTGACATCACCTACATCAGTACTTCCCATCTCACAATGATCGGTATGGATAGTGTCAACCACATAATCACATATCTCGGAATTTTTAATATTCTCGCGAAGCTTCATAATATCAGCAATTCCAAATGGAATATCACTCAGCTGATCCTCAACTGGAAAACTATCCTTAAACTGCTTTGCATATGCACGCTCCTCTGCTGTATAAACTGGAGCACCAACAGTCTGAAATGCCTTTGCAATGACATCTTCGAGTGCGAAGTTTGGAACGGTATTGCTTAAGCCCTCGTCAAACAACACTTCGAGCTTGGTATCGGTCATGAGTGCCGCGCCCTGTGCGATGCGAATGACACGCTCATACAGCTTCTTGCACTTTGGATTTGTCGCGGAACGAATCAGATAGCGCACCTCTGCCTCTGCCTGTACAACATTCGGAGACTTTCCTCCGGTGTTGGTGATCGCATAGTGAACGCGGTCACTGTCCTCCATGTGCTCACGCATGTAGTTCACGCCGACATCCATCAGCTCAACCGCATCGAGTGCACTTCTTCCAAGATGAGGTGCACCTGCTGCATGAGAAGATACACCATGAAAACGGAAACATGCCTGAATGCAGCTCTGGCTGCTTCCGGTGCATACCATGTGGAAATTAGCCGGATGCCATGTCAGTGCGATATCGCAGTCATCAAACACACCATCACGCGCCATATAAGCCTTTCCTGAACCGCTCTCCTCGCCCGGACAGCCAAAAATCTTTACTGTTCCGCTGCCTCCGTTTGCCTTTAAAACTTCACGATATGCCATTCCTGCTGCAATCGCACCCACGCCAAGCATATGATGACCGCAGCCTTGTCCCATACCGTCTGGATCTTCTGGATGATATGAAGGGCAGTCTGCCTTCTGATTCATGCCATAAAGTGCATCAAACTCTCCTAAAAAGGCAATAACAGGATGACCGCTTCCCCAGCTTGCCTCATAGCCAGTTCCAGTCTTTGCAATATCTGTCTTTACTTCAAAACCATGCTTCTTTAAAAATTCAACATGTGCTGCGCTGCTTTTATACTCGCGAAAACCTGGTTCCGGGGTCTCCCATACCGCATCCGCAAGCGCACACAGCTCCTCTTCATATGGAATCTGCATCTTTCTCCTCCTATCACACGCCGTATTCATCCGCCACTTTATGGCATGCCACCTTGCGTCCGTTAATTGCCTTCATCTTCGGCATCTCATTTGTGCACTTCTCGGTCGCATACGGACAGCGCGTGCGGAATGGACAGCCGCTTGGCGGATTAATAGGGCTTGGCAGCTCTCCTTCAAGCATAATACGCTTTCTTGATTTTCCAACAAGCGGGTCTGGAATAGGAACAGCGCTTAACAATGCCTTTGTATACGGATGCATTGGATTTGCATACAGCTCTTTACTGTCGCCCTCTTCAACAAGATGACCAAGATACATAACACCAATGCGATCTGAGATATGCTTTACCATGCTTAAATCATGTGCGATAAAAAGATACGCAATGCCAAGCTCTTTTTGGATATTCTTTAACAGATTGATGATCTGCGCCTGAATAGAAACGTCAAGTGCAGAAATCGGCTCATCACAGACGATAAATTCTGGATTAAGTGCCAAAGTTCTTGCGATTGAAATACGCTGACGCTGTCCGCCTGAAAACTCATGAGGATAACGGCGCACATGATCTGGTTTTAAGCCAACAATCTTTAACAGCTCTGCTACACGATCATCCTGTTCCTTTCTCGTCTGGTAAATATGATGAATTACCATAGGCTCGCGAATGATCTCGCCTACTGTCATTCGCGGATTTAAGGATGCATACGGATCCTGAAAAATCAGCTGAATATTCTTTCTAAATTTCTTTAGCTTCTGTCCAGAGAGATGAGTGATATCTTCTCCATTTACAAGAATTTTTCCATCTGTCGGTTCATTGATTTTTACAATAGTTCTTCCAAGAGTAGATTTTCCACAGCCTGATTCACCTACAAGACCATATGTCTCACCCTTATGGATCTGAAATGACACATCATCAACAGCCTTTACAACCTGCTTTTTGCCCCAGGTTTTTCCTGCATTAAAATATGTCTTTAAATGCTCAACAGAGACGATCACATCACGCGTATCATCTGCATTATTTTTTATCTCATTTTGTACTTCCATGCTGTGCCTCCTCCCTGTGCTTTTTTTCATTTAACCAGCAGGCACTTCTATGTGTGTCACTAAAAGTTGTCTCATCTGGCATTTTTGTCTTGCAAATCTTCATGGCCTCATTGCAGCGATCCACAAACGGACATCCTGCCGGCGGCTTTAATAAATCCGGCGGTGAACCCGGAATTGGCGTAAGCTCCTTATCGTCATCCTCTGGATTATTGATACAATTTAACAATCCCTTAGTGTACGGATGATTCGGCTCGTAAAAAATCTCACGATCAGTTCCTGTCTCTGCCAGTCGTCCGCCATACATGATATTTATGCGGTCGCAAAGGCTGGCAACGACACCAAGATCATGCGTGATCATGATGACAGCTGCTCCTGTCTGACGGCTCATTTCCTGAATCAATTCAAGCACCTGTGCCTGAATAGTAACATCAAGCGCAGTCGTTGGCTCATCGGCAATAATAAGCTTTGGCTTATTTGCCAGTGCAATTGCAATCACGATACGCTGTCTCATACCGCCTGAAAATTCAAACGGATACTGATTGATACGTTTCTCTGGCGCTGGAATACCTACCTGACGCATCAGCTCAATTGCACGTTCATTTGCTTCTTTCTTTGTCATTTTAGGATTGTGATTCAAAAGAGTCTCACGAATCTGCTTTCCAATAGTTAACACTGGATTTAAAAATGTCATAGGATCCTGAAAAATCATTGCCATTGTATTTCCGCGAATCTCACGCATTTTTTTCTCATAGGAACGATTATCAGGAAAATCCTTTCTTGCAATTGACTCACCATCAAACACAATTTCGCCCTCATTTATAGAGCCATTTTGTGCCAGAAGGCCCATAACTGAATACATCGTAACTGATTTTCCTGATCCAGACTCACCGACAATGCCTAGAATCTCGCCTTCTTTTACAGAAAAGCTTACATCACGAACAGCCTGCACTGTTCCCTGATCAGTAGTAAAATCTACCCTAAGATGCTTTACATCTAATATTGTTTTCTTTTCTTCCATGATTCCCCCTTACTTCTTCTTGGGATCAAGCGCTTCGCTTAAACCATCGCCGATAAAATTCAGACTAAGCATTGTCAGACAGATTGCAAGAACAGGCCAGATGATCTGAATAGGCTGACTCTGAATCAAGGAACGCGCATCATTTGCCATTGTTCCCCAACTTGCCTGCGGGATACTGATTCCAATACCGACAAATGCAAGGAATGCTTCTGTGAAAATAGCATTTGGCACCATCAGTGTCGTATTGACAATAATCGGTCCCATACAATTTACAATCAGATGCTTAAACATAATACGCTTTTTACTCGCACCGATTACATAAGCAGCCAATGCGTACTCCTGCTCTTTCAATGTCAAAATCTGTCCTCTTACAAGACGTGCCATACCAACCCAGCTGCTTATTCCAATAGCAAGCAGCATGGAGAAGATATTAGAACCAAAAATCAGCATAATTAAAATAACATATAAAAGTGTCGGGACAGAATAAATAATATCAACAAGACGCATCAATATCATATCGACCTTGCCGCCAAAATAACCACAAATGGCACCATAGGCAACGCCAATCACAAGATTTAATAATGCCGCTGCAAAACCAACTGACAGTGAAATTCTTGCGCCGTACATGATACGTACAAAAATATCACGGCCAAATTTATCAGTTCCAAACCAGTGTGCCGCATTTGGAAGTGCATTTCTGCAAGTCAAATCCTGACCATCATATGTATATGGTGAAAGCATTGGTGCAAAAACAGCAAACAAAATGACTACTGCCATAAAAACAAGACTGACTAGCGCCAGTTTATTTTTCTTGAATCGGCCCCAGGCATCCTGAAAATAAGTTTTGCTCTCCACAGCCACAAATTCGGAGTCTTTTTCACTGTCGTCAAGACGCTCAAACTCAGAATCTTCAATATCCTGACAGAATATTTTTTCCATAAGTAAATCAATTCTCCCTTCTGTAAACTTACTTCAAGCGGATTCTCGGGTCCATAAGCGCAGTAATCAAGTCGGTAACAATATTACAGATAATGATAAATGCGCCATAGAAAATTGTCAATGCCATAATCATTGTATAATCACGGTTGCTTACGCTTGTTACAAATTCTGCACCGATTCCAGGAACAGAAAACAGTGTTTCTACAACAAATGAACCAGTTAACAGTGTTGCAAGAAGCGGACCGGCATATGTGACAACTGGAACAAGCGCATTTTTAAGTGCATGACGAATGATAACCATAACCTGTCCTGTTCCCTTACTTTTTGCAAGTACCATATAATCCTGTTTCATAACCTCTGTCAAACTTGTTTTTGTCAGACGTGAAATCATCGCAATCGGAGAAAGCGCCAGTGCCGTTGCCGGCATAATATAATGACGCCATGTACCCAAACCTACGATTGGAAGACAGTGAAGCACTACTCCAAAAAGAATCATCATAAGCAGCGCCAGCAAAAAGCTTGGCACACTGACACCAATTGTTGCTATAAAAGCAACCGTATTATTTACCCACTGATGCTTTGAAAAAGCGGAAATTGTTCCTAGTAAAATTCCAACAGCAAGTGCAATACAAAAGGCAGCCAGACCAAGACTTGCTGTGTACGGAATACCTGCCATAATGATGTCAGATACAGCCTTTCCTTTTCTGTTTAATGATGTTCCAAAATCGCCCTTTACTGCATTTTGCAGATAGCGTACATACTGCTCTGTAACAGGCTTATCAAGACCATACTGCTCAACTAACTTTTCCTTTACATTTGCCGGAAGCTTGCTAGTTTCTCCGGCAAACGGAGAACCCGGAATGGCATGCATCAGAAAAAAGGTTATTGTCGCAAGGGCAAATAATGTGATTAAACCGATTACCAGTCGTTTTCCAAAATATTTTGCCATCAGTTTTTCCTTTCTTTTGTCAGGTATTTTTCAAACCAATCTGTAATTTCTTTTAAACGGCGCATTCTGTGAAGCGGCTTTCCATTTCTTGAAAGTCCATGATTCTCGCCTTCAAACAAACACATTCTCGCCGGCACACCATAAAATTTAACTGCTGTAAACATCTGAATGCCCTGATCCAGCGTACAGTTGTAATCATTCATTGAATGAATAAACAAAATCGGTGTCTTTGCATTGCAGGCATATTTAAGCGGAGAACAATCCCACATTTTTTCCATACCATTCCATGGTGTTGCCAAAATCTCATTCTGATCAAATGTTACACCAATCTCACTGCATCCAAAATCAGATACCCAGTTTGATACAGAGCGCTGGGACGCAATCGCTGCAAAACGATCTGTGTGACCTTCAATCCAGTTACACATAAAGCCACCGTAGGAGCCTCCTGCTGCACCAATTTTTGCAATATCTATCTGCGGATAAGCAGCCAATACATGATCTGTAAATTCCATCAGATCCTCATAATCAATTGTTCCATATTTGCCTCTTAAATCAGCAAACACTTCGCCATATCCCTCTGATCCTCTCGGATTACAGAAAAAGACAAACCAGCCCTTTGATGCCCACACCTGCATCTCATGGAAAAATACTTCACCATAGGTGCATCTTGGTCCGCCGTGAATCTCTAACACTCCTGGATAACTCTTTGACGGATCATAATCCTTTGGCTCAAGTACCCATCCATCAATTGTCACACCATCCTTGTTTACGAATGGCATATGCTTTGCCTTTGAAATGAAGTGAGTCTCTGTATATGCGTCATTAAATGATGTTTTCTTTGTAACAGTACCATCTTTATACTCATAAATCTCGCAGAAGCCATTTGCCTTCATAGCAGCAAATGAAAGCTTTCCTTTTCCTGATGCTATCTCACAGACAAGACCATTCCATGCACATGCTTCATTTTCTTTATATGAACTATCTGCCTCTCTCTTATAAGAAATAATGCCATCCTTATATCCATGCTGTGCAATTGCATAGATTGTACCATCATTTGCCACAACAAGACTCTCACCATGACTGTACTGGCAGTCTGTCATAATATCTACACCAAGCAGACAATTTGCCTGTACCTTCTTTACAGGCTTTTGCAGCGTTTCATCATACTCATAAATATCATGATACTGACCTTCTCCATATGGCTTTCCATCAGTTGCCGTCATCACAATCTTTCCATCTGCAAAAACAGCTCTTGATATCATCAGATTTTTCTGCTCCACAAGTGTTGTAAGCTTCTTTTCTTTTATGTCATAAAGAAGCACTGAATCTGTCTGATCAATCAAATTTTCCCACTCTTTGCCAAGAATCAAAAGTGCTTCATTTGACACACAGACAGAAGCCGTGTCAAAATTTTTTGCTGTCAGCTTTTTTAATGTACCTGTTTTTTCCTCATATAGATAAAGACAGGTGCGCACACCAGAGATAAAGCCGCGTCCATTGCCCCATACAGGAACTTCATCAATTACATGATAATCTTTTTCTTCTTTTCTTAGCTTTTCATCAGCGTCTAGTAGAAGTGAATTTCTATTTTCCTCGATTCCCATACAATATAAGCCATCTGAAAGCTTCTTAAAAAAGGATACGGACCTTGAAACAGAAAACGCCTGCTTTGCCTCTCCGCCATGAATATTGATGCGGTAAAACGTCGTTTTCTCTTCCAAATCATCCTTTTTTTCGCTGCGCTCTGATACAAATAAAATTGTCTGATCATCTTCCCAGATAAAATCACCATCTTTGCCAGATGATGTTAGCTGGACTGCTTCCTTATTTTCTTCCATGATCCAAAGATTTTTACTATATTTATTATTTTCTTTGTCTGGCTGTACAAGCGTGAATGCAAGTGTCTTCTCATCAGGACTGTACTGTAAACTAGATGGACTTTTTATTTCATTGAAATCTTCTATTAAGACAGGTTTTAATTGATTCATTTTCTTCCTTCTTTTCTCATATTTTTTGTTTTTCATATGCGAAAGGGGATGGCGCCCTTGCGTTCATCCCCCTTTCACTGGAGTTTTCACGTTTCTAAGCTACATTATTCTGTAACTGTTGCATACGCAAAATATGGATAAATTCCATTCATGGTCTGGCCTTCTACATATGTCTGAACCAATGCCGGATCATTAAAGTTGAACAGTGGAATGACATATACATTCTCTTCAACAAGATAATCCTCTGCCTCATGAAGTGCCTTCATATATTCAGAACGATCTGAAATCTGACGCGCATCTTCGATCATCTGATCAAACTTCTCATCATTAACTGCTGGAACTACCTGCATACCAGTTGTCCACATCTCCAAAAACTGAATCGGGCTGTCCTCTGCAGAGTATCCATAACGGCAGATCTCAAAATCACCCTGATCAAGCTGATCATAGTAAACACCTGACTCAACACACTCAAAATCAACTTCTACGCCAACAGCCTCCCACATCTGCTGCAACATAGTTGCCACATCACCGTGGATTCCATTGTTTGAATACTTATAAGTAATATGAAGCGGATTGCTCTCATCATAGCCAGCTCCTGCAAGAAGCTCCTTTGCCTGATCTGGATCATATGTCAATGTGTAGCCGTCTGCATCACCCTCTGCACGGAAGGTATCAGTGTCACCTGCAACGCCATCTGGAACGAATCCATTTAATACTGGATAGAAACTGTCACCGCCAAGAACATCTACCAGAGATTCCTTGTCAATTGCAAGCGCTAGTGCACGGCGCACATCTACATTCTTTGCCCATTCAGGACCAGTCTCTGCTGAATTGATTGCCAGATAGTAGTTTGAAGACTTCGGTAGCATCCACAGTTCATCTGTTCCCTCATAATTTAATGCAGTGTCAGTGGAAATTCCAAGAGCTACATCAATCTCACCAGTCTGATAAGCAAGTGCCTGTGCATCCTTATCTGCCATGCAAAGGAAGGTGATCTCATCCATTGTCACATCATCTGCATTTAAATAATTTTCATTCTTGTCAACAACAGCCTTCTCAGTCTCGTTGCACTCTGTCAGCGTATACGGTCCTGTTGTCGGATAGTCTCCCTCAAAGGCCCACAAAGAATCATGCTGTACGGCAAAATCCTCACGAACTGGCAGCCATGCGTTTGCACACATCAGACCAGTCAGATATGCACACGGTGCCTTTAACTTTAACACAAGTGTCTGATCATCAGCTGCTTCAATTCCAACCAAGCTGTGATCTGCTGTTGTACAGTCAAATGACTCACCCTCTTCCTGAGCAGCGGTGCTGTACTCCTCTGCACCCTCAATGAAGTTTACAAAATCATTGATTGCCCAAGCATTGTCTGCACCATAAGAAAGAGCTCTCAGATAGGAGTATACGAAATCATTTGCCGTAACCTGCTGTCCATCACTCCACTTTGCATCTGGTGAAATGTGGAAGGTATATGTCAAACCATCATCTGAAACCTCATAGCTTTCGCACAGTTCATTCTGAACATTTCCATCTGCATCCTTGCGGAACATTCCCGCATACAGATGATCCAATACATAGTTGTTTGCAGTCTCAGTATTTAATGCTGGATCAAATGTGGTAAACTGAGCACCCACTGCGACATTCAGTGAGCTTTCGGCGGTTTCATCTGCTGCTGTCGGTACTGCTGGCAAAATGGATGTTACTGCCAGAGCTGCTGCCATTAACTTTGCATATGTTTTCTTCATAATCCTACCTCTTTCTGCGTTCCTGCTCTCGTGCATCTTCTGTCTGCAGATTTTCATATATAGAACTCTTTGCGATATATACATAGGCCATGTATATATACGCGTTTTATACAAGAACGACTGTAGCTATTCTAGTTCTCAAACACACTCTTGTCAAGTTAAATCTTAATAATTCTTAAATTTTTTTGTCATTTTTTGAAAAAACCTTTTTTATTTTTATTGCCCGACCGAAAATTTCATGATATAATTGCTCTCAGCGCTATGAATGAACGCATTTTTTGCGTTTCAGTCCGTGCCTTAAAGAATTTGCCGTTTTGCGGCGGAATGGAGTTTTTCATGAAAGATAAAAAGAAAATTGGACTGATTCTAATGTATCTGTCCTTCGGCATTGTCATGGCCGGTCTCGGTGCAAATGATGCCCTGCGTGGTGTATTCTCACCTATTTTTAAGGATCACTTTACTCTTTCATCCGTGCAGATTTCAATGATTATTGTCATGAGCTATGCCGGAAATCTAATTTTCCTTTGGGCTGGTACACGTCTTGCTGATCGCTTCGAAAAGAAAAAGGTTATGATGGGCATTTTACTTATCTGGATGATTGCACTGCTTGTCTATGTGACAACAGATAACTACTATGTATTGCTTATCACCATGCTCTTTACTATGGGTGCATCCACCTTAATGAACACAATGATTAATCTTTTTGTTCCTATGTACTTCGCTGCTCCTGGTCTTATTGTAAATACACTGTTTTTTGTTCAGGGTATTGGAACAACAGGCAGCCAAATGATTTTAGGACAGGTTGCGACCGGCTTTTCCTGGTGGCAAAAGACAAATCTTTTACTTTTTAGTCTTGGCCTGATCGGTCTTATTCTCTTTTTGTTTGCTAGCAAAAAGGCTGTTGTTTTAAAACCAGAAACGACTGATGCAAAAAATGATTTTGATGCTGCTTCCGGATCAAAACCAAAGGTTCAGATGAACAGTCCTATTCTTTGGCTTCTTGTTCTTGTATTCGGCTTCTATTTTATTGGTGAACACGGTGTATTGAACTGGCTTCTTCTTTATTGTAAGGATCAGTTTGGCATGGACTCTAATCAGGCATCCATCTATTTATCTATGTTCTCTGGTACAATGATGATCGGCCGTCTTGTTATGGCTCCTCTCGTCCAGAAATGGGGACCTTCACGAAGCATTCAGATCTTTGGTGGAATCGGTACTGTTTTGTATGCAGTTGGTATTTTCTGCGGAAAACCTACACTTATGTTAGTTGGTATTTCCGGCCTATTTGTATCTATCCTTTATCCAACCCTTCTTTTGTTTGTACAGCAGTATTATCCATCTTCCATTGCCTCTACCGCAACAGGAACTATTATCAGTATTGCAACAATATTTGATATTGCTTTTAATCTGCTGTTTGGAAAGATCATTGATCAGATGGGCTATCATCTTGGATTTATGATTCTTCCTGTATCAATGATTATCTTCTATCTGATCGTAAACTTCTTAATTAAAAAATATAAGCCGCTTCGAAAACTTGGCAAGGACTAAAAAATAAGCTGTGAAAAATGATTTTTCATTTTTTCACAGCTCATTTTTATTGGGTCAAAAGGTATTTTGCGGGTCCCAAGCTCAAAAACCTAATCGTGCAAGCACGAACAGCTTTTGGAGCTTTTGACCCTGGTATCATATCATTTTATCAAACACTTCATATGATTTTGGACTTGAGTAGTAATATCCCTGAATCTGATCACAATTCATATTTTGCAAAAATGCTGCCTGCTCTTTCTTTTCAACACCTTCTGCGACAACTTTCATATTTAATCCATGCGCTAACGCAATAACATGCTGAATAATCTGATCACCGCTTTCATTTCCAATGTAGTCAATCAGACTTTTATCAAGCTTAATCACATCAAACGGTAAAACATTCAAGCTAGTCAATGATGAAAATCCAGTACCAAAATCGTCCATGTGAAGCTTAAAGCCAGAAGCAACAAGCATATCCACAAGAGCTTTGATCTGAATACTGTACATCGCAGCAGACTCTGTCAGCTCAATAGGAACACAATCAAATGGAATATTATTTTCCTTTACAATACGTGTATAATTTTCAACTAACCCCTCATGATGCAAGCTTGCACGCGACAGATTTATTGAAATCGGGAAAAATGGTTTCCCCTGCGTCAATCTTTCTTTTTGTATCTGGCATACCTTCTTAAACACATACTCATCAAGTCTTGTAATAAGTCCATCTCGCTCAAAAAGCGGAATAAATGCTCCCGGCGATACCATGCTGCCATCTTGCTTGCGCCAGCGAATAAGCGCTTCTGCACCTGCAATCTTTTCTGTCTGTACATTATATTTTGGCTGAAACCATACTTCAAATTCTTCATTTCGCAGCGCATTTTCAAAATCATTTTCCATCATAACTTCTCTTATATGCTGCTGACCAAGCTGATCATCGTAATACGCAATGTTCTTTTCATAATTTAATTGAATGCTCTTCATTGCCATAATTGCTCTGTCACAGATTTCTGAAATTGAGATACTTTTATCTACATCCTTATATACACCATACTTTACAAGCAAATTGGCAATTGGTGCATTTTCTGAAATATACTTTACTGCATTTTCCAAACGCTTTTCAAAATCGTTTTTAGAAATAGATGTAAACATAACAAACTGATCGTCACTGTAGCGGGCAGCTAAACCATCTGTCAAAGCTTTACTCATTATTTTTGCAAGATATCGCAAAATATCATCACCAACACGTATGCCATAAATGTTGTTTATCAATTTAAAGTTCTTTACATCTGCTATAATTACCACATATGACTGATCAGGCTTATATCTCATTAAAATACCTGCATGGTAGTAAAACGCGGACTTTGTGTACAGACCAGTCAAATCATCATACTCAATTGCACTAAGTGCCGCAGCAGATTCCTTTAATTTAATTACACTATTTATTCTTGCCTTAACAACTCGCTGATTATATGGCTTCGGAACAAAATCTGATGCTCCAAGCTCCAGACACCTTGCTTCATCTTCCTGTCTTCCGCTTCCTGTCATGACAATAATCGGAACTAATGCCAGTATCGGATTTTTCTTTGCCTCTTTCAAAAACTGAAAACCGTCACAAACAGGCATAAACATATCAAGAAGCACAACTGACAGTTCGGCATAATGTTCTTCTAACAGCTTTAAGCCAACTGCACCATCCTCAGCACAGAGCACATCATATTGATCACACAGCAAGTCTTTCAAAATCTCACGATTTAATTCATCATCCTCTACAATTAAAATACGACGCTTTGATAAACTGCTTCCTGGTGAAACAATCTCCTGCAGCTGGCTACGCTTAATATCTGCATCTTCATTTGCAAATGCAAGAACAATCGTCTCAAATGAATCGGCAGATCCTACCCTTGCACATTTTATATAGTTGTAATGAATTTCTCCTGTTTCTTTTTTTTCACTGCGATAATGAACCATAAATTGAGGCACACGCTTTAAATGCGCGCAAAGTGATTCAAAATTCATTGCAAACTCAAGCTTATACTGATCCTGTGGTAGCACATTTTCTTTAACATAAGACTTGATTGCAGATGTATAAATTGTATCCTTCATACGTGTCATCTCATCTGCATTCTTACTTTCCAGATACATACTGACTTGCTGCGTTTTTCTGTCTACTGAGTAAATACTTCTGTAATCGCTTCCAAGTACATTAATTATGCTTGTCAGTCCCAGACCTTCCTTATTAGCTGGAAGCGGTTCATTAACTGCCTTTTGTCCATCTTCTGCGGCAAATCCAAATATAAGTGCATGTCCATACGTGCCATCTGGCAAATCCATATCTACCGCATCTACAGTCTCATAATGTCCACTCACAGGATCTATATATGTTTTTGGCCCCTCTATCTTATTATAAACCGGACACATCGCACATGGCACCTCTTGATTCATTAGGCACCTATAGCACTTTTCTTCCTTTTTTATCCGTGGATACATGTGTTCGGCAACTTTATTGAAGCCAACAATATTATAGTTATCATCAACTATATACATTCCTGATGCATTTTGTCCCATTCCTTTTCCTTCCAAGTCAGTAACTATTCCGTTCTACATATAAGAGAACACATTTAGTATAAGGGGAATTTTAACAAAATGCAACTCCTTTTTCCTGCTCATTATGGCTTAATTACAGCGCATACTGGATAGTGATCCGACAGGTATATTCCATTTTCTTCATCTGTCCATTTATACACTGTTTCACACTGCCAGTCTCCCTTTAAAACAATGTAGTCTATACTGCATGGCGGATCATTTGGATCGTTTTTATAATATCCGTGAAACGTGATTCCTATATCCTTTGTCAAATTGTTAAACGATGAATCCCTGCTAATAATTTCCATCTCTGGTGCATTTGGTTCTGCATTAAAATCACCACACAAAATTACAGGAATATCCTTCCAGAAACGTTCCTGTTTTAGCTGATTCAAAATTTGAGTCAGCCCTTTCTCTCTTGCCAGTGCACCAATATGATCAAGATGTGTATTAATAAATCGAAATACCTTACCGCTATTAATATCTTCAAAAACTGCCTCTGTTGCTGTGCGAGGACAACTACTCTGTTCTTCATATCTCGATCCCGGCACATCTGGTGTCTGAGACAGCCACCAGGTTTCCATACTGATCAAATTAATTCTGTCCCTGCGATATGCAATGCTCATCTGCTCATCACGAAGATTTGCTCCGCGTCCGCAGCCAATCACATAATACTCATTCAGATTTTCCTTAAGCCACTTAGCAACATGCGGAAGCACCTCTTGAAATCCTATAATATCTGGTTTTTCCTGATTGATTTTTCTTAAAATCAATTCCTTTCGGTTTGCAAATTCATTAAGTCCGTCCTGACCGTAATCACAGCGGATATTGAATGTTACTACTTTCATATTTTCTCACCCCGGCAAATGTCTTATGTTTTTTATAGAAAATTTACAATAATTCACAGTAAATTTTGTCAACTGATGATGATATTGTATCACATATGCAATATGGGGACAATAAGGAAAGCTTCTTAAATTTTATTTTTTTCTTGTTTTTTCCCTATCTGGTTGCTATAATATTTATAGGAGGTTTGGTTTTATTTACATAGGATAAAACAACAAAACGAAAAATACGAAAAAGAGGCAATCTGAAAATAAAAAGATACATAAGCAAAGCCACAAAGATGGGAATTATTTTATCGAAGGAGATCTTTTTAATGAACACATTTTTCAGCTCAAGTATTGAGCCAGATACTCTACTTCCGTTAACTTCTGATGTTGTCTTTAAGGAGGTTCTTGGTCAGGAAGAAAGCAAACCTATTTTAATGGGTTTTCTAAATGATATTCTTGATATGAATATCACTTCTCCTGATCAAATTACACTTCTCAATCCTGAATTAAATCCAGAATACATAGATGACAAATTAAGCATACTTGATATCAGAGTTCAATTGCAGGATCATACCAGTATCGACGTTGAAATTCAAGTGATTGATCAGCACAATATTGAGCCTCGTGCTCTGTACTATGTCTGTCGCTTATGTGCAGACCAACTTCAAAAAGGGGATGATTATACACAACTTCGTCCAGCAATCGGATTAAATCTTTTATGCTTTAATCTTTATAACGATAGTGAATATTTCCGAAGCTTTATCTTAAAGGATAAAAAAACAAACTCAGAATACCCAAACTATCTTGAGGTTTCTTTTTTGGAACTATTCAAAGGTGTTTCTGAGTTAACTCGAACAAAAACTTCTGATCCTACAAATTTTATCCACGCCCTTTCTGGCAAAGACCAATGGATTCTATTTCTGGCTACTAAAAACAAGGAGGTGCAGCAAAAATTGGCAGAAAACAACACTACTTTACATGCTGCCTACGAACGTCTTACTACTGTAAGCAGTGATGAAAAACTTCGTATTCTAGCACTTAACCGTGAGAAAGCCATTCGTGATTGGAATAGCTCAATTCACTATGCCGAACAACACGGAAAAGAACAGATTAACAAGCTTAATCAATGTCTGCTCACCGATAATCGTTTCGATGATCTGAAACGTTCCATAAGCGATCCTGATTTTCAAAAACAGCTTCTTAAAGAATATAGATTAGAGAAGTGATTTTTATTGTCATGAAAAATAGTTGGGGGAAGATTTTACTCCCCCAACTATTTAATTTAGCCTCCAGAAAGTTAATGATATTATTATTTTGCATGATCACATTACTATCTTTTCTTTTTATTTAAAAGGGGCACCAACATTACTTCACCACTTCCACCATATTTCCCTGGCTCCTGATCCACATATCAATGCCGTCTCCAAACACCTCTGCGCTGATCAGATAGCCTTCTGGTCTCTTTGCGATAATCTGTGCTGTTGGCAGTCGATCTAGTACAGCCTCGACGCTACTTCCCTTATAGATAAAGCGAATACTACGAAGCCGTCCTCCATACATAAACTGGATGCGCTTGCGAAACTCTCCTTCTTCGAAGCGGTCACGATATGGAATTTCAAATGTCTCTTCTAATACCTCAAAAGAACGGATCCTATCTATTCGATAAATTGTTGGAAAGCTGTCATCTTTATTTGTAAAATGAGATTCCTTGTCAATATCAGCTATAAAGGCTGGCATATAAAAATAAAATTCAGAAAACATAATACCAACTGGCTTAATCTTTCTTTCCACAATCGCACCATTCTGCTTCTGATATGAAATCTTCATCATACGCTGTTCTTTGACTGCCATTCCCAAATCCCACAATTTTTCAACAAGGTGCTGTCTATGCTGTGGCTCTATATAATGAAACAGTTCATTTGAGATCAGTTCTTTGATTGCCTTTTGCTTTTCTCTTGGGACACCATTATTTATGAGCTTTCGAAGCATAGGCTCAAGCTCATCTTTCCTAAATGCACGACTTTCCAAAAGAATTTTGCAAACTGCCAGCACTTCACTGTCTGTAAAGGTCGTTGCTTCTTTTGTATGTAAAAGATAGCCATGTTCTTTACGACTATATACAAGCTCATAGGAATCTTTTCCATTTGCTGCCTGCTCATCAAAAAAGGCCCTCAGATCATCAAGATCACGCTGGATAGAACGCTCTGTGACATTCGCAGCTGCTGCCTCCTTTGCCTTGTTTATCACCTCACCTTTAAGTAATCTGGTGTAAAGCTGTAAAATACGCTTATATTTAAAATCAGAGTTTGCATTCTGCGCGCTCTTTCTGATTTTTGCGTTTTCATTGCTTTCTTGCATACTCTTTCTCATATCCCCATTCCTTTCTTTTCTTCTGCAAACTTTTTACATCCTGCCAATAATTCTATCATAATTGCTCGATGTTTTCTATCTGATGGTCGTTTTGCAGTTAAAACATTCTTTAATGACTGGCAGCCATAAAACATATATGACAAATCTGCCGCCTTTGAGCAGTCAAATCCACGTAAATCCAAATATTTAAGACACTTACATCCATAAAACATATTTTCCATATGAAGTGCTCTTTGTGTCTGAAAATGACTTACATCAAGTGTTTCTACTTTTACGCAGTCTCGAAACATTCTTGCAAAACTCTCTGTATGTGATGTATCAAAGCGGCTTACATCAATACTTGTAAGACTTTCACATCTACAAAACATGTTACTCATATCTATCACATTTGCTGTATCAAAGTTGCTAACATTAAGCTTAGCTAACTTGCTGCATCCGCAAAATAAATATGACATGTTAGTTACATTTTTTGTATCAAAGCCTGATAAATCAAGTGTCTGTAAACAATTGCAGTTGTGAAACATTTCCCTCATGTCCTGCAGTGCTCCTGTCGAAAATGAGGACAGTTCAATATGTCTTAACTTCTCGCAGCCTGCAAACATATTGCTCATATTGATGACATTTTTTGTGTCAAAAGATAATACGTCAAGCATGCGAAGACTTCTGCAGTTTTCAAACATCCCACGCATATATACTGCACTTTTAGTATCCCATCCGCTTAAAACTAGCTTTTCTAACTGAATACAGTCTCCAAACATTGACGAAAAATCAATTACATGCTTGGTACAAAATGAACTTAAATCCAATTTTTTTAAACTGCTGCAATAATCAAACATGCTTTTCATATTGATTACATGTGATGTGTCAAAAAAACTCACATTCAATGTCTGAATCTTGCTACACCAATAAAACATTCCTTCCATATTGATTGCATTTGATGTGTCTAGTCCTGATACATCCAATTTTTTCAGGCTGTGGCATCCACAAAACATATAACTCATATCAGACACACTGCTTGAATCAATCCATTTATCTAAATTGATTTCACAGAGATTCTCATATCCCCAAAACAGTCCTCTGGCGTTTTGCAGCTTTATTTTGGTATCTGAAGCTATATATAATTCATACAACAATTTAGAAGAAATAAAGACCTTCTTTGCCCATGCCAAAATGCTCCGATCATGTGCTGCAGACACATCCCACATTTCTTCCTGACATACTTCCAATGGCATTTTTGAACAAAATTGAACTCTAACAATCTGACTGCGAAGAATTGTACTGCCAAGTACGCATGACTCTCCTGATTCAGATGGCGTATCCAACATCAAAACAGCTTCTTTTGTATGAACCATTTGCGTTCCTCCTATATATTCATGTGCAAATCATAGTTCCAATAGTGTGTAACTATTCATACCCCATTCGCAGAACGCATTTTTTTATGGCTCTGAATAGTTCTTATAACGATATTATAGCTGCGTTGAATGACAGTCACTGTCTATGGCACAATTTTTCTTTAGTTTCAGCAATTATTTTTTTGCTTATGTCATAATAATATCTATAGCATATATTGTCAATCTCTATATATGTAATTTTCATTTTTATTTTCTGATATCCTAGATTCATATCTACTTATATGAAAGGACTGATTCTATGAATGTTGGAAAACGCATTACTTTTTTTCGCACCGCAAAAAATTATTCTGTAAATAAGCTTGCAACACTGTCTGGTATCTCGCAAAGCTATCTGCGTGATATTGAACTAGGGAATAAAAATCCTACAATCGAAATCCTATCCTATATCTGCGAAGCATTAAATATCTCACTGCGTGAGTTTTTTGATGAGCAGACAAATGGACAATTTTGGAATGATCCACTTATTGCAAAGGTATACCGCCTGACGCCAAAACAACGCGAAGCTTTACTTGTCTTTCTCGACTCTATATTAGAATAAAATATCAAAAACAGCCCTCTGCCGATATGTAATATCTTCCACAGAGAGCTGTTTTATTAAAAAAGAATATTATTGTTGAAATACTTTTATAAAAAGCCTTAGATTTCCTCTTTTCCACCTGTCTTTGCACGAATCACACAAAGTGCTCCTACTAAAATCACAATACAAATCGGAAGCGAAATAAGAGAAAGCTGTGCCATACCAACTGCCTGCAGCACACCAATGATAAAATATCCTACCATACATACAGCTGCCACGAGTGCAACATATGGGATCTGAGTTGCTACATGGTTGACATGCTCACAATGACCTCCTGCTGATGCCATAATAGTTGTATCAGAAATTGGAGAACAATGATCACCGCACACCGCACCTGCCAGACAGGATGCGATTGAGATTGCCATCATCTGACCAGACGGAAATACACCGATTACAATAGGAATAAGTATACTGAAAGTCCCCCATGATGTTCCTGTTGCAAATGCAAGAAATGCCGCAACAAGGAAAATAATCATAGGCAAAAAGCCCTGCATTCCCTGTGCTGAATGCTCCACTAAATCTGCAACAAATACCTTCGCACCAAGAAGATTTGTCATACCTGACAGTGTCCATGCCAAAGTAAGAATCATAATAGGTGCAATCATAGATTTAAATCCATCTGGAATACACTCTGTAAATTCCTGGAAAGTAAGAACATCTCTCATCATATAGTAAACAAATGTAAATGCCAATGTCACAGCACCGCCAAGTACAAGTCCAACAGACGCATCCGATCCTGCAAAGGCATCTACAAATGATGCACCTTCAAAAAATCCACCTGTATAAATCATTGAGATAATACAGCTTGCAATCAAAACGGCTACTGGAAGAATCAGATCAAGCACATGAGAATTTTCCTTAATAACTTCTTCCTCATTGCCCTCATATGGCCTTCCCGGTGTAGTAAATAAATCACCTGCAATTGCATTCATCTCGTGGCGCTTCATTGGTCCAAAATCAACGCGAAGAAGTGTGATAGCAACTAGCATTACAAGTGTAAGAATCGCATATAGATTGTATGGGATTGTCTGAATAAATACGGCAAAACCATTGATTCCAGAATCTGATGGAACAGATGAAGTGACTGCTGCTGCCCAAGAGCTGATTGGTGCAATGATGCATACTGGTGCTGCTGTCGCATCAATAATATAGGACAGTTTTGCTCTTGATACCTTGTGGCGGTCTGTCACAGGACGCATAACACTTCCTACTGTCAGACAGTTGAAATAATCATCAACAAAGATCATTACACCAAGAATCATAACACTGATCTGTGCACCGATTCTTGTCTTAATACGCTTTGATGCCCACTTTCCAAATGCTGCTGAACCGCCTGCTTTATTTAACAGTGACACCAAAATTCCAAGCATAACAAGAAACACAATTATTCCGACATTCCATGCATTTGCAAGCTTATACACCATACCACCCTCTTCATGAAAGAACATGGTGTTGATCATTGTTTCCAGATTTCCATTAGAATACAGCAATGCACCTGCAAGTATTCCTGCAAGAAGTGATGTATATACTTCTTTTGTAAAAAGTGCAAGACCAATTGCAATAACTGGCGGAAGCAGTGAAAAAATGGTAGCATATGCGATGCTTGTATATTCACCGTTTGTCTCTTTGCCTCCTGTTATTATTGTGACAACAAGTAATGCTGCAAATACTGCAAGCAACACAAGCATCACCATTTGTTTTCTTTTAATTTTCACTTATAGTCCCCCTTCTTTAGACTTCTTAAAATAAATTCGTTATCATTATAACTGCTCATAAATGCGTTGTAAAGTTTTTTCTAAAAATTCCATATCAACTGGTTTTGCAATATGTGCATTCATACCAGCAGCAAAACACTGCTTTGCATCCTCTTCAAATGCATTTGCTGTCATTGCAAGAATTGGAATTGTCTTTGCATCTGGCCGTGTGAGACTTCTAATCGCCTTTGTTGCTGTAATTCCATCCATAACAGGCATCATTATATCCATCAAAATTGCATCATACGTTCCAGGCGGATTTTTTGTAAACTCATCAAGTGCCTGCTTTCCATCTGATACATTCGTTACAAGAGCACCTCTGTCAGTCAGAAGTGTTGTCGCAATCTCAGCATTTAGTTCATTATCCTCTGCCATCAATAGCTTCATACCCTCAATACTGCCAGTCGACTCTTTTTCCTGCAGCTTTTGTGGTGGTGGGGCTATCTCAAATGGAATTGTAACAACAAAGGTTGAGCCAACTCCCACTTCACTTGAAATTTCAATTGTTCCTTTCATCTGATTAATCAGTTCCTTTACAATTGCCATTCCAAGTCCGGTTCCCTGATAAATGCTTCTTGCATCATTTTTTTCCTGTGCAAATGGTTCAAAAATATGAGACAAAAACTCCTTGCTCATACCCATGCCGTTATCTGAAATAGTCCATCTGTATGTACAAATTCCATCCTTATCTCCAAGTGATTCTATGGATGTCGTTATACTTCCATTTTGCCTGTTATATTTGATACAGTTTCCGTAAATATTTAAAAAGATCTGGCGAATATGAAGAGGGCTTCCGTAAATATAAGGATACACAAAATCTGTTTTTTTCTTCTCATACTCCCATTTAATTCCTTCACTCGCTGCGCGTGATATAGTGATTGTTTCAATATCATTCATCAATTCCTGCAAACAAATCTGTTCATGCTTCAAAGCAATATTGCCTTCCTCAAGCTTACTCATCTGCAGTATATCGTTAATCAATGAGAGTAAATGGTCTGCTACAACTTTCATCTTTTCATGATTTTCCTTCACAAGCTCTTTATCATCAAAGTGCTCCTCATCAATCTTTAAAAGACCAATGATTCCATTAAGCGGTGTACGAATGTCATGACTCATGCGTGCCAAAAACTGTGTTTTTGTACGGTTTGCCACGCGCATTTCATCAAAAGCCGCCTGCAATCTTGCGTGCTCCTGCTCATCGCGCTCATGCAGCTGGGTAGTATCCTGCAAAAGAACTATTGCATGGACAACATAAATCTCATTCCTTGTTTCTTCGTCAAACACAACTGTCTGCGTCATCAAAATGGTTTTTTGTATCCAGTAAACAATGCCATTATCTCCATAAATACAAAATTCAACTGACAAATATTTTTCGCCCGCATCAAAACGCTTTAACAGCTTTTCACAATCATCTGCCATACGATAGCTTCCAAGAGTTTCCTGCGTGACTATTCTTTTATACTCACTGCAATAATCCCTATATAAACCAGGAAGCGGATAATCGAAAAGCATATCCAGACTTTCTTTTTTTCTTTTACCTAAAAGGATGATTCTTTCCAAAATATCATTTGTGAGATTTACCGTATAAATGACATCAGCTGGTTCGAGAAGTGCATCTACGTAGCTGTCGTTCTCCAAAATAGACTGCTTTAGCTGTTCATAATAAATTGTCAGCTGTTCCTTTGCATCTGCATGGCTTCCTGCACCCTGACGAATAATTTCAAATGCCAAGAGAAAATGATGAAGCATTCCAGTTTTGTCCCAGTCTACTGGAATGAATGTCAGGCGGCTGTAACTATCTTGCTCATTTACATCATACTTAAGCTCCATAACGTCCTCTTTTGTGCGCATCTTTTCACACAAATAAGAAATCTTAAGGCATTGACGGAAACGATCTTTATCCTGTTTTCCTATCTTCTCTTTAACAATCTGCTCTGCAGCACCAGAATAGCTTCCATCCGATGCCAGAAAAAAATTGTTGTTTGCGCGAATTGTACGATATGTATCTAGCTTTACATCACAGTACAGACAATCCGTGAAAGTTTTTCCATGCATATTCAATAGCTTCAACAGCTTATAATCCAATTGTCTTTGCGCTGCTGCCTCCTCACGTTTTACATGATTCTTATTGATATACATATTTTTATCTGCGTAATTAAACAGTTCCTGCATTGTACTTCCAGGAAACTCGCTTGCAAGTGCAAAGCCCACTGCATAGCTTAATGGAGTATCTGGATATGACTTAGATTCTTCTGCCATCTGTTCTCTTACTGATGCAAGGCAGGCTTTCATCTCTTCCTTCCCCATTCCGTGAGTAACAGCAATAAATTCATCTCCTCCGGCTCTCCCCACAAACTGTTCTGCCGGCATGGATGCGCGTAAACAGACGGCGAAGCGGCGAATATATTCATCACCTGCCTCATGCCCCATACTATTATTGATTATGCGAAGATTATTCAAATCAAAGCTGCACACACCTATATCCTCTGGTGCGGCATCTGGCTGACTTAACAATTCATCACATTTATTTCTATTAGGAAGCCCTGTCGCACCATCAATATATACTTTTTTCTGCAAAACACGATTCATCGCCGCATATCGCACAGCTTTAATAAATTCATATCCTATCAGAAGCATCAACACAACAATATCTGCTGTTATATATTTTTCAAGTACTGATAATGATGATGCCTTTCGCTGAGAATACACCTCTGCCAGTCCTGTTGCCTCATCACAAATTTCAAAAAAACGTTCGCTCTTTGAAAGAATCTGTGTTTTATCAGCTCCATACGCACGCACCTGCACAATTTCCTGTTTTAACATCAGAAAGTATTCATTCAGTTCTTCCATCTTTGTCTGAAAATCACTATCCTCCAGACGAACCAAGTTCAGCTCTTTGTTTCCATTCCTCAATCCATCGATAAATGACTCAATCTCCTGAATCATATCATCTTCCTGTTTTCCAGAAATTTCAAACTTTACGATACGCTGCGTCTTACCACGAACAAGACCTGCATAGTTAACTATACGAGCCGTTCCCTGAATACTAGATACAATCATCATCATCGCAACAATTAATACAACTAAAATAACCGTAAGTATACCAATGCTTATTTGAACAATACTAAATGATTTTTTCTTTGTACTGCTGCAAGCCATTATCAACTCTCCTCTATTTCTTCACTACTATTTTAAATGCAATTTATCATATGTCGGTAAATTTATTTTTCAGTGCCTGAACAAGTTCTTCAATTACGATTGGCTTTGACAAAAAGCCATCCATGCCTGATTCAAGTGCATTTTTTCGATCTTCATCGAATGCATTGGCTGTCATTGCCAATATTGAAATATTTGCCAATGCAGGATCCTTCAGCTTTCGAATACATTTCGTAGCCTCATACCCATTCATAACAGGCATCTGCACATCCATCAGCACCAAATCGTAAGTGCCTGGCTTTGAAGTACTTACCTTCTCTAGCGCCTCAGCCCCATTTTCTGCTGTATCAACAATAAAACCATACTCAGTAAGAATCTCAACAGCTATCTCTCTGTTTAATTCATTATCTTCAACAAGCAATATATGCTTGTCTTTGAAATTGTAACCTGCCTGTGGAAGAATACCATCATCATTTTGTTCTTTTTTCTGGCCAAGTGCAGTCATTAAAGTTTCACGCAGATCTGACATAAACATCGGCTTCGCACAGAACGCAGTTACGCCTGCTGCTTTTGCCTCCACTTCAATTTCTGACCAGTCATATGCGGTCAGTATAATAATCGGAGTATCATCGCCAAGGCTTCTTATCTGACGCGTAACTTCAATTCCATTCATATCAGGCAGCCGCCAGTCGATAATATACGCATGAAAAGCATCCCCTAACTCCATTGACTGTTTTGCACGAAGAACAGCCTCCTTGCCTGAAAGAGTCCACTCTGAACGCATCCCAACCTTTACAAGCATCTTTGTAACACTGTCACATGTATTAAAGTCATCATCTACTACTAATGCCTTAAAACCTTCTAACTCTGTTATCTTTTCCACGCGATGCTGCTCAGACTGAATACGAAGCATCAAACTGATAATAAATTCTGTACCTTTGTTTTTCTGCGTCTGAATCTCAATCGTACCACCCATCATATTCACGATATTTTTAGAAATAGCCATGCCAAGTCCAGTACCCTGAATCTTGCTGACTGTAGATGTTCGCTCTCTCTCAAAAGGATCAAAAATTTTCTGTGCAAACTCCTGACTCATGCCAATTCCATTATCCTTGACCCTAATCTCATATTTAGCACAACCTTTTTGCGTGCTTGGAAACTGTCTTAGACGAACAGAAACTGTTCCTCCTGCCGGTGTAAATTTAATTGCATTTGAGAGCAGATTCAAAAGCACCTGATTTAATCTTGTCTTATCACAGTATACATCTTCATCTGTAACATCCATTGCATCCATGTAAAGTTCTAACTGTTTTGCATGAATTTGTCCGCTAATAATTGTCTTCAAATCATGAAGAATATCTGACAAATTAACCTTAGTTTCCTCAAGATGAATCTTGCCGCTTTCAATACGGCTCATATCCAATATATCATTGATTAAAGAAAGTAGATGATTACTTGATGCAAGGATTTTTCCCAAATAATCCCTTACCTTTTCCTGGTTTTCAATATTGCTTACAGCAAGTGTAGTAAAACCTATAATGGCATTCATTGGTGTTCTTATGTCATGAGACATATTTGACAGAAATGTGCTCTTTGCACGATTGGCTGTTTCAGCTGCGCATACAGCATCTGACAGTGCCTGATTCATTTTCTTATCAGCAGTTCTATCTGACATGACAATGATACATTTTCGTTTTTTCTCTACCTCACTGCCCATTGCTATGATATGAAACCAACGCTGTTCCCCAGTTTTTTTATGAACATACTCAAAATCCCACTCACGCTGTTCATTGGCAAGTAACCCTTTTAGATGTTTAGATCGTTGCCCCTCTGTATCCTGCGGATGAAGCTTTCCCAAAACATAAATATTATCTTTAATCTGTTTCACTGTAATACCAAGCAGCTTTTCAATATTCGGACTGACATAGTCAACTCTGGCTGTCTTAGCATCTGCCATCAAAAACACATCATCTACATTCATCGAAAGTTTTTTAAACAATTCATCCCTATACAAAATTTGTGTATTCTTGCTCTTTATATTTAACCGACTTCTTCTAAGAATCATTATAATAATGAATGATGCAATACTAAACAGCATGGCACCTACAATAACAAGCGTACTAAGCTGCAGCTCATTCATACTGGCATTGACAATATCAGCTGGAACAATTCCAAGCAATGCCCAATCCTGAATGTTCACCTTTTCATAAACCAGATAGTAATTTCTTCCCTCTAAATTTACAAGCATAGCACCTGTGTGTCCCTGCTTAAGCTCCTCTGAAAATGTCATGATCTCATCTTCTGAAAGCCCAGAGTGATCTCTTAAAACAGCTATGAAATTATATGCTGTTTCCCATGACTCTGGCGCATGATCAATCACAACTCGTCCGTCTGAATGAACCACATATCCGCCTGCATTTCCCTGAAAAGCAGAAATATCTAATACCTTTACAATATCAGCGTTGTCATATGCAACAGCAATGGCATCATATTCAAACCCCTGATAAATTCCATTAACTTCAGGACATGCAAAAACAAGCATCTGTGATTTTCCAGGCAGTGCTGCATTCATTATAATATCATTTCTCTGAGTGATCTTATCCTCAAGATTTCCCTGTAATCCAAGATACCCTGTTTCGCCTGTTATCGTTTTATAATTGCCATCAAACGATAAAAAATAGAAGCCAGAAAATCCTATTTCTTCCTGTACTTTATTGATGTAATCACAAATTTCATTTTCAGTCGAGGCCTTCTGTAGATATGCACTCCACATATGAAGATATGTCAAATTTTTATTGACAAGTTCATTTAATGCTTTATTTGACTGATGAAAGATCTCTGTCAAATGAGAAGTACTTTCCTGATACACAGTCTTCGACACAAACCTTGTATATTGGATTCCCACCATACTGATTCCAATTATTAAGACAATTGCTGCTGCAAATGCTCCCAATCTCGTTTTCATGAACTGTTTCTTTTTTCTGTATTTTATCTCATCCATCTACTTACCTCAAAGTGATATATGATTCTGGCTCTGCCAAAACAGCATCATCCCCTAAGACATAATTGATCCATGTATCCTTAACAAACGTGTCTCCACCTTCGAACATATCACCTTCTGATGAAAGAAATGGCTCCATATGTTTTTTTGTTGCCAGACACATCACTGTAAATGTATCATCATCTTTGATTGCCTTTTTGTCTTTTTTAACGCTAGTCAATGTATAGCCATCGCCATTTTCCTTAACCTCCATAGAAATGCCGCTGACAACTGGCAGTGAACCGCGGTTAAATGGAATAAATCCGCCCTCGCAGCCTTCCACAAAAGCTTTCAATAATTCTTTCAGCTTTACTCCTGTTATTTCGCATTTGTAAGAAAAAAGACTATTTGGCATGATCATGCTGGCTGCCATTTTTTTAGTATAGTCAGCCTGCAGCACATTTCCTGTAAAACTGTTTCCCGCTGCAATAAGCACATCTGTCCCGTAAATACCTCGCAGCGTATTTGCCATAACTGAATAAGCTTCATTTCCGCCATCAGCATGGAAATAATTTGAATATGTATTCTGCACTTTTAACACAACATCATCAGAAGCTGATTTTTCCTCTTTCAACTGATCATTGAAGGCCTGATATGCCTGTTTTGAATCATACTCACCTGCAATCATCTTAGAAACCACATCTTTAGAAATGGAAAAGAAATCATTTGAGGCAATGCGAATATACATATGGTTTTCTTCAATAACAGGCTTAATATCTTTTAAATACTCAGTAAGATAAAAATCAACCTTCTGACTGTAACTTAACATATCCTGACCATCGGCAATAATTAGATTTTGCGCTTCCTCTGACAGCATCTCTTTTAATACACTCATTGCTTTTTTGCGTCGTGAATCATCCTGTTCCAAATCCTTATTCAAGGCTATCTGAAAATATGGAGTTGTCATGATCCATTCTTCACCATCCTGATTAAAGAATGGTAAAAACGCTGTGTCGATGCCCTGATCCTGAAATGTCTTCACCATGGATGAACTGCCAAAATACATAGCAAGCTCTTCATTTTGATACATACTTATTACATCATCATAAGTAAGATCCAGATCATCTTGTCCCAATTTCACGTCATTAATAAACTGTTCCATATGCTCAAAAGCCTGCGGCCAAACAATATCATCCAGACCAACACGCTCTTTGTTGGCAGGATCACTATAAGCAGTACGCCACTTACGGCCATCCATAGATGTAAGCTCTGAAGCAGACAGTCCCTGCAGTGTTTCCATACATGTATAATCATAGTAATAATCTGCGGTAAATCCACGAACACCTGCTTCTTCAAATTTTTGGCACGCCAAAACAAAGCTGTCATAATCTGTTGGCAGCTCAATACCATACTTTTCAAACAATCCTTTGTTTACTACAAATCCATGTGCATCCGCACATACAGGAAGCCAGTTCACACTTCCATCCTCGTTCATGAAATTATTGAGATATGTATTATAGACAGCACCTGCCTCATTTGTTGTGGAAAGATCCATAAGACTATCCTTAAGCGGACTTGCATCATGAAGTGAAAAACGACAGCACGTAATAATATCAGGAAGTCCGCCATTTTCATCCAGAAACTTATAAAAATCCAAATCGTTATTGCCAACTACAAATTCAATATTCACATCTGGAAGCTGTGACTGAATATAAGGTGCATATTTATCATACAAATTTGTGGTCCATAAATACACCCTAATTGTTTCTGCCTCTTCTTTTTTTACACTCTTTTTCACACAGCTTGCTAAAAGTGCAATGCCCGTCAACAGCAGGAACAATATTACTTTTTTTCTTTTCAATTTTAAATCCCCCCTTATGGAAAATGTGTACCGCCACATAGTGCAGTACACATTTGGGGCAAGATACATACTGATTATATTCCCAAACGAGATAAATTACAAGCATTATATTTTCTAATCGATTAGGAGACGGCTTTTGCCGCCGACCTCCCATGCTGTGGATCTGCCCTTTATGGGTAGAAAAAGAGCCGCTACTTACCGTAACAGCTCCTTTACCATTTCTTAACATCCTATTTAATTTTCTACTTCTGGACAATTTGTCCAAAACTCAGCCATGTGTCATTGCGCCGAAGGTTTTGCCCCCCCCACACACACCGCTTTGAATGCTGTGGACTGTTTTAATCAGTGTCTTCATATCAACTGGCTTTGATACATGTGCATCCATTCCGGCATTTAGTGAGTTTTGAATATCCTCAGAGAAGGCATTTGCTGTCATCGCAATGATTGGAATTGTCTTTGCCAATGGATGTGTTCCGCTTCGAATTGCCTTCGTTGCCTCATATCCATTCATGATTGGCATCTGAACATCCATCAAGATCATATCAAATTCACCTGGCTTTGACTGTTCAAATCGTTCAACTACAACTTGTCCATTCTCACAAATCTCGCAGGATGCTCCTTCTATCTCAAGCAATTCAGACAAAATCTCAGCATTTAACTCATTGTCTTCTGCACACAAGAAATGCATTCCTTTTAAACCTGTATTCTCATCTAATTCAACCGTCTCAGGCTTTTCCTCTCGCTTTTCATTTCTTTCTGAAATTTTAAAATCCAGAACCACTACAAATTGCGTACCTTTTCCCTGAATACTGTCTACACTAATGCTTCCACCCATTAAATCAACAAGGCTTTTTACAATTGACATTCCAAGTCCGGTTCCCTGAATTGTATTGACTGTCGTTCTTTCTTCTCTGCTAAACGAATCATAAATTCGGCTTAAATATTCCGAACTCATTCCGATTCCATTGTCGCTGACGCGAAAACAAATTTTGGCATAGTTATGAGAAGTTTGTTTTAATTCATCCACATCTAAGCGAATCTGCCCTTTCGTCGGTGTATATTTGAAAGAATTTGAAAGCAAATTATTTAAAATTTGAAGAACGCGAACATTATCTCCAATCAGCCAGTTATGAGAGATCTGGTTTGTTGTAATCGAAAACTTTTGTTCTTTTGCATTCATCTGAGGACGAAAGCCCGCTTCCACCTGCTCTAAAAGTTCTTTTAAATCAAATTCAGCTGAATTTAAGACCAGCTTTCCGCTCTCAATCTTACTCATATCCAACACTTCATTGATTAGACCTAGCAGATGCTGACTGGAATTATTCACCTTCTTTGTATACTCTCGTATTTTCTCTGGTGACTCCGCGTCATGCTCAATAAGTGCCGTCATTCCAATGATCGCATTCATCGGTGTTCTGATATCATGTGACATATTGGCAAGAAAGTCACCCTTTGCTTTGCTTGCTGCTTTTGCTGCTGCAAGAGCCTCAGCAACTGTATTTTGCGCTTTCTCTAACTTTTGATTACTTTCCTTTAAGCTTGCGTTTACTTCCTTTAGCCGATTGTTTGCCTGTGCAAGCTTTTCCTCACTCTGTGTTTTTACTAACAGCAACTCCTGATTCTTACGGAACTTTATTACAAACAGTGCTGCAATAATGCAACACAAAATGAGTACGCTCATTATCAGAATGAATACGCGAATCATGGACTCAATCATACCTCGCGTGCTGGCAGCAACCTCATTTTCTGGCACAAAAATTAACATTGACCAGCTATAACCGGAAAGTTGCTTGAATACCATATAATAATTTGCCTTATTAACCGTAATATCAGAGCAGACAAAGCCTGTTTCCTGTGCTTCCTTTAAACAAGCATCGAAACTTCCCTTATGTGGATACACTTGTCTTTCTAATGAACGAAACAGATTTCTTCCTTGAAAATCAAGTTCTGTTAGCACTGTATCCTCAAACATTTTGCTTCCATTCTCATCAATTACATAAGTGGTATTCTGATTATGGAAAGCACTGCTTCGAAAGTAAGGTGCGATATCATCCATCTTTCGAAGCAGCATAAAATATGTGACATTGGTCCCTTCTATTTGTAATTGATTTTCCAGTTGATGGGCAAACACCATCTGATTCTCATTAGTAACCCAATCAGCAACCAAAAAACATTTTTGTTCTGATCCGTCCAACAGCTCAGTTGCACTGCTCCACCTGCCTTGTTGCCCCTCATGCGTGTAATAATATCCTTTGTCATCTAGTGCATAAAAAACAAGATTTTGCTTTGTTGAGCTTAAAGTTTCCTCACATTTTTTCAAAAAGTCTACAAGCTCCTGTTTCGTTGCAATTGATGCGTGATCACGAAGTTCCAACATATGATTCAAATAATCCCATTGGATATCCAACTGTACTGTCAGTTTTTCAAACAACTGACTCGTGATTTCTGTCAGCTGACTGTTTGCCTCCTGATACAGCTGCTCTTTCGTGTAGTGATTGAAAAACACAATTCCAACCACTAACGCAATCAATAGAAACAATGCCAATATACCGAACAATGCTCTACTTAAAAATAAACTCTTTTTTTGTCGTTCTTTTCCCATCTTTTTCTCCGAAAAGCCAATTGAAACACGCTTATTCTACAATCTGTACAAGATAATCATCCAATGTTGCAGACGAAAGCTCACCTACTTTTGTAAGATATTCTTTTGCCGCATCCAATCCAACAATTCCTGTATCCTGAAGATTTAAGCTTCCGCTTTCTTTCATTACTTTCGGAATACCACAAATCACAACTGTATATTCATTCTCGTCCTCTAATGCGCTTCCATCTTTTGTCATGAGTACATATGGATACGGCTGACCATTGCCGCGCAGATCGCATCCGTCCTTTGCCATCTGTTTTATCTGATTTCCAGTCAAAGTTGCTGTCTGTAATGTATCATACCATCCTGTCGGAAGGAAAATAGTAATATCTTCTTCGCTCATCTTACCCGGAAGGATCTGTCCATTTGCACCATATCCATTTTCAAGATTTGATAGCACTTCAGGTTGATAAATATTATAGGAAATCAGTGCTGCATCTGCACCTGTTGCTTCCAAAAAGATCTGACCGCTTAACTGCGCTGCCTGCTTCGTATCAAGTAGTTCTGTTGCTTCACCATAATAAGTCGTTCCGCTTTCCTTTTTCTGCTGTTGCACCTCATCTAATACGGCAACTGCCTCTTCTCCAGTCTGTTTTCCTTCTACCCAAGAGCGCACTGCCTCGCCAAACGAAACGCTGTACCCTTCCCATCCATTGTAAATCAATGGTGCCATGTAGCCATTGTTAATTTGTTGTATTGCATCGGCATATGGTGATTCTTCTGACACCTTATATCCTTTTATTGACCACATGCTGGTTATTACATCTCCTATTAAAGCGTTACATCCTTCATTTGTTGACATTACTTCCAAAACATGCATCGCATCTTCCAACTTCTGCTCATTTCCTTCTTGTTCCAGATCTTTGTTTAATCCGTACAAACGTGTATTGTTGGTAATATATACATTTTTGCTTCCATCTTCAGAAAGATACGGCATGAGCCCATATTGATCTCCACTTCCATCTTCATTCTGGGAGAATTTCTGCATTCCACCTAATAAAAAGGCAGTATTTCCTTCCTCAAAATGTGCTAACAGCTCACCATTTTCCACTATTCCATAATTTTCATTGATCATGCCACAGTCAATCCACTCTTGAAAATAGTCAATACTTGACTGCAAAGCTTCAGATGCTTTTACCTCACCATTTATAAATTGATTCTGCCATGCCTCTCCCTGAAGTGTATTGATAAATCCGGTAGAGGCTACATTAAAGAAATACTGGAACGGATAACCAGGCAAATTCATCAGACATGCGGAAACTTCAATTCCCTCTTTCTCTAATGCCGGAATTGTCTCATCTCTCAGCTGAGCAAAGCTGGTTGGCAGTTCAATATTTTTATTTTCTAAAAGTGTCTTATTGTAAATTATACCGCTAATTGAATAATCATATGGAAGCAGATAAATTGCACCATCCGCATCCAATTCATTCAAACGCACCTGATTATACATATCTGTAATTGCATACTGAGATAAATCAATCAAATGCTCCTTCTGCAATTCACTACTCCATATCTGCGTTGTACAATAAATATCTGGCATAATTCCTGTTTCCAGCTGTTTTTTCATATATGCCGTGGCGTTACGGCCTTTATATGGAATGATTTCAATATTGATTTCTGGATACTTTTCATGCACTAACTCTATTAACTGTGTATAATCACGGTTGGCATCCATGATTGTGATCGGCTCATGGTCTTCTGTTTCGTCAGCCCATCCTACAGTCGGAACACACAATGTCCCCATCATCGCTGTTAAAAGAACCGCAGCTTTCATTCTCTTCATAATAAAATTCTCCTTTCGTGTTTCTGATATTTATGATGCAGAAATATGTCAGCCTTTGCTAATCCTTTTACAACTTGACATACTCCCACGGTTAAAACCGTGGGATTCCTTAGATTCTGGCAGCATCATCCAGCCGTATAGACTGAAATATAGCCACTGTGTTCAGGATTTATGCTGATGGGATTTCATACGTCGTGTACTAC
>OJRV01000663.1_pt1 | contig 43727 bp, 68 predicted proteins | sample 1599241 | NCBI WGS metagenome assembly OJRV01 (sample SAMN04168656, study PRJEB22393) | human gut metagenome | biome: human gut microbiome; feature: stool | host: Homo sapiens | collected 2014-03-17 | reverse complement strand
GTAAACGCTTCAATATTCCGCTCTTCAAAATAAAGTTCACAGGAATTATTCTCCGGGACAACTTCTTTTCCTGTAACATCCTTCCAGACTTTTTCGTCCTGTAAAACAAGTCCTTCTGTCAGAATAACGTTTCCATCATTGTCCAGAATGATATCCAGACCAAACAGATCATGATAGAATTTCTTTGATTTTTCAATGTCTTTTACGACAATCAGGATATTCCTTAATCTCATCTTCTCCTCCACAACCTGATTTTTTTACTCTATCAGTTTTTTCTGATCTTCCTGGAATAGCTACCGCAAATACTTCTGTGTCTTTTCCATTACGTTTTTCAGGATATCAATGTTTTGTAAAATATTTTCTTTTTCCAATGAATGATTGGCATCCTCATACACATAAATCGGAACTGCCTGATTCTTTGAACATGCAATTACTTTTTTTACATCGCTCCACGGATCCGCAGTTCCAATAAATGCAATTGCATCATCATGTTCAAACATAAAAGTCTGTTCAAGCGGGGTATACAAAATCTGGCAGCATTTTATCTTATATTTCTCAGCATAAGCGGATGCAATAATGGTTCCTACGCTTTTGGAAATAAATAAAACTTCACTGTACTCGTCAAATGCGATTTCTTCAAGCTCCTTTTCTGCCTGCGCATACAAGCACTCAAATGCCTCTTGCATTTTCTTTTTATCGCCGCGTATATTTTTGCCATTATAGGAATACTCCTGCATGACTATCTTTTCATATCCATATTCCTGAACCAGTTTTCTTGCATAGTACAAAAGTGGCTTATCACAATGATAACCAATGCCTGGGAAAAATACTGCTATTTTCATGGCATCCTCCTGATTTATCTTTTATTTCCATATTTATCAAAATTTTTCCTGAGTGCAATCTCCGTCGGTATGATCGAACCCACCAGTGGAATCATCTGAAATACACACAGAATTCCCCCGACATTTCCTATGGCATCATTAGACTTTCCAATAACCAGAAGTAACACAATTAAAGATACCACCAAAAGAATAAGTCCACAGATATACCAGATCTTTCCGCAATAATGATGTGCAAATACCCAGGTGTCCTGATTCTTCATTGACATTGATGTTCTGTAACCAAACACATAATTGATCTGATCCGGTGCTTTTTTCAAAAACATTTTTCCGAAGCCGATCATTGTAAACGGAATCAGTAAATCCATTATAAGCATAAAAATCCAGAATCCCATAACCGCACCTCCATTATTTTATCTTTTTTCAGTTTTTCTCAGATACACACACCCCAAATGTCTTATGTTTCAGTTTACTCTCTTGGGACAAATTAATCAACAAACCGTTTTCGGTTCTTGTGCATTTTGTGATAAAAAAAACTGGAAATTTGTGCAAATGCTGGTGAATTCGGTTCTCTATGCAAATCAATTTTTAAGGCAGGACTCACTCCTTTCGGACTTACTCTGACTCCTAATATTTCACTGGTGATCATCAACCTGATATTGCAGGGCGTAGGTGATGGAAGTCAGCCACTTATGAGCAAATATTGCGGAGTATGGTGTTTGCGAGAATTCTCTCGGCAGTACTGGCGTTATTGCTGACAAAATCAAATAAGTAATTACCCAATCAATTATTTATCTGCCATATTACTCGGATAAATTATATGATAAAATAAGGGATTTTTAGTTGCAGGTTGTTCTGGAGTTTCAAAATCTTCATCGGAGAGCGATTGGCTATCAGATAAAAACACCAATTTCACATTTTTTGCATATCTTAAATGAGAATGTTATACCACCCAGGAGGACTTATGAAAAAAAATTTTATATCCTTACTTTTTGTTTCTGCTATAACTGTCGGCCTTTTATCAGCCTGCAGCTCTGCACCTGCCGATGATAATGCTACGAATCCTAAAGCTGAAGCCGTCACTTCCCAAGCCAATCATGACACCAATTCTTCTCCTGTCTCTGTGACACTGAACGAAGTCGCCCATTCTATTTTCTATGCCCCGCAATACGTTGCGATTGAAAATGGGTATTTTGCGGATGAAGGAATTAATTTGACTCTTGTTACTGGTTTTGGAGTAGTTTAGTTAGTACAAGACAATATTTATTATTTTACTCGTAACTTCTGTCCTACATAGATCACATTCGGATTGCTGATTCCATTCAACTGCGCAACCTTCTGGTAGGACGTGCCGTATTTAGCTGCAATACCGGAAAGCGTATCTCCAGACTGGACAGTGTAATACTGTGCGGATGAAGCACCTGACTTACCGTTCACGATATTCTGAATCGTATTGTAGTCATATCCGGCAGCTGAAAGACGATTCTTTCTGTCATTTCCGTTGCCCCATTTACCGGCAAGCACTTCCTGTGCGATCTGCTCATTTGATTTTCTGGCAAACGCAGCGTTGATCTTGTTCTGGACTTCTGTGTAACGACTACCGAGAACAACCTTTCTTGTGTCACCGTTACCATATTTACCAGCTTTCACTTCGTTCACCAGTGTATCTACGGATGCAGAATAGATATGGTCGATGAAGCTCTGCACTTCCGTATACCGTGTTCCGAGGGCGTTCTTGCGGTTATCACCATCACCGTACTTGCCCTGCATGACTCCAACAACCAGATCGAGCGTGGATCCGCCCGGAGTATTCACTGTCGGTTTCGGTGTTTCTGCCGGTTTGGTTGTGTTTCCTTTTCCGGCGTACTTGTTCCATGCGTCCTTGTCGCCGTAGAATTTATCCAGATCGAGATTACCGCCCCATCCATTCAATCTACCACAAGAGCTATACTGCCGGATAACACAAGTATAAGCTCCCTCATTCCACGGCTTATCCTGATAGCCTGTGGCGTTCATGTCTGCGTACTGTGCAATCCAGAGTCCATAGTTTCCGATATTGTTGAATTTATAGGCTACAGACTGCGAACAATACAAAAGAGGTCTTACGCCTGTTTTCTGGTATACATAGTCAAGCCAGCTCTTGCACCATGCAAAATCCGAGCTACCAAATGCCGGGTTGCTCTTCCCCTCCCAGTCAAGACAGAGAATTGCTTCGCCTACACGTTTTCCGATTCTATCAAGGAAGTAATCTGCTTCTTTCTGGTAATCTCCACCATTCGCATAATGGTAGATACCGAGACACTTTCCGGCGTTCTTAGCCTGTGCGTAAGCTCTTGTGAAATCTGGGTTCACGTAGCCTGTTCCCTCTGTTGCCTTTACGATCACAAAATCGCACGGGACCACACTGAGGTCAATTCCTGCCTGATAACTTGCAATATCAATTCCATTCATTGCCATAATGTTTCTCCTTTCAAAAAGAGGGCGACTATTCGCCCCATTATTCCTTGTATTTACTTCTGTTCCAGATTTCTGTGATCCGTTCCCATCCTCCGGTGCTTACCAGATACACAATAAATGCTGCTAGAAATGAGGCAAATACATAATACCATTCAATTACAATTCCATAATAAATGCACAAGACCACCACCGCCACTGGTGTCAGGATCAGTGACACTGCAAGTGCCACCACATTGGTCTGGATCTTTTTCAGTACCGGCATTTCCTTTATCACCTGTACAACTACGCTCACAAGGAATGCTAAAATTCCGATTCCACCAAGTGCATAGGTAATATACTGCATCAACATTTCCGTATTCATAATCGTTACTCTCCTTTTTGTTTTAGATGTAATTCTTCTATTTCCTGTTTCATTTTTGTGATCATGCCATTCCCACCAAGCCGATGATATGCTTCATACATCTCACAGAAATTTTCATAAGCATAGCTCGGTATCTTACCAAGCTTCATATATTTCCCGTGATATTCAATTAACTGTACCCTAAGAAGTAACATTGTACCGGCGCTGTTTGCATCCCTTTTTTTACGTTCTTCCGCAATCCGTTCATCACGCTCTTTTGCGTCCTGCACCTGTTTCTTTTTTTGCTCCTGCAAGAGCCAGACAATATATCCCAATAAGATTGGAAGCGCAATGATATATGTCTGCATCAATATGTCTTTCACCGCTTTTTCTCACTTTCAATTAAATTTCTTATGAATTTACCGGCTTTGCTGTTCCGGTATAAGATATCGGATAATCGTATGGATAGTCATACGGATAATCAACCGTTTCCTGGATCTGTACAGAAATCGTAAATTTTCCCCCGGTCGCAACCGTATTTTTACTTAATTTCACATCTGTAATTTTAAGCATTAAACCACCTCTACTTCTATCCTTGCCTTCCTGATCGAATCCGCAACCGTATACGTTACTTCCAATATATGTGTTCCTTTTTCTTTCGGAGCAATCTTGCAATCGAGATAATGACCATTGATATCACATTCTCCTTGCACCACGATGTCTGTGTAACGTGCCAGCTCATAAGATGCTGTCAGAATCGTAAATGGCTCATCGTTAGGACTTCGCACCAATAGCTTAACGTGCTTGTCTTCGCCCAGGATAAATCTAATTTTGTTCACAACAACACCCCCTTCCGTGTATCGGACAAATTACCTCCACAAAGAGCGGATCTGGCTCTGCGATAACTTGATACTGATCCGAAGCTGCCTCTACAGCATAGTCTTCCGGAATAGCCATCACTTTATAGTCTTCCGGAACAACTTCCACCATATAATCAAGCGGAACAAGTCTTACGCACAGAGTAGCTGGATCAACGATCAACAGCATCTTCGTGCAGTATGCAATATTGCCTGCATCATTTTCTGCTGTCAGCTCCACCACATACATTCCATCTAAATCATAAGGGACCGTGGCATTCCACCGGTCCCCTTCAGCTCTTTCGAATATTACTTCTTTTCCATCTATCTTACCGCTTACCTTTACTACCATAGGCGCACCGCCTAGTCGGTAATCTCGACTGCAATAATGAATGTCTTTCCGCAGTCTACTGGATTCGGAGTAAGAGTCACTGACTTAATCACCGGAGCTTGCGTATCGACAGTAACCTTACGTGTGACTGTAGTAGTCTTTCCGGCTTTGTCTTTAGCTACGATTGTGATGGTGTTTGCACCCTCAGCAAGAGTCACGTCCTTAGTAAATGTTCCGTCTGTTCCGACCGTTACAGTTGCTCCATTTACCGTTACTGTAACTGGCTTAGATGATACGTCATCTGTTTTACCACTTACCGTTACCGTCTTCTTGTTGGTTATAAGGTCATTTGATGGAGCTGTGATCTGCAGTGTCGGAGGCACTGTATCAACTGTAAATGTTGCTGTCTTAGCTGCAGCTGCATTACCATCATTGTCGGATGCCTTGACCGAAATCGTATGCGATCCATCTTTTAACGTCGGTGATGTGCATGTGCACTTATATCCACCGTCAATAGCAGTCTTTGTTACCGTCGATACGGCTGTACCATCAACTGTGACTGCGATTGTTCCTGCATTTACTCCGGAGTCTGTATCTTTTACCTGGAATTCGATAGTCGGAGTTGTATTTGTGATATAAGCTCCTGCAGACGGAGACGTGATCGTGATAGTCGGTGCTGTCTTTTCTTTTACACGGAGTTTAAGTGATGCGCCGAGAGTAGCATGACTCTGATCTACCATGGTAGTATTGCCGGCCGCATCTGTAGCCTTTACTGTTCCGCCAAGAACATGATCCGGCTGATTGTAACTCGACTTACTTGGAGCTGTAACCGTAGCTTCCCATTTCCCGGAGGTCGAATTATAGGTCAGATTGTATGCCTGACCATTAAATATATATTGAGCTGTTTTTACTGCCATCTACGCTTCACCTCTACTGCTTGTCTTCTGTCACCAGATCTTCTGCTCCGGAATCAATCAGGACCTCTTTTACCTTGTCCTTTAAAAGTCTCGGTACCTGTGAATAAGTTTTCTTTCCTAACATGATCTGCTGCGCCCATAATAATGCCATCATTTCTTTTCCTCCTGAAATTTGTAATAATATGAATAAAAATAAAATGGTTAATACAATTATCGTTTTACTGATATACCGTTTCAGACATTTCCAAAATGCATCCTTCGAGCATTTCATTTTTCTCCTCCGCTTTTTCGACTCTTGACTGCAGGTTCTTATTTTTCTCTTCTGCTTCTTTAAGTCGTGCCTCCAGAGCTGCTATCCGGCTGTCCGGATCTTCTCCTTCCCGGTACGTCAGCACACCAAGAATGCCGGCCGTGTACTTCACGATTGCATCAAGCTTCGTGTAATTTTCATACACAACGGTATCTGCATCCCGTTCGCTCACAGACATTCTCTTAGTTGTTGTCGGATCAGAGAATAAAGTCTTCAGCTGATCCTCGGATGCTGAAATGGTCTTGATCAGAAGTGCGCCATCCGTCTGCTCAGTGACCTGCTGGATCTGCAGTTCCTGACCATCATTGAATGTGATTTTCATTTTTCTGTTTGCCCCTTTCTTCTTTTTAGAGGGATTCTGAACTAAATAGCAAATTAAAAAATGCAGAGACAACAATGAGCAATAATTTAAAAAGTTTACTGTCTGTAAAGCAGGTAACGGTAAAGAGTAATATAAACGTTGGCGCAGGAAAGGATTTTGAATGTTACATTAAAGCGCCAACAGTGAGTGGCTATACTCCAGTCGGCATTATTGGTTACGATTTGGTTGGAAATTGGGATGTATGGATTAATGTTTCCTCATGCTATTACAATAGTGGAAGTAATTTGATTTACACAAAAGGACATAATTTTGGAACTGGTGCATGTAACGCATTGTTAAATGCATTCGTTTTATACAAAAAGAACTGAATGCATTACTTCCATTTACCGATTATAAGCATATCAGCTTGTACATAACACATTCCTTGCTTTGGACTGTATGCTGTAAGCTTGTACCCGGTTGTAGTCACTTCGGTAACTCCAAGACCATACAGTTCGTTAGTCTTTGCCGGAGATACTATAATTAAAGGCGCTTGTTTGAATGCTACTGGAAAACCAACCGCAGCACTAGAAGCAAAATACCAGTTATACCAACTGGTTGCAAGATTGGTATTCCAAGTATATTTACTCCACATAACCATGTCGCCGTTGGAATATTTTGTGTAATTGTAGTTATTTTTGGTTCCACGTTCTACGATTGAAATCAGATTACTGTTTATGATTGCAATATTATTATTTGCTTTTGTCAAATCTGCTTTTACATTTAATAAATTGCTACTTAATTCAGTACGCCAGTTGCTATACTGAAAGCAAAAAAGGAGCAACGTATGGAAGCAAAAATAATGGATGTATTGCGAAGAATGCAGCTGATTCTTGATGAAGTACAGCTGCGGGAGCTAAAAGAAGTGCTACAGATGACATTTACCGGGTGCAGAGTAATCCAGGAAACGGACCTGCAGGTTGTAGACAGGAGCTGGGAAGTGGATCTGGAAGAGTTTCTGATGAGTAAAGCACTGGAAGGAAAAGCATCAAAGACAGTGAAGCAATATCGGTATGAACTGGTTCGGTTACTGACCTATATCAATAAGCCAGTGAAGAACATAGATTCAGGAGATATCTCTGGATTCATGCGGACTTATAAAATGATCCGCAAGGTAGCAAACCAGACACTAAAGAATGTCCGGGCAGTGTATAGCAGCTTCTTCGGATGGCTGCGAGATCGTGACCGGATTCGGAGAAATCCGATGGTGCTGGTGGAATCTATAAAAGTAGAAAAGAAGATCCGGAAACCATATACTGATGAAGAACGGGAGCGGATGCTGCGTAAATGCAGCAGTCTTCGGGATAAAGCGTTACTAGAATTCCTATATAGCACAGCAGTCAGAGTATCGGAGCTTTCAGAGATTAACAGGGAAGATATCCGGTATGCGAATAAAGAGCTGATTGTATATGGAAAAGGAGCGAAAGAAAGGACGGTGTACATCAATGAACGAACCAACATGTACCTGAAAGAATATCTGGAAAGCAGAAAAGACAATGATCCGGCACTATTTGTCGGAAGTAAGAAACCGAATAGCCGGCTGACGAAAACAGGAATTGAGGATATCATCCGGCGGATCGGAGAGAAGGCGGGCGTAGAAAATGCGCATCCGCATCGATTCCGGAGGACGGCTCTGACAAATGCATTGAACCGCGGAATGCCTCTACAGGAGGCTATGATATTTGCAGGACACGCAAAGTCAGAGACAACCATGCGATATTGTACAGTGAATCAGGAAGGTGTACGGTATCATCACTTTAAATATTTAAGCGCATAAGTAAATAAACTTATTTATTTACACTCGGCATTGGTCGGGTGTTTTTGTTATGCGCTTTTATATATGTAACTTTATCAACCAGTCAAAGGAGGGATTCTGAACTAAGTAGCAATTTAGTAAAAACGGCTGTGTACATGAATGTTAGTGCATACAATATCGCACCAAGCAACTCGGAATTTCAAGGAACTGATTTCAGTAAAAAGATTCTTGATAATATAGGGCTTGTGCATAATTATGATACTACGAATTACAGGCATACTTTTACAGTTCCGCAAGATGGTATATATCTAATTCATGCGTATATGAACTTCCAACAAGGAGTTGCAAAACAATTGAGTCTATATGCAAAATTGGAAAGAAACAATGTGGAGCAGTCAAGACAGTCTAAACTCATAGGACCTTATAGTGGTGCAGATTTTATGTTTCTCAACGAAATCAACGCCGGAGATAAAATACGGTTTACTGTTCTGCAAAACTCCGGAAGCGTTATACAGGTTTCTGGTGGATGTAGGCTAAATATTATTCGTATGGGAAAATGGAAATAATTATGCCTTTACATATGAACAAAATCCATTTTTAACATACAAAATATGAACGAACAATGTAACCGTTGCGGTTCCGTTTCCGAAATTGTGTCCTCCAATCCCAAATTGATTACTTGTAGAATATCTTGCAGCCGCAGATACATTTAACCAAAGATCGTAATCGCCATGAAAATTCCACGCTAAGACCTCTAATGGATAATAGCCAGGTATTGTCGGCAAGTCCCAGGTCCATCGAAAATCAGAATTAGCAGCAACCTTCAAATTTGTTTTTTTGATTTCAACATTTTTGATTATATTATTCATTGCTGTTATTTTGCTACTTAATTCAGCAATGGATCCCTGCACACTAAACAACTTCTTAACTTCCGTGATATTAAGTCCATTGAGAATGACCTGGTAAAGTGGCATGTCTGCTACAAGATCTCCTGACTGTATATCTCCTGTTGTATAACCTGGTACAGTCGGACTGTTTTCGCTTGGTGTTCCCTGGATTACTTTCAAGGTAAGTGATTCTTCATTTGTACTTGGATCTCTACTGTATCTGGCAACGATAAGGTCTACCCTTTTCATTCCCTGTGATCCATTTGTAATGGTGAGAGAATCGTATGTGTTCTTTTTAATCGATGCAGCACACCCTTGATGCATGATCACACCATCTCTTACTTTAATCTCATTGTTTGACGATACTTCCGCAGTCAACTGTGATCCTGTTTGCAGCACATAAGATTCATTTCCAAAAATTCCAATATTGATATCTCTGTCCTGTTCTGCAGTAACATGTGGACTTCCGGTATATCCTGTAATTATATCCATTAAGACTCTCCTTCCAATTTATACTCTACTTTTTCTTTGCCAGCTGAAATCGTCCATATCTTCCTTCCGATCGGCTTCTTCATGCTGGCACCGGTTAGATAATCTCGGCCACCAACGATGTCTCCAATATCCATACTTCCTTCTATTTTCTCCATCGTCATGTCATATTCCGTCTTATTCTTGGAATTTGTAAGTTTCGCAATTCCATTTTTGAGTAGGTCATCGTATTCTGATCCGGAGCTATCGTAAGTTTCTTCGATTTCATCAATTCCTCGATAGTACTGCGTTTGTCCTACGTTTCCCTTTTCGTCGACATACAAATGGATAACCAGGCGGTCTTTTAACTCTCCTTTTCCAAGGCATACTAAGTGATTCACGCCTCTTTTATTGTCATCCATCGTAAAATTCATGTTCTGATCGTTTGAAAATTCGTATTCCGATGAATAATCTACGATAGGAACAGCCCTTACTCGAACATAGCCCATTTCGTATTTATCGCCTTGAATATACTTGATTTCCAAGCGGTATCCTACGGATTGCAGCATCTTCCTTAAACCTTCATGTAGCGTACAATATCGATCAAACTGATAGTTCGTCAACTGAATGCCTGTATCTTCAACGACTCCGTAGAAAAAGCCCGGAAATGCTTCTTCTACTTTTCCTTTGATGATTTCATTTATTTCTCCGGATGCTATCGCATAATCCTGTCCTTCTTCCGGCTTGATTATTTTTTTCGTCATCATTCCGCGCCAGGTATATCCCTTTACAGTGATACTATTCGCTTTTGTGCTTGTAGTTACCTCCCGAACTATTCCGCCATACTCTGTGTCCGGAACATACACCTGACTTCCGAACTCAACCGTACCATTCCAACCGGATCTCTTAAATTCGATCTCAAAATCATTGATTGAGCTTTTCTCATCTTCTCCGATTTCCATGTCTACATTTGCATTTAAGATATATCCGAGCTCTTTGCCTATCGGATCCGTATAGATCAGTTCCATTCCGGCACGCTCCTTTCTTTGTATACCTTAATATCAAAGCCGAATTCACCACTCCAGTTAAGAGTCAGTACGCCAGACGGAATCAGTGCAAATACGCTTTTGTCTTTCGCTCTTTTTGCGAAAATATTTTGCACAGTTCCATTTCTCAGATGCTTTGTGATCATCTTCTCTCTGCTGGCGATTAATATATATTCACCTGCTTCTAACGTCTCATAAATCTGATAAGGATAACCGTTTATCAGTATTCTTGGATCAGCGCATGGACCATATATTACCATTTCAAAGTTATTATCTCGGAAATGATCGATAATCCAGTTCTGCGTTCCGGCACTCTTTCTTGAATAATCATAATTATACGTTATCGGATAGTCTAAGAATGTATATGGCTTTCCTTTATTTGCAGAATCAGGATAAAAGCTTTCCTGTTGCTCCATCGACCAGAATGGATACGGGCAGTATATTTCTATCTTGCAATCTGTACGACTATTATTTTCACCCGATACTTCATTGCTTGATTTTTTTACATATCCATCAATGTAGTATTCGCCATAGTAAATTCTTCCTGGAGTCAGATTGACCACATCGTACTCAAAAGCATTCGTAAGCTTATTAAGGATCCGCTTTCTTTCTTTTTCTTTGCCTCTCACGGTAAGAGTAATATCATACATCACCGGTTCTTTTGCAAAAGCATTCACCGTTACACCCATTTCTCTTTCTGTTGTATTAGGTGTCCACTCATAAGCATGGAAATATCCGGAAGTTGCTCTCATTTTGTCTCCGATCAGATTGTATTTTTCTCCATTGGAGCATACATATTTAATCTCGATCATTCAAACACAACCCCCATTTCTCTCAAAGCTCTTGCTACTTCTCTGTCATTTAAATTTATAACTATACTGCCGTCTCCACGTCTGGATGTTGTTTTTAAATATTCCAGTAATGCTTCCAGCTTCTCTGCAATCGTGCTGTTCTGACTTTCAGTGCTGCTTTTGCCAGAAATTGCAAGGTCCATACTTGTTCCAATTGGTTTTTTTACAGACTTCTGAAGCTCTGCTGCCGCATTGGATACTAATGTTGTCTTGCCAATCAATCCATTCGCAATTCCGGTATCGATCATCTCTCCAACATAAGCTCCCCAACGTGACGGTGAGTGAATTCCGAAGAATGCCAGAACATTTTCTTTAAATCCACCAAGAACACCTTTTACAGCATCCCATAGCATATGTGCCGCCGAACGAAGTCCGGATGCGATACCGCTTATGATATTGATTCCAATACTTCCCCAGTTCTGGCTCGTAAAAGCATTCACAATTGCGCTGATAATTGCCGGTATCTGTCCAACCAAATTCGGAATAGCACGTATCAAGCCTGCTGCCAGCTTAGCGATAATCGTAATACCACTCTGAAGAATCTGTGGAAGATTCTGACCAATTGACGCTACAAAACGCACGATTGTAGTCGCTGCTGCCTGGGCAATCTGTGGCAAATTATTTATGATGCCATTTACAAGTTTCAGCAACAATGATGCACCTGCACTCAAAACAGTCGGAAACATAGAAATAATTGTGTTGGCAAAATATGTAATAATATTGCCCGCCATCGTTATTACTTGCGGTAAATTTTGCAAGATTCCATTCACAATGTTTGTTATGAAATCCACACCATTCTGCAACAAGATCGGGAGTTGCTCCTGGATTCCGATATTAAACTGATCCATAAGCTGCATTGCGCTCTGATAAAGAGTCGGTATTCCTGTTGTGATTCCGCTTGCAATTTGCGGAATCAGTCCAGACACTGCAGCAAACAGTTGTGGACCGAGTGCCGTTACAAATGTAACGATTGCTGATGGAAGTGCAGATATAACATTCCATACTGCCGGAAGCAGATTTCCAACTGCAAAGGTTATGATCGTATTCGCCAGTTCATTAAGTGCCGGTCCTACATCCATTCCCAGAGCAATTTCTCCCATTACATTTTTAGCCGCTGCTTTCATCTGGTTGAACGATCCAGATATAGTCGTTGCCGCTTCTTTTGCTGTCGTTCCGGTAATATCCAACTGTCCCTGGATCACGTGAATTGCACTGTAGACATCTGATAGATTATCAATATTGTATTCCACGCCACTGATTTTCTGTGCATCTGCCAAGAGACGCTCCATCTCCGACTTCGTACCACCATATCCAAGCTTCAGGTTGTCCAGCATTGTATAGTTCTGTTTGGCAAATCCCTGATATGCATTTTTGATGTCTTCCATATTGGTTCCCATCTTATTTGCATTATCAGACATGTCTACCATTGCCATATCTGCCACATCTGCAGCTTTAGAGGTATCACCAGCAAGGGAACTAAGAAGACTCGCAGAAAAGCTTGTAGTGAGTTCCATGTAATCATTTGCACTCATTCCCGCTGTCTGGTAAGCTTTTGCCGCATTTGCTTTCACTTTATCGGCAGAATCTTTAAATAATGTTTCGATTCCACCAAGACTCTGTTCGAGTGCTGCACCTTCACTGATGCTCGCCGACAAAGCTTTTCCTATAGCTGCAGTAGCAATTACTTTTTTTATCATGCCAACCATTTTCCCGCCGAAAGAACTTCCAGCAGAGTCCGCTTCTGGCTCTAATTCTTTCCGAATTCTTCCTTGTATTCCTTCGGCGGACGGTATGATCTGCACATATGCCTTTGCCAGTTCTGTAGCCATCTTATTCCTCCTTTCCCGTCAATCTTGCCCATTCTCTGTCGAAATCTTCTCCGGAATCAAACGTCTGAATTTCTTTGGATTTTTCCGTTCCATCACCTATGATCATTCCAAGCAATGACTTCGGACGGTTTATCCCAGTCGCTCCATCCTCGGATTGTAACCAGGCGGTCGTACGTGTTCCATCCGCAATAGCTGCCATAAGAATTTGTTCCGGTATAGGATCTATCCCTGCCATTTTCATTTTGATTCTTGAATTCTCCCTCAACCCACAAGAAAAAGCCGCTACCATTCTACACGGCAACGACTTATAATCATAAATGTGATATGTTTCTGCAAGATCGCACAAAAGTGCGTCCTTGTCAAGATTAAGCATGTAGGCGAGGATTAAGAGTTTTTTCCTGCTTTTGCATTTTTGAAAATTTCCTCTATTTCGATCATCATTTTCGACATTGGAACCCTTCCATTTTCTGTCCGCAAATGTTCTTTTAAGCGCTCCTTCTGTTCTGCACCAATCAGACGATTCATCACACTGCTCATTTTCGACATATTTCCTGCATCCATTTCGCACAGATCTTCAAGGAGCTCATAATCATCTAATGCTTCCTCATTTAACTCATACTCAAAACCGCTGCTTGTTTTTCCCTTCATTATTTCTTCGTCCCCTTAATATATTCGTAATGTGTCTGTCCTTCTGCGTCCGGTACTGCTGATAACGTTGTCTCATATCCAATCGCATCATCATCCTTGTATACGATGTCTCCGACTTCCGTAATGCTTGCACATGGAATAGTAATACGCTTCACCGCGTCTTTCAGAATCATATCCACAACCCAAGCATTCTGTTCCGCTTCATCTGCATTTACTTTTACCGTAATCCCTTCTTTAAGTGTTCCGGTAACATTATCATCTCCGTAAACACTCTTCAGAACTTCTACATTCAATGCTTCAATCATCGTAAACTTAAAATTATCTTTCTTACTGGTCTGCATATTCAATACAGTGTCGCCGCCCCAAGCATTTTTGTTGTCAGTTTCCGGACTATTAGAATTAGTGAGTCCATCCTCCGAGCAATATCCAAGTGACTTAAATGCTGCATCTAATGCTGTGGTTGCATCTGTTGGCAATGTTGTTCCGAGCGGTGCTCTAAAAATCGCGCCGCCTACTTTCGGCTTACCTGTACTTACATTTTTAGCATCTGACATTTTTATCCTCCTTCATCAGAAATGAACCATATCATATACAGCCTGATACCGATATTTCTTCCTTGTTGTATCCGTATAGTTGTAGTCGCTGTTAAGCTGGCACTTACTGATATCATCCATTTCAACAATTTTTTCCATTGCTTCTTTCACTCTTTCATTGAGTGATGCCGCCCCATAAAGGGATCCTGAATAAGACTGGATAGCAAGAGTTGCTGATGCAATATGATTTTCTTTGCCAGATCCAGTCTTTTCAATCAGTACATATTCCTCCGGAAGTCCCGGTTCTTCTTCCATCCTTACCGGAATATCAAGCTTGTCTTCCAGATATTCTCTAACTTTTTCCTCGATCATTTTTTCTACCCATTGCTTTCAGCAAGCTATTGTTGCCGTCGTCTCCATTTATTTTTACAATCGCTCTCGTTTGCGCCACATACGACTCCTTCTCTGCATCTGATGATATTTGATTTGCCTGTTCCAGCAAAATTGCCTGCATCTCTGCAGATTTCATCAACTCTCTTACACCGGATCGATTTAACTCAACTTTCGTTTTAGCCATAACGCTCCACCATCCATCTCTGATTCCATCTTCCTGGAATATTTTCTTCAATTCCTTGCTGTGGGAATCCAATTACCCGCCATGATGTGCCAAAAAAATCCACTCTGCAGTCTTGCCAGTCGTGCGTATCTCCTTTTGGAATTGCGATATTGTAGACTGCTTTTTTTCCAGTAATATTAAGCATATCCAGCACTTCTGTTGTCGATGTCGGAGCAACCAACACGTCTTCCACGGTCACAGGTGTCTCTGTATATATCGGATGTCCGAATGTATCTGTCCCACTTGTGATCCGTTCGTAGAGCTTCACCGGTATTCCTTTAATCATTAGCCTCTTCCTCCTGCATCAAATCCGAATATGGATTAAAATAGCCAATTCGATTCCCGACACCAAGGATTTTCTTATCCAATTTAGTCAGATACAATTCGCCACTTCCATTTGCATTTGTCCAGGTCTGCGAATATACCATTGCTGTCGTAGTTGTCTGTGTCGTTCCAATAGGTACACCTTCCTCTCTGCTTCCGAGCGTCCGAATAACCATGTTGCACGACACTAATTTCTTTGCCTCGTCTGTAGCATTGCGGTTATATGCATCAATGATGATCGCTGCATCCTCTAAGAGTGCCGTTACATAATCTGTATCCGAAATATCTGTTCCTTTTCGTCTCCAAATATCCTCGATTGATGCGTATATCATTGTATCACCTACTTTTTCGCTGTTTGCGTTCTCTTTCTGGTGTTCTTAGCTGATGCCTCTTTCTTTGCTTCGACTGGTTCTTCTATATCTGGAATCTCTGAGTCTTCTGTCGGTTCTTTGAGTTCTTCTGTATTTTCAGCTTCTGCAACTCCTGTTTCTGTTTCGCTATCCTCGATCAAATCCTCGGTTTTTTCTTCAATAATTGGCTTAAACATTGTGGAGTCTAACACATCGTCAGACTCCACTACAGTTCCAGTTTGTTTGTATAAATATTTCATATTACTCTTCCGCCTTCACGATCTTTGTAAATGCTGCCTGATCCATGATTCCAATTCCGTATACAATTTCTGCACGGATTGCAATCTGATTCTGTCTCTGCAGGTCTCCAAGTCCATCCGGATCACCGTATTCGATCAAGTGAGCGCCAATGGATCTCTGTACTCCCCATCTAAACGCATCAAACTGTCCTACGATTCCAAGTAACTTCGTATCTGGTGTGATTTCATTTTTTGCTGAAACTGTATCAGATACTGCCGCAGTCATTCCGGAAAAATTTGTAAGATTCTGTCCGAATCCAATTTCCGGATAAATCTTTCTTCCATCCGCATCCCTCATAGTGGAAAGACCAAAGGAAAGTGTTGGATCCATTGCAATACCACTCGGTACATAGCCAGACGAGATGATCATTCCTGCTGCCGCCTCGATTGCTTCATCATACTTTGTGCCTGCAAGCTGCACACTCTGTTTCGTGTCAACCAGCCCTTCTTTTACAAGGCTTGATACCGTTCCTGTAATCGGATTGATTTTGTGAATTCCGACAAGATCCAATGCTCTTCCCAGTGCGATTGACGCATTTGACGCCAGATCCTGCAGTACGCCGATCTGTACATCTTCGTCTGCCCACTGTACTTCCTGCGAAAATCTCATGGTAACCTGCAGTTTGAACGGATTTACTGCTTTATGAGCATATGCAGTTGGTGTTGGCGATTTCTGCCCTGCCTCTCCTACGAGTTCTGCTTTCGGTGGCGATGTAAGCACCCACACCTGCTGCTTTCCAAATTTCTGCGGTCTTGCTCCGGATAACTGCGCCAGAGTAGATCCTTTCTGTGCTTTTTCAAAAATCCCCTGCGAAATCTCTGCCGGAATTTCAAAATCTGAGCTAATAAGTGCTGCCATATTCTTTATTCTCCTTTACCAAAAATTTGATGTGCAAATTCTCTCATTGCATCATCCGTTGTGTTATACTCTGTTGTCTTTTTCCTGTTTCCCTTAGTTCCCGGATAACTCTTTGGCTTCGCAAATTTCATAATCGCTTCTGCCTGTTTTTTACAGGTTTCCTCATCTTCCCCTGTCAGTAATTCTACCGGTACACCAGTGTCTTTTGCTGTTTTTTCTCTTACCTGTCTTACAGTGTCTTTCTTTTCAAGTGCGCTTAATTTTGCCTGAAGAGCATCGGACTTTTCTTTTTCCTTCTGAAGTTCCGTTTTATTCTGCGCCTGGTACTCATCGTACTTACCTGCCTTTTCTTTCAGGTCATCATAATCTGCATATTTCTGTCTTTCTCTCGCAAGGCGTCCCTCTATGATTGAATCCATTTCTGCCTGAGTGAATGTTTTGTCATCTGCCATCTTGTTTTCCTCCTGATTTGAGTGTTTTTAATTGCCACGTTTAAGGCACGTGTTGCCATAAAAATAAGACGCGTAACCCTGCGCCTTAAAGGGAGATATCTGGATCACCGCCTTCCTACGGTTCGATTCGATCAATGTTATACTCAACAGCACAAGTATGCTCAATTCTGCATCCCCTTGCATCCTGCCATCCTTCCGCAAAATATGCGATATCTGCACCTGCTAAAAGTTCCAGAGATTTTCCAATAAACCACAGTGGCTTTGCATCTACCGGTGCTTTCTCAAAGAATGAATCAATCACTTCTACCGGTTCTCCCACCAGTTCAGATGCCGCTTCAATTGCTTTGGCTCGTTCTGCTTTGATTTCCTCGTCAGTCTTGCCACGCATCGGCTGGCTGATAAATAATTTTTTCATGTCTACCTCCTACTCCTCTGTATGGCATGTATTGGTTAATTTACCGTATACATCTTCGTACAGCTCCTGTTTGTCACCGTTGTAGGTGTACTCCGCATAGATACCATCTCCACTGATTGTGGTAGATGCTAAACACTTGTAATTCTGGAGTGTTTTACAGGACCAAACCACAAATACATTGCTTCGGTCAATCTGTACCTCCGGTCTGTTCTTGTGGTACCATTCAACAAGTTTCTTCTGTGCAACACTCTCAAAGTGCGCCATTCCTGTGATAATCATGTTTTACCTCTTCCTTTCTTAAAAATGAGTATAAAAATACCACCAACCGTTTCCGATCAGTGGCTTTTAATACCATATTACCGTTTTTTCTTTTGGTGGATTATCCATCTTCGCAATCCGTTTAAGTTCTCGCCTCACGTGTGGTGCTGCAAACATGCTTGCATTTTCATGTTCTACAATCTCTCCATCCGGAATTCGTATTTTCATAAAACCTGCCGGCTCTTTTCCTTCTGGATAGTAATTTGCCGAAATACTATCACTGACTTTTTTTATGTTTTTTAAGATTACCATAATATTCCAGCGCCTCCTTCGGATAATTATATTTTTCCGATGCCAATTCATGTGCTTTTACATGATCTATGCCCGGATTTTCTTGCTTAATTTTCATTTCCAACAACTCATGCTCTATCAAAGTTTTGTCATGAAGTTTAATGTCTTTTCCATTCATCAAGCGTTGCCAGCTCTGTGCAATCGCGCAATCTGGATCAAACTGCCTGCTTTCTCCCGTATCCGGATCTATCAAAGAATCATCTTCAAATAAATATGCCTTAATTTTTCTTATGTCAGATTCTTCCTTACCGATATTATCTGCTATTTTCTTTGAATCAGTTGAAAAATGTCTAATCTCTTCATAGTACATCTCCGCAAATTCATCAGCTTCTGCACTATTCAGATCTGTGATTCTCGCTCCTGATATCAGTATATCAGACCGCCTCAATTTTTCAAGTTTTTCCGCTTTTTTACTTGCGTATAATTCTCGTTTTCTCGCATTGATCACATCTTTATTCTGTGCATATCGCTTTCTCCGCATTTCATTGATATCCCCGTTGGCATCGTAATATTCTTCCAGATATTTATCCGGATCATAGCCTGCCACTGTGCTTTTTCCATCAAACCGGACCGCATACTCACAATCACAATGTGCATGAATGTGTTCAGCATGTCCGTTCCGTAACGCCTTTTTTGACATATACTGCCATCCTCTTGATGCAAGCGTAATGCAGAAAGCACAGGTATCTCCATGTGGTACCCAGGCAAACTGCGCCCCGTCACGCTCTGCATTTTTCAGTGTCGTATCTGCACCTACCTGTTTTACAAGCCTTGCAAGCGTTCCAGGAATATTGTTCGGAGACTGCTTTTTTGTTCCTTTTACTGCTTTTGCCACTTCCCCATAGTCCGGGAGATCTGCTACTTCTGCCGTAGGGACTATTACTCCCTGTGCTGCAGCTGTCGCTTCATACATCTGGCACGATAATGCACCGATAGCCTGTCCATAGTGTTGTGACAGTGCATAGGCGTAGTCCAAAAGTGCTTTATCGTTTTCCAATCCATTCTTTTGAACCCAGGACTGTATCAGATCCGCTGCTTTCTGGCTAATCTGTGACATCTTCGTTATGTACTCCAGCCACGCTTTCTCCGTTATTTGCATTTCCAAATTCCTCCGTCAAGATACTGTCACCTTTTGCCCTTTGTTCCTGTGCTCGGATTCTGCGGATATCTGCCTGATCAAAACCAATCATTTCAAGGAAAATATCTGTCTGTGCAAATCCTTGTCGCGCTGTCGCAATTTTGAGTGCTGCATCTGTAGTAGATGCCACGCTTGGCATTGCCGGATTCTTAAAATGTGCAATCAGCTCATGTGTTTCTTCCGGAAGCTCATCCGGAATCGTTCCAAGTTCAATTGCAAGTGCCATCCGTCCAATCCGATACAATGCATCACCATTTGATTTATTCAACTGTTCTGCCATAAGGATCAAGGTCTGTGACTGTGCAATAATTGCTTCACTGGAAGTCGGATTTGCATCATTTATCACACCAACATCCGTAACCGCCAATCCCGTTGCCGCTGAATACTGTGTGGCAAGCATCCGGAGCATCTGCACATGTGGTTCAATATTTCCCTGTGAAAGCTGACCGAAGTTCGGCTTTTCTCCTGTCTCTGGATTGTTTGTACTGTAGAGAATACTTCCAACATACTGTTTGAATTTATTATCAATCAGCATATCATATTGTTCATCTGACACCCCGAGCAGATATTTCTGTGGAGAAGTGGCAAATTCCAAACCGATTGTTGCATTTGCAACTGTTCTTACATATCCTTGAATTAGTCTACGAACCGGCTCTTTCAGTCTCGACTGACCAAACGGTTTATCGTTTGTCGCATCCCAGATCAGAGCCACCATAAGCGGCTCACCAAAATCGTGTGGATTCTGTGTGGCGTACCACGTTCCTCCAATCCGATCCAGTTCCCAGATGTCTGTGTCTGTATAGAAATTTACGTGTTCCGGAGACCATGTAACATCCGACTCATCTCTTCGTGCATCTTCAAAGGCAAATCCATATCGGATTCGTCCTTCGTGTGCATTCCATGAAGCTGTGGCGCAATGTGGTGAGTAAAAGCGCACTCTTGCATCATCTTCCTCTCCGGATACCGCCGCAAAAGCGCATCCATACTTTAACTCTTCCTTCACTGCTTTGTTGTATTCGGCAATGAGATGATTTCTTTTCATGATCTGATCCATATCTTCTGACTTCGTTCCATTTTCTGTAACAAACCCATCAAACATCGATCTTCCAGCAAGTACATCAACGGTTTTTGCTCCCCAGGCACATCCAATCTCAAGTTTTCCAAGACCTGCTGGCAATGCAATCCCAAGATTAACTTCATTCAGTGTGATTTTCCCGCTATAATAACGGCGTTTTTTTCTATTTGCACTTCTGTGATAATCATATATGTATTTCAATTCCTGAAGCCACTGTTGTTCTTCCGGTGGTAATCCTTCTACTCTTCCAAAATTTAACTCCATTATCCTATCCTCATCTTTCTGTTCGGATTTCGTTTCGATGTTCTGCATCCCCAAAGTGCAAGTGCCGCTGCTTCAATCGGGATTGAGTTTTCTCCACCAAATCCCCAGCCACCGGAAATCGGTCTTTTTACAGACGTAATCGCCGATTCATTCAGTATTTCTTGGTATTTATACCATGTTACAGTCTGTTCATTGATTTCCTGTGATAGCTGACTCGCCGCTGCTATCACTTCTTTTGCTGCTGGTCGAACAATTGACTGCTTATATTTCCACACCGGTGTTATCTTCTCTATCAGGAAGTCAACTCCATTTCTTCCATCGATCACCACACAGCTTGCCATCTTGTATCTCTGATTCAGCCAGTCCGCAAGCCACTGGATTCCTCTGTCCGTTGTTTTAAGCTCGATCAGCGAAATTCTCGCTTCCCCTACCTCTGGACAGACAGCTCCGCATAATGCTACCATCGAACCGTCAAGTGAAAACTTTACACCGTAAGCAGTTTTCCCTTCCGGTTTTTCTTTTTCCGAAGCACATTCTTCCCATTTCTTCTTATCAATTGCATAGTCCTGATCATTGTTGATTGGCGACCACCAGCCGAGACGCTCTCTTGCAAACGTGTCCGCATCCATCTGTTCGCACTCTGCAGCTATGGTTGTTTCTGTCATTCTTCGCCCCAGTGCCGGATTGCAATCCGCCCATCTCTGACGATCAGTAACATCTCCAATCTCTTTTACAGAATATTCTGTCCAGGCTGTGGATTTGCTCTCACCTTCCGTTGCCCGTTTTCTTATCTTCCGGAATACTGTGCCGGTACAATTTTCATCCGGTGGTGTTCCAAGATAAATCGTTTGTGGATTCCTTGACGCTGATATTGCCGGCAAAAAAGATGCCTGCTGCTCACTTGTCAATTCCTGTGCCTCATCGAACACAATACAATCACCGTGCAGTCCTCGACCTCCATTCCTGGTTCTGGCAACAAATACTACTCTTCCACCATTTTTTAGAATGATCTGTTCTCTTCCGAGTGCCGCCTTGATTTCTTTTACATGCTTTCGAAGTCCTCTACTCTCGAATAATCCCCGCAATTCCATAAACGTCTCAGTTGCAGTTTTCTGCAGATGAGCCGTATATATTACCCATTCTGCATACAGGATCATTCCGGATGCAATTCGCCCGGAAGTATCCAAGGTTTTTCCGTTCTGTCTTGGAACAGATAAGCCACATGTCGGTGCCGACCAGACATCATCCTCAGTACGTCCCATCCAATCATTTAGCACTTCACTTTGCCACGGATCCACAATCAATTTTCCAACTGCAAGCACTTTAACCGCATCAGGACCATCTGTATAGACATAATCCGGAACAATTCTATCGGACGGTGTCTGGCTTCCCATCAGCTTTTCGTGCCGACAGGATTTTTCCGATTTCATCATCGTCTTTCTCCATTCCTTTTATTTCTTCAATTTCTTTGATTGTTTCTCTATATTGCCTGGAGAGCTGTGGCATTGTCTTTGGACCATCAACAACATCTTTCGCGCATATATCAATCTGTTTTGCGAGAATCAGTGCCAAATTTTCCAAGCGTTCCAAGCGGCTTCCCTCGCTTGTTACAGTTGCCATTTTCTTAGCTCTTCCCATCTAAATTCACCTTTCAAAAATTTTCCTGTGTGTAAATCGGCGCTGGACAGCGGTGGTCGCCGCCGCCGCGTGGCGGGGTACCCTCCCCACCCTCTGTTTGCAGTTCTCACCATTCCCCATCTGTAACGTTCATTTTGGGCTTTTCCTGGCTTCTCTGCATCTCATTCAACGTTTTATTGCTTTTCGCTGCGTTGCAACAGTAATGCGCCGGTTGCAGGTTGTTCCAGTCCTGTGCCGCTGCTTCACGTGAGCTATATCCAAACTCACGCCACCTTGACACCGGTTTGATTTCATCTATAACAAAAGACAACGGATGTTTACTGTCGCTTGGTTCATTGTAATGTATGGGGCCAAGCCTGCCTTTACATATCCCGCATTCTCCACCTATTGCTTTAAGCCTCGCCCGGTGTTTTCTTCTCAGATTCCCGTTGGCGCTTCTTGGGTTCCGTTGTTCCTTCATATCTTTTCCTCTGACGGTTTCTGTATCTGTAACAAGGAGTTCTAAAAAAGTAATTGCAACAAACAAATGTACTGATGTATGAATAAATTCTTTCCAGAATAAACCGCCAAACCTCTTTCCGGAATTCACGGCAAAGAAAAAGGCAACAATCTTTCGACTGCTGCCCTGTTCATCTCTTTACCTGAATACACTATACCACAGACCGAGTGTACCATTCTATACCATTTTGAATTTTTTTAAAGCTTCTGAATGATTTCTGTGTACCTGTGTCCATTTGTATCCCGTTTCATCACAGATCCTGTTCCATCCCTCACAATCTATGTATCGTTTCGTCAGCACATCTTTTTCTTTCTCATTATCCAATTCTTCAATCTTCTCTCTGATTTCTGTGCGAATCTGGACTTTCTTTCTCCTCTGCCTGATCAGTTTTCCTTCCAGTTCATCAATCTTCGCCATATAATCCGACAGATCGGAAAGGCTGCTGCTTTTTGGCATCCCATCTGCTGCCAGTGCTCCCGGAAGCATCCGATCCAGCTTTAAGCGTTCCAACTCTTCCTCGATCCGCTTCTCCTGGCGTAATGCTTTGCCGTACTGTTTCAGGTATTCCTTTTTCTTCTCGTTCTCTTCTCTCACTGTTTCCATCGGTATACCCTCCCCGTCTTCCTGTCCCTTAATACTAAGATCTCGAATCCTAACAGGCTTGCTATATCCTTTAATGCTTTGTGCGCTTCCTTTACATGGTGTGGAATCCGGCTTGCGTCCTGGATGGCTTTGCCTGCTGTCGGATCGCAGTATCCTTCTTTGTTCTTGTACAATGTTTCTTCCTCCACTCTGTCAGATATTGCTCTTGTTCTTCGTCTTCTCGTTCCCGAGCTATCTCTTTGTATGTCTTTTCCATACCGTTACTCCGATATTGCTGGGATACAAAACGCCCATAAGCACCACGCTGATCCGGTCCATTTCATTGCTATCAATATGGTTATTGCCATTATCATCCAGATACAAATCTTTTTTACCGCATACATTGTATATTTATCTTCTTCCATTATCCTTTATACCTTTCCGGGAGCAGCATCCACGCCACAACCTTATACGGTTCTCCCTGTTCATCGAACCAGACACCTGTCTGGGAATAATACAGCGTTGTTGCCTTATCTGCTCCCTCGATCGTGACCAGAAACTCCGCTGCATATGCACTTCTGACATATGATTCTATGAACTCCCGTTGATCTGGAAGTCGATCTGCTGTTGAAATCCAGTTATTGTTCATCTTCTTACTCCCCTTTCAACGTCCCCAGCACATTCACACCAACTTCCCTCTCCAGCTCTTCATTCATCAGCTGAAAATATTCCTCGTCCTTCTGTGCAAAATGCATCTGGTGTAAAACAAATTCCAAATATTTCAAAACTCCCTTTCTTTTGCAATGATAGTTCCGGTACAAATAATCTACACTGATCAGCAAGAAGCAGTTCATTGCCTCTGCTGTGTGTTTATCCAGTTCCTTCTGACGTTCCTTTTGGAACTCCGGACTATCCATGATCTCTTTGATCTGCTTTCGGAGCTTATGTTTCTTTAATTGCTTATCTGCCCAACTCATTCATAAAATCCTTTCATCTTCCGCTTTGACACTGCATCGCCCTTTTGATACACACTGCATTCTTCCACGGAACACCCTCTGCTGTGCCCTGTTATCTCGATATAGGAACAGCCAGCTCCCCTTGTGTTTCCTGTTGCCCGGAACATACAGGTCCTGCATTTGTGCCGGTCCGCATTACTGGCTGTCTTATTTTCCGGCTTTGGTTTCTTACACTTATCCGGATTCAGCCAGGAATACACGGTACTGTATTTTGCATCGATCAACCGCGCAATCTCCGCAGCACCTTTTCCTTCTTTCGCCAGTTCCAGAGCTTTCTCCCTTTTATTTTCTGCCGGAATCACAATCGGATCCGACTCTGTGAGGGGGGGGTGGTGCTTCCATCCTTCTCCGTTATCCCTGCCGGTTCTACTTCCACACTGCAGTTATCTGGTCTGTTCTGATCTACCATTTCAGCTACCGCCTGTGCAAATTCCGGATTGTGATATGCCGGAACATTTACCAGAAAATGATTTTCTTCCTGGTCCAGGATGTCCGACAATAACCGAACATCCATACTTCCATCATCCTTTGTCCATAATACTGTCACTGGTTTGCCTTTTATGTAGTCTGCCAATGCCTCTTTTAGATTCTTTTCTATCAGCATGATCATCATTCCTCCTACTTCCCACGTTTAATAATCTTTCGTTTCTTCCTGCTTCCAACTCGCAAAAGTTTATTCTGTTTCCCATTCTTCTTTTTCATCACTGCATCAACTTCCTTGTAAGATCTGTCATGTCCTCATACTCACGCTCTTCAAAGTTCTTAAACTTCCCCTGTTTCTCTGGCTGCTTCTTTGTTTTCGGCTTTCTCTTCTGAACTGGATACAGGTTCTTCCATCCACCAGCTGCAGCCTTATTCAGGATCGCTTTCTGTTCAGTCAGATCAGAGGACAGCGATAATAGATCTTCCCTCAAAGCATTTACCTGTTCTTCAGAGATCTCTCCCCAGTTCTGTGATCGGACAAGGAGATAGAACTGAAAAGCTGATTCAAGGGAAGAATCGCTGAAAGCGCCCTTATATATATCCTTTTTATTTACTTTACTTTTCTTTGTGCACTTATTCTCGGAATCTTCGGGGTTTTTCCCGGAATAACCACATGCATTTCCGGGATTTTTTTGAAAAAGGGTGCATTTAATAAAAGGTTCCGTGGCTTTCTTTTCTAAAAGCCAATACCTTCCTACTTCTATCGGGTTCTTCCTTGCTCTTTCCTTTACGGCAAGCTGAAACCGCTTCTGTATCCCGGCAGAGGTCAAGACCTTGTCCGAACTAAAGAGTTTGCTATCAAACAGTGACTTCTTTAGCAGGAAGTTCAGGACCTGCTTCACCTTATCTACACTCACCCCTAATTCCGAGGCTATAATATATTCCAAATCATCATCAACCTGTATGTAGTATCCGTTTTTATAGATCTCACACAGTAAATAAACATAAATCATGATACCGTCAGCTCTGTACCTCGCCTTCAGTATCTTAATCCGGCTGTCGTTATCAAAGAAATCAGTATCCAAAGGAAAGTATGAAAGACCACTCTTTTTCGGTCTTGCCAACGCTACCACCTTCCTTTTATCCGGTATACTCCTCAACTGTCACATCCAGTCCCTCTACCGCCGAATAACATTTCTTTGCCTGAACCAGTGCGATCTGCGTATCATCGTGATAAGCAACCCCGTTCAGTGCATCTGCTACTACCTTCACAATATTGTCCATATCCGGTTTCTTCAGCGGCAGCTCTCTTCCCTCTAGCATATCAAGCTTCCGTTTCTTCGATACGCTCTTTGGCGGAAGATACCTTGCAATAATCCGGAGCGTCACAGGCTTTTCTCTTTCCAGGAACGCTCCCTTTGCCATCTGCAGATACCGATCTTTGATGAAGTTCTCATACAGAACTGTGTTCTCCGGTGTCGTGGAACAGTGCTTCTTTGTCGATGCATTATAATACGTCCGTGCCCTGGCTTTTCCCTGCGGCTTGCCCGGAACCGTAAACATTACTGATGCCATTTCCCTTTGTCCTTTCTGCCGGCACTTACACAGCAGATGCTGCATAATGCCGGCTTGCTTTCTTATTATCAAGTTACGTGTGATATATTATTTTTAAGGAGATGTCATTATCTATGCGATAATCGTAATGTGGTACTTCTCAAGTTCCTCCGCCAGTTCATATGCCAGATAGTCCTTGATTTTCTTCATAGTTGCATTCTTCCATAAACCACCGTCTGCTTCTACAAGCTTGAAGGAAGGTCCATGGTCACCGTCCTGGATCCGAAATACATAACTGCTCTGCGGCTGCTCGATTTCTGCAAAGGTACGATACGGTCTGAGCTTCACCGGATTCGGTACGATCACATCCGTCTTATTTGCAATCCCGCTCTTAATTGTGGTTTTCTGGCTGACACCATCATCATCATAATTCGCCGTTGTTCCTGACTCGATATTTCCGGCAACCTGCTTCAGGACAGTCAGATCATCGGATTCAATGAAGTTTGCCTGCAGCTCGATCAGAAAACGTTCCTGGTCATAATAACGGTCAAACCGGAATTCATTTACAATGGCATCTGCCCTCATAAGCTCCTCCCTGTTGCGTTCGTCCACCAGTCCGGAATACAATCTTACTTCTGTCGGACTGATTACATGCAGAATCATGGTCTCCCGGAGTTCTTCCGGTTTCCCCTTGATATAGTCCACAATGGATGTCAGGGTGTTGACACTCAGGGAATCTGCCTTCGGGAAATAATGATATCTTGTCAGATTTTTATTGCAGTATGTATTGCCGTTGATTTCAAGCACCTTCGGCTCCATGCTGCCTTCTTTCAGATTTGTGATAAATTCAATTGCTTCTTTTAATCCTTCCATCGTTTTTACTCCTCCTATGCTTGTTTTGCTGTTCTTAAATCAATGACTTTGCCTGCGTGTTCCGGAACTGAATCCGCCACAACTTCTCCAGTAGCTTTATCAATTACTTTTCCATCTACCACTGTAGTTCCTGCTTCTGGTACAACTCCCGGAACGTCCTGTACAGACATCTGTCCTGGAATCTGGTTGCCGATCTCGACTGCTTCCACTTCGCCGGTGCGGAGATCTTTTCCCATGCTCAATGCAGTGACTGCTCCGAGTGCCGGTGCAAGGGTTGTCTTCGTCTGAACTCCGGTTGCAATGAAGTTTCTTTCCTGATTCGGCTTAAATGCGATCGTTACCGTAATCTTTCTCGCTGTGCCGGCATCCGTGTTCGGATCCTGGATGTTCTTCGTGACCTCTTCGATTGCCCGGTTTACTTGCGCGGTAAATGCTCCGTTTGCAAATGTTTCTAAGTTAATGTGCCGCATAATTCTTTTTCCCCTTTCTTAAATCTATCCAAAAAATGATGCCTCAATACCCTTCGGATCCGGCTGCTGTGTTCCTGGCTCTGCCGGCTGGTCTTCCTGGACCTCATTCAGCTCCTGATCGGCTACCACTCCATCATCTTCCGCTTTCACTGCATCTACATATTCCGTCTTTCCGTCCTCATGGATCACTGCCATGTCCTTGTCAATCGCATTCTGGAGATCGATGCTCATAATTCCCCATTTGCTGATCAGCTGCCGGAGCATGGTTTTCAGTGCCATTCCGTCAAAGTCCTTAAACCAGAATGAAGAATACTTCCACATATCCTTTTCCGGAATCTTGCCCTGTTCCAGTAATTCCAGAGATTTTGCTCCACCGTTTTTGTAAAACGCAAAAGAATACTTCTCGGCGTGTGCAAGCATTTTTTTCTTTGACCAGTACAAGGTCTTCCGGAAACCATTCTCATACTCGAACATTGCGAAGTATCCCATGGTTGGAGCTTCCTCCCGGAGGATATCATCATCAATCAGATTGACCTCAACTTCCTCATCCAGAGGATCATACCGGACAAGCTCTCCTTCCTTGATTGCAAGTACATTGAGCTTTTTGTAGTAACCGGAACGGATTGCCAGCTGAATATATCCTTTATAGCCAAGCTGGAACTGCGCTTCCTTGCAGCCCTTTTTCTTGTTGTCGAACGGAACCATATAAAACTGGCCAAGCTGCGGGGACGGCGATAAATTTAGCGCCTCTCCGAGTAATGCAGCGTTTACAATACTAGGGCTTGTACACTCCTGTAATGCCGGTGTGCTCTGCACCGCACTTACAATACTGGAAATGAACCTTGTCCCGTTCTTTCCACCAACCACCTGATTGATCTGCTTCTTTACCGCATCGTTCTGCAAGTAAACCGACAACTTCATTGACTGATCCTGTCTTGCCAAACTGTTCTGTACTGCCATGTCTTATTCCACCTTTCCGAATCGAATCCGATTCTTTAACATATATTCACGGAGCGCCATGAGCTGTTCACTGGTTCCCCATACACGGAAGTCAAGCTGGAATACCGGTTCTTCCTCTTCCGGAGCTGAAACTTTTTCCTCTGCCGGAGCTTCCGGTACAGATCTGGATACTGTTTCCTTTTCCGTCTCAGGTTCTTCCTTCTGCTCAGCTGCAGTCTGCTGCTTCGCTGCCTCTTCCGCTTCCCTTGCTTTCCGCTCCGCCTCCATGCGTTCTGCTTCCAGTTTTCTTTTCTGGATGTCGGCAAGCCTCTGTCCTTCCTGAATTGCCTGGTTCATGTCCAGTGTCTTCCGGTAAACTTCCATTGCTTCAAACTTAAACTCCGGAAGCTTGCTGATCGTCACCACATCCGTACCGATCTGGTACATCCGGCTCTTCATCTGCTCTTCAATCTTTGGAAGCGTAACCGTTGCATTCAGCCACTTTTCATCCCAGATCATGTCCAGCTTCACAAAGCTCTGGAAACCGATGGATGCAAACAGTTCTTCAATCTCTTCCCGTTTTACAGTCTTGCGGCGTTCATCAATCTCCTTGATCTGGGAGTCGATCAGTCCGATTGGTTCATCGATCAGTGCCGTAATTTCCTTGACCTGCTGCTCAAACTTGGTGTACGGCTCCATGCAGATCTTCTTGACACGCTTCCGTTCGTCCTCGAAAGCTTTTTTCAGCTTGTTCAGATCTGCCCGATCCGCTTTCATGTCCTTGAGCGAATCCTCTGTGTAGGCGATCGTCTTATAGTCCTTTACCTTCTCGGCAATTGCAGCCTTTAATTCCTCGTTGTTCCACAGGATCTGCTCTGTAAGCCAATTTTCCTGTGGATTTGTAATCCGTAATTCCATACGCTCCTCCTTCTTTTTTAGATCTCCGGAAGTATCAGTGGTGGTTTTCTTCCACTTTCCACATACTTCCAAAATTTGATTTCTTCTTCCTGCAGATAATCCAGATCAGCCTGGACTTCCGCTCTTTCAATAAAATAATGCTTTACCTGTGTCCGGACGTCTGTTCCCCAGTTGCTCCGCAAATGCGCCCGGAGGACAACAAACTCATATCCGGTAACAAGCAGATAATGCAGCACCTGAATGTAATAATTATCCGGGATCCGGTCCTTCCATTTCTCATATTGCATAGACTGCAGAATGTTAGTGGTCTTAATCTCCAGAATCCCTTTCCGACCATCCTGATCAACCAGCTCCCCATCCAGAGAAGCCTGCATGAACGGATACTCCAGACTCTGCAAGATCCGGTATTCATGATGCGTGACCTGATACTGTGGATAATCCAGGCGGAACAGTTCCCTGATGTACTGCTCCGCCTCTTTTCCATAGATCACGTAAGGCTTTTCCGAAATGTCTGGTGCAATCCTTCTCCCGGTCTTTTCTTCAAACAGTTCAATGTTTGTCTTGTATGGGTTCTTTCCAACTACGGCACTGGCATCACTGCCGCCGATCCCGTTTAACCGCCCCTTCAGCCAGGCTTTTTCATCTTCAAAATCATAGATTTTATAAGGTTCCATCTTTTCCTCACGTTTTTATATGATGATATATGTATGTTCTGTTCCGTCTACATGCTGTTCTGCCGCTTCTACCGCTTCCTCGTAATAGCCAAACAAACCGTAGATCCACCCATCAGAGCACCGAATAATCAATGGTTTCTTCTCCATCATCACGCCCCCTTTAGGTACACATCTTCCTCTAAAGTGGCAGATTTTTCAGAAGCATCATCACTTTACCCATTGCTGCCATCGCTTCCTGTGTGATTTCTTCATCTGTTGCAAAGCCAAGCCTTACCGCCTGTTCAACGAGTTCTTTGGTTTCAGCCTCGCTATAGTCTCTTTTCTCAACCATTGTTGTTCTAATGCTTCGGATAATGCATGCCAAATCCGTCATTATATCCGGAACTCCATTCACTGCCTTGATTTCACACATCCCTTTTTCAACTTTGATCATTGACTTTCTCCTCCGACTTTCCTATAATTTAATTGGTATTTTTGTTATGTGCGCCACTGGAAGCTGCAACTTCCGGGCGCATTTTTATTGTCTTTACGCCTATCCTATCCAGATGATTTGCCAAATCCGACAAGTATGCGATCGCATTGTTCTTGTAATACTCGGATGTACCATCAACCCGATCCAGTGATCGAAGCTTATTGATCATCTTATCAAGCTCGGCTGTCCGAATGCTCTTACGCTGCTTCTCTTCTGGCATGTTCCCTCGCCTCCCTTATTTTTCTTTTCCGTTCCAGGCTTTCCCGGATCCGGAAGTATTCCAGTGCAAATGCTCCGGTAGTAAATGTTGTGATTCCAAGTGCTGCATATAAGTAAAACAGCTCCTGACTTTTCACCGAGCACGCACCAGCCATCATCATGATTCCGATAATACTTGCCGTTACGCTGAGTGTCTTTGCGATCTTGTAAAACATCTCTTATCCCTCCTTTGTTTGTCCAACTGGTACCACTTACGCGGTTTTCTCAATGGTATATGTAATTTTCACTTTTTCCTGTTCTTCCAATAAAGAAATCATCACCTGTATGATTTTTTCGATATCGGGTTTCATGCTTACCACCTACTTTCTATTTTCTATTGAAGTTTATGCGGTGCTGGTTGTACTTGTTGATTTGTCCTGCTACTGAATTCTTCTTATTTCCCTTTAACACCACAATATTTTTGTCTCGTCCTGTCTTTACATTTCCGGTTCAATTGGAAGATCTTCCTCTGTTCTCTTTGGAAATCTTGCCTGAAAGTCTTCTTTGCTTACCGGAACACCAACCAATTTGATGAAAATTCTTTCTCTGGAACTGTTATATCTCACTCCACATTCTTTAAACTTTTTATCAAACTTCAAAAACGCCATTCGTTTACTTGATGCCCTGATATACAACTTAAACCGGTCTTCAGACTCCAACCAAACTTGGTACAAACATTCTTTTCCTCCGCAATCAAGCTCTGCATCAATCAAATAATCAGCTGATACATTCAATGCCTTTGCTAGTTCTTCTACAGCATCCAAATCAATTCTGATTTTCACATTTTCCATATTTGATATACGGTATTCTTTAATTCCTGTTTTCACCGCAAGATCTTTCTGCGTAAAGCCATTCTCTTCTCTTAATTTGACAATGTTATTTGCAATGTCGCAGTAAAAATCAAATCCTATTCTCTCTATACTTGGAGAATCGTAAAACCTCATTTATCCATTCCTCCGTTCTTCTGTTGAATCTTTCCTGAATCTCATCTATACTTTTGAATACAGGCACCGCCATGCCAAATATTTATGGAAGGAGATATACACATGAATTCCAACTGGCACGCACAAATGATGGTTGATGAAATCAACAAACAAAGTGAACGTGATGCTCTTTTAAAAGAAACTCATGATACACTTTTAAAGATGCAGGAAGATTCCAAAAAAGAATCCGCTATAGAATCTAAACGTTTTATAATTCAGACCGTTCTTTCTGTAGCCTCTCTAATTGTTGCTGCAATTGCTGCTGTTGCATCCATAATTGCTTTGCTGTAATAATTATGGATATCTGATTGATAGTCGTTAAAAATGCGGCTATCGATACTGCTACGATTGATACTCTATCAGCCATCTCCTTACCTCACTCCCTATTTTTTATCTGGCATTGTAATGCCTTAAACTTTGGTAATGTGCGCACATCCATTTTTAAGGTTAATTCCGGACTTGATTCCCCTCCCTTATGGACAAGGTTAAATCTGGTGATGCCTTTTAACATCATTCCATCCAAAAACAGGTGACCATCTTTAATCTCTAACTGATTTAAAGCACTGCTCATCTTTCTTTGTCTCACTTTCTCATCGAAATCTCCAATGGAAATAGCACAATCTTTTATACTAACCTCCTTCGTTTGTGGTGCGGCACCGGTGTATTGAATTGTATATTCTTCAACTTCCCTCATACACTTCCCACATATCGGACAATAATTAGCTTCTTCTGGAAGCTCTGTGAAACATATTGGACAAATTCTTTTCATCTCATATCACCTCTCCCCTTCTTCATCTGTTGCAAATATTGAACTTTATTTCCCGATATGATAAAATTCTTTCATAAATTACGAAAGAAGGTTTTATCATGAACAATACTTCTCTAGCCGATTCTTACCTGAAGTTATCTGGTTTAGATTCTGCATTATCCAAATTAGTATCCGAATTTGCCGCTACCCAATTACAAAGCCTCGGCGCAAATTCTCTGAAAAATTCATTGGACATTTTTCAGTCCTCTTTATCTTCTATATCACAGTTGGCTTCTGATATTACATTCACCCCTGAGCTTCAAAAAGCATTAGACTCACTGATTTCGTCCATTGGTTCAACATCTTCTCAATCTTTAGCTTCTGTTATTTCAAGCGCTCTTCTTGATTTTGCAAAGTCTTCTGACGCTTGCTTTTCTGCTTCAGAAGACTTTGTAACATTGAACAACCCTGAAATAAAAGAACTCACTGTTCCTGAAACCATTGCAGTTCCTATTGGAAATAAACGCATCCGAATGTCAACAAATATGCTTATTGCTATTATCGGGAGCATTCTTCTTCCCTTATTTTTTCATTTAACTGATACTATTATCAGTCTCCACCAATCTGCCGCTGAAACAAAGCTCGAACAACAACGCCTTGAAATTGAACAAGAGCGAAATAATCTTATTCGTGAAAGAAACGAACTTTACAAACAATGCTATAATCTTTTTCAATCTTTAGATTCTTCACAGTCTTCGCAATCAGAATCTATCGAATCTTGGAAAGAATCTCTTCCTCCAATTGATTTGTGTCCTGAAGAATTTGATTCAAATCCTGATTCAGCTCGATAGTTTGTCTGTAATAACTCATAACCGAACAATACTGTCTTGTTTGTGTAATAGAGAAAAAAATCACGTTAATCAGCGTCACCGTTATAAGAAGTTGCAAATAGAAAGTCTTTTTCTTAAGGCTTTCTATTTCTTTTTTCATCTGTTCCACTTAATCACCTCTTTCCGTATCGGTTGGACAAAATATAATCGGATCCAGTTCCAAGTGCTTACACAACGCTAAAAATTCATCTACTCGCAAATCTCGATCTCTTTTTTCATTTGCAACACTGTCATATAACGCCATGTAAGGCACTCCTGTTTTCCTTGAAATTTCTGAGAGATTAAATCCTTTTTTTCTGATATACTCAGAAATTTGTTTTGTTGCTCCGTCCATTTTTTCACCTCTTTCTAAGTTTCTTAGAACTTGATTGTATGATATTCTTATTTTCTTAGAATGTCAATACTTTTTTCTGATTTTCTTAGAAATTTTATTGACACGTTAAAACCTCGGTGTTATATTCAAGATACAGAAATAAATAAGAAGCAAATCGGAGGGAAAACTATGAAAAGTTCCATTGGTGAAATATTAAAAAAATGTAGACTTGAATCCGGAAAATCAGTAAAGGATATTTCTGATTTGTTAATTTCTAAAGGTTTTAAAGCATCCGAAAAAACTATTTATAGTTGGGAAAGCGGAAATAGTCAACCAACGCCAGATGCATTACTGATAATGTGCAAAGCTTATGGTATATCTGACGTTTTAAGCACATTCGGATATGCAGAACCTTCTGAACCAACTACCCTCGCCGCCCACTTTGACGGTGAAGAATATACAGAATCCGAAATGGAAGAAATCAAAAATTTTGCTGATTTTGTGAAAAATAGAAGAAAATGATAATGGCATTGGAAACATTGAGGTGCTAACGTGAATAAATTTGAAAAATTAGAAGATGTAGCTTATCAAGATGATGTCGATGTTTTAAATTACCGTTTTGAAAGCAATAACATAAAAGGACTGTATTGTGATGGTGTTATTGCCATCCGAGAAGACATGACCATTCCGGAAAAGACCTGTGCTTTAGCTGAAGAACTCGGACACCACGAAACATCTGTCGGAAATATCCTCGATATGACATCTGCTGTCAACCGAAAGCAGGAACGTCAGGCAAGACTTTGGGCATACAATAAGCAGATCGGTCTGATCGGACTGGTACGAGCCTTTGAGCATGGCTGCCAGAACCGGTTTGAGATTGCAGAATACCTGGAAGTGACAGAAGAATTTCTGGAAGAATGTATTGAGTGTTACCGGAATAAGTACGGGATCTGTAAACGGGTAGATAATTATGTGGTGTATTTTATACCGCAGTTGTCTGTGATGAAATTGGTATAACCGCATATGCGATTATATAGAAACACTTTTTATGAGGAGGAAAATTATGAAAAAGAAACTTGTAGCATTGATTCTGATCGGAAGCATGGCACTGTCATTTACAGCCTGCGGCAATAGCTCCGATTCATCAAAAGAAACAAAGGAAACATCCAAAAAGACAGAGGCGTCTGCTGAAACTCCAAAAGAGGAAGCAAAGGAAGAAGTCAAAGAACCTGTCGTGCTGACCGGAAAATGGGAATATAAAGATGATGACGGTACTTGGATGCAGGCAGATATTACAGAGGATACCATCACAATAAACTGGATTATGGATGAGGGGAATACAACTGCTGTTTACTGGGTTGGAACCTATACTGCTCCTACAGAATATTCTGAAGAATATACTTGGACATCTACCAGAGACAAAGAAGCAACCGATTCCGCTCTTCTTGCTTCTCTGGATGATACAAAAGAGTTTTCTTATTCCGATTCAAGCAAACAGATTACCTATCAGGTAACAGTTTCCGGAATAACAAAAACTATAACTCTTGAGCAGACAGAATAAATAAAAGAACCGCTCCTGCGCCAACAGGAACGGTCGAGCGATGAAACATACACCAATATGTTTCTCTATTAAGTACTCCGAAGAGATACCCAATTTCCAAATAATATTGTATCATCTTCGGAGCAGCCACGCAAGAGAACTAATCGTAACTATATAAACAATTACATTTTTGTTTCCAAAAGAAATGAGGTGAATATATGGGACGTAATTTAACAAAAGAAGAGCTTAAACGACATAAAGAAAAGGCTTTGGCAAAAATGGAACACTATATCGACTCTTTGATCAATAGTCCAGATTCTAAAACCAGTGGAAAAGCTGACAAATTAAGTTATTGGCTTGAAGATTGGTCTACTTTTCTCGATTTTGAATCTCGTTTTTCCCCATCCAGTTTAAGAAGATACAAACGAGGTGAAATCATAAAAGTCCATCTTGGTTATAATATTGGTAGCGAAGAAGGTGGGTTGCACTATTGCGTTGTTGTCGAAAAAAATAATTCAAAGAACTCCCCTGTAATAACTGTTGTTCCGCTTACCTCTGTTAAGAAGAAATCTGATGTAGATCATCTTCATAAAGGTTGTATCTATTTAGGTAACGAACTATACACAGGGTTAGTTTCCAAAATTACTTATATTCAAAGACCTCTGGAAAAGAAAGTCTTTGACCTCAAGAAAGAAGTTGACGCCACTTACAAAACTCATCCAGAAGACATGCATAAATTCCAAAAGGATTTAGAGGATTGTGCAAGGGATTTATTGTTATTAAAAAGAATGAGAAACGAAATCAATAAAGCAAAACTTGGTAGTATTGCTTTAGTTGGACAAATCACAACCATCAGCAAAATACGAATTTATGATCCGAAAACTAATTTCGATATTTTAAGCAATGTAAAGCTTTCCAACGAAAAGCTTGATCGCATAGATCAGGAAATTATTTCTAACTTTACAAATAGAAAAATTTAAAAATCAACATATTTTATTGACATTTTCATATAATGAGGTATATAATAAATAAGCTAAAACAAAGCCGTTAACCGGCAGTATACAAGACAATGCTCCCAGTCATCTGGCGAGCCGTATTTATTGAAAGACCTCGTAGAAATGCGAGGTCTTTTACGTTATATAAACATTTTTTCAAAATAAAACCGCTCCTGCGCCAACAGGAACGGCTCAAGACTAATGCCCCGAAGGATACACCAGTACGTTCAAAATATAGTGTATCATCTTCGGGCAGCCACCGCAAGCAGAACTCATGTTCTTCTGCTGGCTGTTATTTTTATACTCATTTTTACGTATATTGAAGAGAAAGGTGATATAATATGCCAAGTAAAATTGAACGCTGTGCCATTTACATCCGTGTGTCTACCGCTGAACAGATGATGCACGGTAAATCCCTGGAAGCACAAAAACAGTACCTGACCAATTACGCCAAAGAACATAATATGACCGTTGCTGGAGTTTATGCTGACGAGGGTAAAACTGCCCGTAAAGAATTAAAAAAGAGAAAAGCTATCCATTCCCTGCTTGAGGACGTAAAAGCCGGAAAAATTGATGTGATCATCTTCTGGCGGATTGACAGATGGTTCCGTAACCTGTCTGATTTTTACAAGGTACAGGAAGTCTTGGACGATAATAACGTCCGATGGATCAGCACCAGTGAACCCGGAATCAATATGGAAACTAGAGACGGTCGACTGCAGCTGAATGTAGTCCTGTCTATTGGCCAGAATGAAGTGGATACTACCAGCGAACGTATCAAATTCGTAAATGAAGCATCTATCCGGCAGGGAAAACTGATCTTCGGTGATGTGAATATGGGGTACGGCTACAAATCTGGAATCATTGATGGAGTAAAACGCATGGTAAAAGATCCAGATCGGGAAGACACTGTAAATGCCTTTTATCGTTTTTTCTTTAAGCACCATGCAAAAGGGCTTTCCATGCGCTATATTCAGGAAAATTATGATCCGGATTTTACATGGGCGAATATGCGAACACTGCTGTCGAGTGAATTTTACAAAGGAACCTATCGTGGGATTCCATACTGCCCTGCTTACCTGACAGAATCTGAATGGAACAATCTGCAGGAAATACAGAACGCAAATGTTAAGCGTGCTCCTTCTGGCCGGATTTATCTTTTCAGTGGCATGATAAATTGTCCGATCTGTGGGCGCAGGCTTAGCGCAAGAGGCGGTTCGTCCATTATCAACAGGAAAACCGGTGCAAAAAAAGTATACTGCTATTACCGATGCAATAAAGCTTTCATCGATCATAAATGTTCTTACAGACATATGGTTAGTCAGAATCTTATAGAACGATACCTGATTGATCATCTGGAATACGAATACAATAAATTTAAAATAAAATGTGAAAAAATTGAAAAGGAACAAGAAAAAAAGAAGAAAGTTCAGACTCCGGAAAAGCTCCAGAAAGAATTAGAACGATTAAATCTTCTCTTCCAGAAAGGAAGAATCGAATGGGATTATTACAGCAAAGAATATGATCGGATTGAAAACGAACTGAATGAATTGTTAAATACGGCTCCGGAATTGGAACCTGATTATGCTTATCTGGAAGAGCTGCTGAATACAGACTTTAGAACAATGTACTACAATTTAACCCAAGAAAACCGCAGAGCCTTCTGGCATTCTATTATCCGGGAGATTCACCTGAACACTGATCATACTGTCGACTCTGTTGATTTCTTATAGCGTCTTGTACTAACTGGTTGACTCCGTTTGGGGCGGATAAAGTTATGACCGCCGTCCTCTCCGGTGAGGCAGATATTGGCTTTATGGGAAGTGAATCTTCGATTTATACTTACCAGGAGGGTGCAAATGATGTCATCAAAAACTTCGCGCAGCTTACGCAGCGCGCCGGAAACTTTCTGGTCGCACGTGAAGAAATGCCGGATTTTTCATGGGATGATCTAAAAGGAAAAGACGTTCTTGGAGGAAGAAAAGGTGGCATGCCGGAAATGGTCTTTGAATACATTTTGAAAAAAAACGGAATTAATCCACAGAAGGATCTTTCTATCAACCAGAGTATTGATTTCGGTTCAACCGCTGCTGCATTTTCCGGTGGGCAGGCAGACTATACCATCGAATTTGAACCGAGTGCTACTGCCCTTGAAGCGGAAAATTCCGGTTATGTCGTTGCTTCTCTCGGCGTTGATTCCGGCTATGTCCCATACACCGCCTATAGTGCCAAAACAAGTTATCTGAATGCTAATCCGAACATCATCCAGAAATTCACCAATGCCCTGCAAAAAGGAATGGATTTCGTTCAGTCCCACACTCCGGAAGAGATTGCAAAAGTCATTGCACCACAGTTCAAGGAAACCGATCTCGCTACAATTACAACCATTGTCAGCCGTTACTACGAACAAGACACCTGGAAATCGGATCTGATCTTCAACGAAGAAAGCTTCAATCTGCTGCAGGATATTCTGGAAAACTCCGGTGAGCTGAAAGAGCGTGTTCCTTATGAAGAACTAGTTACGACTACCTTTGCGGAGAAGGCCGCCCACTAAATAAAAGCGCAGACGCTTCATTTTAAGCCAGCGTCTGCGTTCTATTCTTACATTTTAAAATTTATCCTTCTGAAACTCTTACCGGATATATCCCTCCTGATAAGCCTTCTGCTTATTGAATGTGTACATCTCCGCAAAGGATGCCTGTACATACGGATTTACATAAAAAATTGCAAGAAGTCCACAGGTAACCGCACTCAGCAGATACCATCCAAGGAATGACAGATCCATGATAAATGCTTCCATTTTTTCTCCATCCATCATCTGTTTACTGATCTGGAATGCTTCTTTGTAATCCATTGCCGGATTCTCAGCAATAATATATGGCACCATCAGATATTCATAATGCTTAACGATTCCAGGTACCACCAAAAGCAGACTCCAAAGTGCAGTAAATAAATCTCTTAAAAACATGGTAAGAACAATATTAACATAATGTCCGGAACGGAAACCGTCAAGCAATGTTCCGATTCCCGGCTGTGCAGTCTGGTTCAGGATAAAGAACCGGTATCCACCCATTTTCAGGAGATTACCTACAAATACTTTTGCCACAAGGACAATCAGTATTACTACCGTTGCGATTCCTGCAAGCAATCCGGTAATCATTCCCACATTAAATAAATTTCCACTATATATATCTGAATTCTCACTTACCCGTCTTGCACTGGATTCGCCAGAGACTGTGCCAAAGATTCCCATCAGAAGCGCAACTACAACGGCTGACACATAATTCTTCTTAAATGCCATATTACCTCTCATTTTAAGTTCTGCTCTATTCCACATCATATACCTCTCCTCCTTCGAATACATTGATATGATTCTCACTACCTATACTTTATCATCTGTAAATCTGTCAATCACTTTACTGATTTTCTATCTGCTCAGCAAGATCATTCAAGTACACCCATCTGTCCATCTTTTCTTCCAGTGTTGTCTCTGTTTCTTCTTTCTCTTTCATAAGTTCGGACAACTTCACGGAATTGGTGGCATTCTTAACCATCTCCCGATCCAGCTTTTCGATCTTCTCTTCCAGCTTTGCGATATCCTCATCGATCGTCTCGTATTCCCGCTGTTCTTTATAAGAAAATTTCAGCTTTTTTTCCCGCTGCTTCCAGGTCTTTTTGCTGTCAGACTCACCGGTCTGTGCAAAAGCTGCATCTGACATATTTTCTGCAATTGTCTGTCCGTCTTTCGGTTTTTCAAGCTCCACACGGATCAGATAATCGGAGTATCCACCTTCCGACTGACGGATTTTCCCACCTCCATTAAATGCAAAAATACGACTGACAGTACGATCCAGGAAGTACCGGTCATGGGATACAATCAGAATAATACCATCAAAATGATCCAGATAATCCTCCAGGATTGTCAGCGTCTGGATATCCAGATCATTGGTTGGCTCATCCAGGATCAGTACATTTGGTGCTTCCATCAAAACACGTAGTAGATAAAGTCTCCGTTTCTCGCCTCCGGATAACTTTTCAATCCGTGACCACTGCATTGCCCCGTCAAAAAGAAATCGTTCCAGCATCTGGGACGCGGTAATCTTCCCGTCAGAAGTTGCAATGTACTCACCTGCTTCTTTTACATAATCAATGACACGCTCGGATTCATCCATATATTCATTCTCCTGCGAGAAATAGCCAATCTTGATTGTCTGTCCAATTTCAATAGTTCCGACATCCGGTTTTATGATCCCGTTGATAATCTTGAGCAGCGTCGATTTTCCACATCCATTATGTCCAATAATTCCGATTCGGTCTTTCTTCAGAAAAATATAAGAGAAATCTTCGATCAGCTTCTTTTCTCCATAAGATTTGCAGATTCCGGAAAGTTCGATTGTTTTATTCCCCATACGGGAAGCCACAGAATCCAGCATTACTCGCTTTTCTTCCTGAATATCTTTCATTTCCTGCATAGCATGAATCCGGTCAATATGCGCTTTCTGTTTGGTACTTCTCGCCCTTGCGCCGCGGTGTAGCCATTCCAGCTCCGTACGCAAAAGGCTTTTTCTCTTACGTTCTGTGGCAAGCTCCATGTTCTGACGCTCGGCTTTCAGACGCACAAACTCGGAATAATTGCCTGGATAGTTATATAATTTCCCATGATCAACTTCCACGATACGATTTACCACACGGTCCAGGAAATAACGGTCATGCGTAACCATCAGGATCGCTCCCCGGAACTGGATTAGATATTCTTCCAGCCATTCGGACATCTCATTGTCCAAATGGTTCGTCGGTTCGTCAAGGACCAGAATGTCTGCCGGTGTTAAAAGCGCCCGGACAAGTGCCACCCTTTTCTTCTGTCCGCCGGACATATGCTCAATCTTTTCATCATAATCGGTAAATCCAAGCTGATTCAGCATAGACTTTGCTTCTGCCTCGATCGTCCAGCGGTTCAGCTCATCATAATTTCCTTCTGTTGCCGCGCGAAGAATTGTTGTTCCTGCTTCAAATACCGGCGTCTGCGGAAGATAGCAGATCTTCACCTGATTCCCCATGCTGATCGTTCCGGCATCACTTTCTTCGATTCCGGCAACGATTTTCAGCAAAGTGGATTTACCCATTCCGTTGACTCCGATCACACCGATTTTTTCATTTTTATTGATTCCAAATCCCACATCATCCAGAAGCACACGATCCGTATAGGCTTTGGATACATGTTCCATTGTCAGTAAATTCATATATTTTCCCCTGTGATTCTCTGTTTTGTCTTTTTCCATTATAGCAATTTGTACGGGTGCTAGTCAATCCAAAGTATCTCACCCGGCATCGATTCTGACACGCAAAAAGCACAGAATCCTATCCGTTACCGGACAGTCCCTGTGCTTTCACATATCCCCATATTCTTTTTATCTTATGATGTGAGTGTCAAAAATATATTTTGCCGCTCACTGGTGTAATCAGATTGCTCCATTGCTAAACAATTCCCGCAATCCTCATCTTATAAGAAAATATATTTCAGGATAAACAGTATCACCAGTACATACATCAGTACACTGATCTTCTTTTCTTTTGCTTTTCCTGTAAGTACGTTGATTACTACATAAGAAATCACTCCCATGGAAATACCTTCTGAAATACTGTAGCAGAATGGCATTGCCGCGATACAGATAAAGCACGGAATTCCTTCGCTGTAATCACTGAAGTTAATTCCTGCCACATTGCTCAGCATATAGAAGCCGACGATGATCAGTGCCGGAGCTGTCGCAAAGGACGGAATTGCAAGAAAGATTGGTGATAAGAAAAGGGAAATTCCAAACAGGATCGCTGTTGTCAGGGATGTTAAACCTGTACGTCCTCCTTCTGTTACACCAGAAGCACTCTCTACGAATGTTGTTGTTGTAGAAGTTCCAAGTACTGCTCCAACTGTAGTTGCAACCGCATCTGCCATCAGTGCCCCTTTAATTCTCGGAAGCTTTCCGTCTTTGTCAAGCATGCCTGCCTTTGTAGATACACCGATCAGAGTTCCGAGTGTATCAAAAAGATCTACGAAAAGGAATGCAAATACTACAACAACGAATTCCAGTGAAAATACATTCTTAAAATCAAGCTTTCCAAATACCGGTGCAAGGCTTGGAATTGCAAGTCCGGAACTGAAATTCGGAAGCAGACTGTAGAATCCGATCTCCGGATTCGGTACATAAAGACCTGCTATCTGGCAGATGATTCCAAGTATCCATGTGATCAAGATACCCCAAAGGATATTTCCTTTGATGTTCTTAATCACCATGATTGCTGTGATCAGCACACCTATGATTGCAAGAAGTACAGTAATTCCAACGTTATTGAAGCTTGCTTCCACTCCATTTGCCTGATTATATGCATCTACGGAGAAGAGCTGTACCAGAGTAGATCCTCCGACAACGATATTGGCATTCTGAAGTCCAAGAAATGCAATAAATAATCCGATACCAACGCTGACTGCTGTCTTAAGACAAGCTGGGATCGCATTGAAGATCGCTTCTCTGACATTCGTCAGGGAAAGAATAATGAAAATAATACCCTCTGCAAATACTGCAGTCAGTGCAGTCTGCCATGAGTAGCCCATACCAATTACTACAGTATAAGCAAAGTAAGCATTCAGTCCCATACCAGGTGCAAGTGCAAATGGATAATTTGCAAATGCTGCCATACACAGCGTACCGATCAGTGATGCAAGTGCTGTTGCAGTAAAGACTGCCCCCTGATCCATACCCGCTGCGGAAAGAATGCTTGGATTTACTGCCAGGATATACGCCATCGTCATAAATGTCGTAATACCTGCAAGAATCTCAGTTTTGACGTCGGTGTGATTTTCTTTAAGCTTAAACACCTTTTCCAACATATTGTTTTCCTCCTGCTGTCTGTCTCGGATATTCCCTCTCACTCCTTAAAATATCCTCGTACAATTTTCTTGTAGCAGAGAATATTTTAGCAAAAAAAAGAGAGAAAGTAAACACATTACTTTCTCTCTGATTTCTAACTCTTGTTCGCTATTACTGTTCATAGTAGCTGTATACCGCAACTATTTGCTCTCTCTGATCTTCTTTCTGAGCGGAAGTACCATTGCAGG
>OJRV01000644.1_pt1 | contig 44435 bp, 40 predicted proteins | sample 1599241 | NCBI WGS metagenome assembly OJRV01 (sample SAMN04168656, study PRJEB22393) | human gut metagenome | biome: human gut microbiome; feature: stool | host: Homo sapiens | collected 2014-03-17 | reverse complement strand
CGCAAAGTCGCCAGTGCGCTGGTGAGCTCTTACCTCGCCTTTCCATCCTTACCGCTTTCGCGGCGGTTTCTTTCTGTTGCACTATCCCTGGGGTCACCCCCGGCTGCCGTTAGCAGTTACTCTGTCTCTGTGAAGCCCGGACTTTCCTCAGGCAGCCCTTGCGGGCTGTCCCGCCGCCGTATGTTCCACTCGTTTTCTAAAAGAGTATAGCATACTTCCGCCCTGTTGGCAAGGCATTTTATAAAAGCAGCCGCAAAATCAGCAGGGCCGTCACGCCGGGCAATCCCAAAACGCCCGCGCAGAACGCCGTAAAGCGATTCAGCGGCAGCGCAATGCCGGTCACCGGCTCCAACAGGCCCAGCAGGGCCAGCGCGCCCAGACCGCAGACGGCCCCTGCCAGCAGACTGCGCATTCCGTGACGCTGGCGGGCGGCACAGCGCAGTACGGCGATGGCGCACACAGCTGCGAGCAGACAGGGCCAATATTCGGTCATGGCTCCTCCCCTTCCGCCCGCAGTGTGCGAAGCAGTGCCCGGCAGCGGCACATCAGCGCGGCGTGCTGGTAGGTCAGCTGGTCAATATAAAATGGGTCCTGCGCCTCCGTGAAGGCGCGCTCGTTCGAGCGCAGTGCCTGCAAGGTCGTTTCCAGCTCGGCCCTAGCGGCGCGGCGCTCACGCTCCTGCCTGGAAATGCGTCTGAACATAACTCCTCCGTCACAGCAGAATGCAGATCAGCCCGTCGCAGCCCTCGTTGATGATGCGCTCAAGCGTCTGCTGCAGGCGGCTGCGTGCCTCCTGCGGCATGTGCAGCAGCTTTGCCTGCACGCCCTCGCTGACCAGCTCGTTCAGGCTCTTGCCGAAAATATTCGTGCTCCACAGCTTGCCGGGGTCGGTCTCAAAGTCCGCCAGCAGGCTTTTGATAAGCTCCTCCCCCTGCTGCTCACTGCCGACGGTGGGCGAAAGCTCGGTGTGGATGTTGGCGCGCATGATGTGCAGGCTGGGGGCGCTGGCCGACAGCCGCACGCCGTACTGACCGCCCTGCCGGACGATTTCGGGTTCTTCCAATGTCAATTCATCAATGCCCGGCATGACGATGCCGTAGCCCGTGGCCTCGACCTGGTCAAGGGCAGATTTGATCTTGTCATAGGCGCGCTTGGCCCGGGCCAGGCTGACGACGCAGGGCAAAAGGCTTGCCTCGTCCACGATGTCCAGCCCGGTCTGTTCACCGAGGATCTTATAGAAAATATCCGGGGCGACGGCAGCGGTGATGCTGACACTGCCGCTGGCCAAATCCATGCCGGTCAGGCTGGCGGCGGTGATGTATTCACACCCCAGCTGAGGGCGCTTGCCTGCAAGATCGGCCATCCGGTGCACCGAGGCAGCAAAATCCAGCATGGACGTGTAGACCGCGCTTTGCAGCCAGTGCCCGCTTTCGAGCATCGTGACCCAGGCGGGCATCTGCACGGCGATCTCGCGGATCGGGAACTCGTACAAAAGCGTTTGCAGCAGCTTGTCGAGGGTCTCGACGGTCATCGTCGTGCAGTTCAGCGGAAGGACTGCGTGGCCGTAGGTCTCGGCCAGCTCGGCGGCAAGGTGCTGTGCGTCGTCGCTGTCCGGCTCGGCGCAGTTCAGCAGAATGATATACGGTTTGCCGATGCCGTCCAGCTCTGCGATGATACGGCGCTCGGCGTCGAGATACGCCTCCCGCGGCAGGTCGGCAACGGAGCCGTCCGTCGTTACGACGAGGCCCACCGTGGCGTGCTCCCGGATGACGCAGCGGGTGCCGGTTTCGGCGGCCAGGTCAAACGGGACCTCGTGGTCGAACCAGGGACTCTTGACCAGGCGCGGAGCCTCGTTTTCCTCATGGCCGAGCGCGCCGTCCACCATGTAGCCGACGCAGTCGATGAGCCGCGCCTTGAAGCTGCCGCCACCCGAAAGCTCGAGTTTGACGGCTTTCTCGGGTATGAACTTCGGCTCCGTTGTCATGATGGTGCGCCCGGCGGCGGATTGGGGCAGCTCGTCATGGGCGCGGGCACGACGGGCCTCGTTCTTGATGCGCGGCAGCAGCATCAGCTCGGCAAACCGCTTGATAAAGGTGCTTTTGCCGCTGCGCACCGGGCCGACGACGCCGAGATAGATGTCCCCGCCGGTGCGCTGTGCAATGTTTTGGTAGATTTGATCCTGTGTCACGGATGTGTCCCTCCTTTACAGCGCTGCGGGGATCAGCAGACAGGCGGTGTCCGTCGTAAGCTCCTGCGGCGGGTCACCGTTGGTGTCCAGATGGTTGGCGACGGCCAGGTCACGCGCGCGGGCATGGTAGCGCCTGGCAATGTCAAAGATGCGCTCCCCCTGCCGGGCGTAGTAAATATAGAGGGCCGGGCCGTCGCTGTCGTCGTATTCCTCGCCCAGCTCCACGCCGCAGAGCGCGTCAAAGCTCTGCGCCTGGAACAGGGCGCCGCTGATCTCGATCTCTAAATCGACCCGCAACCGTGCACCGTTTTTGCTGCTGGCGACCCGCGCGACGGAGGCCTCGACACTTGGCCACGCACCGTCAGTGCTGCCGGGCCAGAGGCCGTCAGGCTGCCAGGTAAACGCCTTGTCGTAGCAGGTCAGCTCACCACGGGCATCGCTGATGAACACATGCGCAGTCCCCTTGCCCAGTAGTTTTAAATGTGTTTCAGCCTTGTTGCCGTCAGCCTGTGCGGCGCACAGGGCGCCCAGCGTTACAAAGCAGCCGAGAACAGTGCCCTCGGCGTCGGGCAGGTCGTCGTCAAGCGTGACCGGGATACGCCCGGTCAAATCCGCGGTTTTCTGCAAAAGGCGGCAGACCGTCTGCACGGTCTGGGTCTTACAGAGTGTGGAGTAGGCGTCGGCCACGACGGTGTGCTGCACGCTGCGCCAGACCTCGACGCGCAGCTTCCAGGTCACCGAGAGGGACGCTTCCCCTGCGCCGTCGACTGCGCTCAGTGTGCAGGCCAGCACCTCGCCGCGCACAAGGGCTGTGTCGTCCTCGGTCACGCCGGGCAGCTCCAGCGTCTGCTGCACGGCAAGATCCTTGCTGCGCACGGTCAGCTCGCCGGTGTCGGTGTTCTGGCTGCATATTTGAATTTGCAGCGTCCCCTGCACACTGACCTGCCCGGTGGCCGGCGCTGCGCTGCCGGCGGCAAAGCTGCCGGTGATGTCCAGCACGCTTTCCCCGGTGCCGGGCAGCGCCGCAGCGGTCTCGGCAGTCAACGTTTTTTCCTCGGTCACGGCGCATTGCAGGCCCTGCATCGTGCGGGTGTACTGCTCAATGCCGCAGTCGGCCAGTGCGGTCAGCAGCTCGGACTCCCGCCGCACGGCCACTGCGGCACAGAGAATGTACGCGCCGCGCAGGTCGATGCGGTGCTCACTGACGGCGCGGCAGTTGCAGTATTCCGGCTCGCCCCAGACCTGGGCCGGGCCGTCGGCGTACTGCCCGGCGGGCAGCTCGACCAGTTTTTCAAAGGCAAATTTCTGCTCGGTGCGCAAAAGGCGCGTGCCGGGCTCCTCGCTCTGGTAGTAGACGGTGCAGCGCAGATAGCCCTCGCTCTGCCAGCGCCCGCCGGACACACGGTTCTGCAGCACAACGGGCGTGATCAGGCACTTGACGATCTTGAATACGGCGGGCAGGTAGTCGGGAATCAGAATCTCCGTTTCCACGGGAAGCTCCAGCCGTGTTTCCCAGCGTCCGCCGTAGGATGCGATGGTGTCTTTGAACACCTTGAGTTCCATATTGCTTGCCCCTTTCCGGTTATGTTCTGGGGCATTATATGCGGCAGGGCAAAAAAATAGCCCCTGCCCGGAACAGGCAGGGGAAAAATTTGGATTCAGACCTTGAAGGCTGCGCGTAAGATCCAACGGAAGGCGCGCGGGCAGCGAACTACGACCACATGCATGGCATACACCTCACTTTCCGTGTTTGTGTACGCCATACTATGCCGGGCAGTGCTGCGGTGTTACGCATCGTCGCGGGTCAGCACAACGAGACCGCAGCCGCCGGAGCATTGCAGTTGTGCGGTGTCCGCGATAAACTCATTGCTGACGCCGAGCGGATAGTCCGCGGTCAGCACGGCGCTTTCCAGCGGGTAGAACGCGCCGCGGATGCAGACGCCGGTCAGCCGACCCTCCATCGGGAAAAGGGAGAGATACTTCCAGTCCCTGCGCTGCAAAATAAGCTCACGGCCCGGCACAAGATACCGCAGTTCGCTGCGCTCGTTGGCCAGCAGGACGTTCACGCCGTTTTTGGCAAGATACAGTCCGGTGGCAAGGTTGGCCAGCGTGTGCTCCAGCCGTGCCCCGCCCAGAGCGCCCAGCAGGGTGATCTCGTCATAGCCGTGCTCCAGCAGCCAATGGGCGGCATACTGGGTATCGGTATCGTCCTTCACATGGGGCAGCACAATGGTCTCGTGCTCGGTTTTGGGCTGCGGGGCGGAGTCAAAGTCACCGACGATGAGGTCGGGACGCAGGTCAAGCCGTTCGGCATTGCGGTAGCCCGCGTCGCAGGCCACAACAAAATCATCGGGCTGCACATAGCGGCACAGTGCGGTGGAAACCGGCACGGCGGAAAGAATCACGGCACGCCTGCTCATTTCTCCCACTCCTTCCGTGCGCTGGCTTCCTCATACATGGCAAGGTAGCTTGCATAGCGCGTTTTGCTGATGGTCCCGGCCTCAACAGCCTCACGCACAGCACAACCGGTCTCACTGCGGTGGGAGCAGCCCGTAAAGCGGCAATGCCCGAAATAGGGCCCGAACTCCGGGAAAGTGTGCTGCAGATCATCCTTCGGGATGCGGCAGAGCTTCTGCGCCTCCAGGCTGGCAAAGCCCGGCGTATCAGCCAGACGCCCTCCGCAAATCTCAAAAATTTCGACCTCGCGGGTCGTGTGCCGCCCGCGGCCCAGCTTTTGGCTGATCTGCCCGGTCTCGCGGTGCAGCGCGGGGGCCAGCGTGTTGAGCAGCGTCGATTTGCCGACGCCGGAGTTGCCGCAGAAGGCGCAGAGATGCCCTTCAATATAGCCCTTGACCTCGTCAAGGCCCTCGCCGGTCTCATAGTTCAGCTGCACCAGCGGGATGCCGCTGCCCGTGTAGGCGGTGCGCAGCATATCGGCAGCAGCCAAATCAGATTTTGTCACAACAAGCACGGGCTGCACATCCTTGTAGATGGCAGCGGCGGCCAGCTGGTCCAGCACCAACGTACTGGGTACGGGCTGGGTCGTGCTGGTAACGATGAACAGAATATCCAGATTGGCAATCGGCGGACGGATAAAGACGTTTTTGCGCGGTAAAATCTCATCGATCATTGTGCCGTCGTCGGACAGGGTGACGTTGTCTCCCGCCACCGGCGTGATGCCGCGCTTGCGGAAGATACCGCGCGCCTTGCACTCGACGATGCCGTCCGGCGTCTTTACATAGTAGAAGCCGCCGATGCCCTTTGTAATATACGCCATGACTTCCCCCACATCAGGCAATGGGGTTGCCCTGTGCGTCGCACCGCTGGCCGTTCTCATTCCACATGGTACCGTCGGTCAGCTGATGGATCTGGTGACTGCCGTCAGCACTCGGCCACCAGCTCTCCTGCACAGTGACGGTACCGTCCTCGTTCACAGTGGGTTCGACTGGTTCGGGAGTGGCGACGACCTCGGGCACGCCAGTGGACACCACGAGTGTGATGACGCTCGACTTACGGACCGTGGAACCGGCATCGGGGCTCTGGCTCAGTACCGTGCCCGCGGGCTGTTCGCTGGCCTGCTCGATCGTGCGGATGGACAGGTTCAGCCCCTTGACCTCATTGCGGGCTTCCTCAATGGTCTTGCCGGTCAGGCTCGGGACCGAGCTCTCCTTGCTTACCTCGGAGCGGCTGACGTACAGGATGACCGTGGAGTCACCCTCGACGGTCTCCCCGGCGGCGGGCTGGGTGTAGACAACAGCGCCGTTGGCCACGGAGTTGTCGGACATGGGCTTCTTGGTCACGCGCAGACCCATATCCTTCAGGGTCTGCTCGGCATCCTCGGCCACCATGTTCTTCGTCTCGGGGATCGTGACGTACTGGGTGCCCAGGCTGACGGTCAGCACGATGCGCTGCTTTTCCTTGACGGTACGCCCGGCCTTGGGGGTCTGGCGGATGATCGTGCCCGCGGGTTCACTGGAATACTCCTCCGGGAATTCGGCGCGCAGCAGGTTGTTGTAGTCGGTGGCGAGGAACTCGTCCTTTGTCATGCCCACAAAGCTGATGACCTGCACATCGGCACGGTTAGAGAACAGCAGGTTGCTGGAATTGGTGAAGATCAGATAGATCAGGATGGCAGCGCCGATGACAAACGCCACGGCCATGCCGAAGAAGATCGGCAGCAGGGAAAAGCCCTTGGACGCCTTTTTCTTCTTCTTTTGGGCAGATTTGCTGCGGCCCGGGTTCGAGGTGCCGACACGACGGGCGTCACCCGTGTGGATGCTGGTGGATTTCGGGCTGGGCTTTGTGTTGCTTACCACGCGGTTGATGTTCCTTTCCGGGTTGTCCTCGGCACTGCGGTACTCATACGCAAACTGGATGGACGGGTTGCGCTTGAATTCCTCGATAGCGGCCAGCATCTCCTGGGCGCTCTGGTAGCGCTTGTCGGGGTCCTTTTCCATGGCTTTCTCGGTAATCTGGCGCAGTCCTGCCGGGGTCTGGGGTGCGATTTCGGCCAGCGGCTTCGGCTTCTCCGAAATCTGCATGATGGCGATGGACACTGCACCGTCGCCGTCAAACGGCAGGCGGCCCGACAGCATCTCGTACAGCATAACGCCGACAGAGTAGATGTCGGTGCGGGCATCGGTGCGCTCACCCTTGGCCTGCTCAGGGCTGATGTAGTGCACCGAGCCGATGGCCTTGTCGCTGACGGTCTGGCTCTGTGCGCGGGAGAAGCGTGCGATGCCGAAGTCCATCATCTTGATGGAGCCATCTGCCAGCAGCATAATGTTCTGCGGCTTGACGTCGCGGTGAATGATGCCCTTGGAGTGGGCGTGCTGCAGAGCACTCAAAATCTGGGTGGCAAAGTGCACGGTCTCCTTCCAGGTCAGGGCGCCGCCGCGCTGCTTGAGATATTCCTTTAAAGTGATGCCGTCCACATATTCCATGACGATGTATTGCAATTTGTCGGTGACAGAGACGTCATAGACCTTGACGATGTTGGGATGGCTCAGAATGGAGATCGCCTTCGACTCGTTCTTGAAGCGGCGGACCAATTCCTCATTGTCCAGAAATTCGTCTTTTAATACCTTGACGGCGATCTGGTTGCCCGTTTTTAAATCAGTGCCGCGGTAGACATTGGCCATGCCGCCGACACCCACGAGACTTTCAATTGAGTAGCGGCCATCCAGCCGTTTGCCGATCAGATTATCCATTGTTGACCTCCGTAGCTTCCACGCCCATGAGCAGGACCGTAATGTTATCCTGACCGCCCGCCTGCAGGGCGCGGTCTACCAAAATGCTGGTTGCATCAAAAAAAGGAACCTCGCGCAGTACCTGCGCAATGTCATCGTCCGCGACCATGTTCGTCAGGCCGTCGGTGCACAGCAGCAGGATGTCCCCCGCCTCGATTTCGCAGCGGTTGTATTCCGGCACAATGTTGGCCGAGACGCCGAGCGCGCGGGTGATGAGGTTCTTCTGCGGGTGGACGGCAGCCTGCTCCCGTGTGATCTGGCCGCTGTCGACGAGCTGCTGCACCATCGAGTGGTCGCGGGTGATCTGCCGCAGCCCGCCTGCGTGGAACAGGTAGGCGCGGGAATCCCCGGCGTGCACCACATGGGCCATGCCGCGGCTGGCATAAGCGCAGACGCCGGTGGTACCCATGCCCTGCATCTCGGGGTCAGAGGTGGACTTTTCATACACGGCGCGGTTCGTGATGTCGAACCCGCGCATGATGAAAGTCTTTTCCATGCCAGGCTGCAGGGCCTTCATGTGGCGGGCAAAATACTGCTGCATGGTGTCGGTAGCAATGCGTGCAGCAATGCGCCCGCCGTTGACACCGCCCATGCCGTCGCAGACGATGCCCCAGGCGGTGCCGCCTGCCAGCTGCTGTGCACAGTAATTGTCCTGGTTTTCCTGCCGGCAGCTGCCGATGTCCGTGATCGCGGCAATCTTCATTCGGGTTGGTTCCTTTCCGCTGCTCCGTTGCGGAGCAAAACTTATTTTCCCTGCGCGTCCTCGCGGCGCAGCTGGCCGCAGGCGGCGCTGATGTCGGTACCCAGACGGCGGCGCACCGTGGCGTTGACGCCCAGTGCCTCCAGCTCCTTCTGGAAGCGGTGCACATTGGCATCGTCGGTGGCAGAATAGGGGCTGCCGTCCACGGGGTTGATGGGAATCAGGTTGACGTGCGCGCCCATGCCCTTGATGAGGTTGGCGAGCTTCTGCGCCATCTCACTGCTGTCATTGACACCGCGCACCATCGAATACTCAAAGCTGATGCGGCGGCCCGTCTCCTTCTGGTAGCGGCGGCAGGCAGGGATCAGCTGCTCCAGCGGGAACGCATCGTTGACCGGCATCATGCCGGAACGGGTCTTATTGTCCGGCGCATGGAGCGAGACAGACAGTGTCAGCTGCAGATGGCGCTTCGCCAGCTCGTCGATCTTGGGCACAAGGCCGCAGGTCGACAGGCTGATGTTGCGCATACCGATGTTGACGCCCTCCGGGCAGGAAATGATCTCCAGAAAGTCCATCACATTATTAAAATTGTGCAGCGGCTCACCGATGCCCATCAAAACAATGTGGGAGACGCGCTCGCCGGTGTCCTTCTGTGCGGTGTAAATTTCCGCCGCGATCTCCCCTGCCGTCAGGTCGCGCACGCGGCCCGCCTGGGTGGAGGCGCAGAACCGGCAGCCCATCGCGCAGCCCACCTGGGTGGACACACAGACAGTATTGCCGTATTTGTAGCGCATGAGCACGGTCTCGATGCAGTTGCCGTCGGCCAGCTGCAAAAGATACTTGACCGTACCGTCCCTGGACTGCTGGCGGCGGCGGATGACGGGGGCTGCAATCGTGCACTGCTCCTCCAGCTGGGCCAGCAGCGCCTTGGGCTGGTCGGTCATCTGGGAGAACTCCGTCACAAGCTTCTGGTGCAGCCATTTAAAAATCTGCTTGGCGCGGAATTTTGGCTGACCCAGTCCCACGATGTAGGCCGTCAGCGCGTCCAGCGTCAAGTCGGAAATGCAGATTTTTTCGCCCATGCGGGGTCACCTCCTTTTATAAGAACGAGTTTACAGTCAGTTTCGTTCCAGGATGGCGGCAAAAAAACCGTCCGTCCCGGTTCTGTGGGGCAAAAACAGCGTGCCCAGCGGCGTGATGTCCGCCCCCGGCAGCGCCGCCTTTGGCAGTACAACGTGAAAATCAGGATTGGCGGAGAGGAATTTCTCCACCTGGGCCTGATTCTCTTTATCATTCACTGTACAGGTAGAATACACCAAACGGCCATTTTCGGCAAGTGAATCTGCGCCGTTTTGCAGGATTTTTTGCTGGGCAGCGAGCAGATTCTCTATCCCGTCCAAATCCTTGTAACGAATGTCCGGCTTTTTGGCGATAACGCCCAAACCCGAGCAGGGCACATCGCAGAGCACACGGTCAAACGTTGGCCAGTCGGAATTGTGCTGTGTGGCGTCATTTTCAACCGCTACGGCACAGGTGATGCCGCAGCGGTCAAACGCCTGCTGCAAAAGCGGCACGCGGCTGGGCACGAATTCGCCGCTGACAAGCTGGCCTTTGTCCTGCATGGCCTCGGCCAACGTCAGGCTTTTGCCGCCCGGCGCGGCGCAGAGATCGAGCACCTGCTGCCCCGGCTGTGCGTCAACGCAGAGCGCGGCAAACTGGCTGGCAAGCCCCTGCACATGGAAAAGACCTTTTTCGAATGCCGCGCTCGCGGCGGGCGAACCGGCAAACTCCACGACCAGCGCCCCCGGCCAGGGGCCGGGCGTCACGGTATGGCCCTCCTGCTGCAAAAGCGCGGTCAGGTCGGTATCGTTCGTGCACAGTGTGTTGACGCGGATCGTCGTCTTAGGCTTTTCATAAAATGCGGCGGCCAGGGGGAACGCCTCCGCCCCGAACTGCGCATAGAAAAGCTCGGCCACCGGGCGGGACAGGCAGTAGTAGATCGAGAGCCGGTCCAGAGGGTCGGCAAAATCGGCCTCGGAGACATCGGCGGCAGCGGCGCGGCGCAGCACGGCGTTGACCATGCCTGCGGCGCTGGATTTTCCCAGTGCCCGCGTCAGCTTGACCGATTCATTCACAGCGGCGGGCAGCGGTACATTCATGTACAGTGCCTGTGCCAGTCCCGCCCGCAGCACGGCGCGCACCGGCGCGTCCAGCTTGGCGACGGGCTTTTTCGTAAACTGATTTATACGATAGTCCAGCAGCGGCAGACGCTCGAGTGTTGTGTAAAAAATGCGCGCGGCAAAGGCGGCGTCGCGGCTGTCCAGCGGCGGGGTGCATTTTTTCAGCTCGGCGTCCAGCACAAGGTTGGCGTAGCCTGCCTGCTCCTGGTGGATCAGGGCCTTGACGGCGAGACGGCGCGGCGTCACAGGCTGTCCCCCGCTTTCAGGCGGCGGCCCGCGGCCCAGGCAGTGCCCGCCATCGGCTTGCCGCCCTCGGGCGTGACAGTCAGCAGCGCGACAGCGCCGCTTTCAGCGGCAATCGTCAGCGGCTTCAGGGCCAGCACGGTGCCGGGGGCTGCGTGCTGCGGGTTTTCGGCCAGGCGGCTTTCCAACACCTTGATGCGCTTGCCGTCCTGCGCGAACCACGCCACGGGCCACGGGTTCATGCCGCGCACCCAGTTGTGAATGTGGGCGGCATCCTGTGTAAAGTCGAACTGTGCCATGTCCTTTGTCAGCGGCGGGGCCATGGTGGCGGCAGCGTTATCCTGCTTGCGCGGGGTCAACTCCCCTGCCTCGATTTTTTCCAGCGCGGTGACCAGCGTTCCGGCACCCACGGCGCTGACGCGGTCAAACAATTCACCGCTCGTCTCCTCGGGGCCAATGGTGACCGGCTCCACCATCAGGATGTCGCCGGTGTCCACCCCCTCGTCCAGCTGCATGATGGTCACGCCGGTACCCTCGTCACCGTTGAGCACGGCCCACTGGATGGGCGCGGAGCCGCGGTATTTAGGCAGCAGCGAGACATGCAGATTGATACAGCCGTACTTCGCCGCATGCAGGAGCTGCGGCGGGATGATGCAGCCATAGGCCACAACGACGATGATGTCGGGCGCCAACTCTTTGATAAGCTCATCGGACGAGCCGTCCCGCAGCGTGCGGGGCTGGTAGACCGAAAGACCGTGCTCAACAGCCAGCTGCTTGACCGGCGGCGCGGTCAGGATCTGCTTGCGGCCCACGGGCTTGTCGCGGCGGGTAAAGACACCGCAGACCTCGTGCCCGGCGTCCAGCAGGGCGGCCAGGCTTTCGGCGGCGATGTCAGGAGTTCCCATAAACAGGATGCGCATAAATTTTAGTCCTCGTTTTCCTCGGGGTAGTCGTCCTCATAGAAATGCTCGGCCAGGTCCATGATGGTGATGCCGTCCAGATGGTTGTTCTCATGCTGGATGCAGCGGGCGAGCATGTCATCGGCCTCCAGTTCAAACCACTCGCCGTGGCGGTCCTGTGCCTTGACCTTGACGTGCTTCGAGCGCTTGATCGCGCCGTTATGTCCCGGGAAGGACAGGCAGCCCTCATACAGCTCGACCTGCTCGTCGCTCAGCTCGAGGATCTCGGGGTTGATGAACTCAATGAACTTGTACTCGTAGTTCGCGGGAACCTCCTCGGGCAGGTCGCGGTCATCCAGGCAGATGAACAGGCGGCGCATCATGCCCACCTGCGGGCCGGCCAGACCCAGGCCGTTCGCGGCCAGCAGGGTCTCCTTCATATCGTCAAGCAGAGTGCCCAGACGATCATCAAACTTGGTAACGGGGCGGCAGACTTTCTTCAGGATCGGGTCGCCGTCCTGCACAATGGTACGCAGTGCCATAAAAATAACCTCCAAATGTTATAAATCACCATCAGAATTGAAATCGAGGATCACGGACGCCTTCTGCGGCAGCTTTTCTGCATCGTAGGCGTCCAGTGTCTCGTGCAAAAGCGCGCGGAACGCCGCGTCATTGCGGCATTTCAGCGTCAGCTTGTAGCGAAATTTGTTGTTGAGCATCGTAATGTTCATCGGCGCGGGGCCTAAAATGCGCAGCGGGATATTGGGCTTTTGTGCGGCGTGCTGACCCAGCAGTGCGCCAAACCGCTGGGCTGCGATGAACACGGCCCCCTCCTGGTCACCGATGAAGCCGACGACCACGAACGAGCAAAACGGCGGGTACAGACTGAACCGGCGGAAGGTGATTTCTTCCCGGTAGAAGCCCTTGTAGTCCTGCGCGGCGGCCAGCTGCAAAACGGGGTGGTCAGGCACGGATGTCTGGATCAGCGCCCGCCCGGGCAGTGCGGCGCGCCCGCCGCGGCCCACGACCTGGGTGATAAGGCTGAACACGCTCTCGTATGCGCGGAAGCCCTGCCCGAACAGCAGCGAGTCAATGCCTAAAACGCCGACGAGCGTGACCTTTTCAAAGTCAAGGCCCTTGGCGACCATCTGGGTTCCCAGCAGAATATCATATTCGTGCCGCGCAAACTGTGCAAGCATCGTCTCGTGCGCGTCCTTGCGGGAGGTGGAATCCTGATCCATCCGCAGGATGCGCGCACCGGGCAGCAGCTCGGCCAACTCCTCCTCCACCCGCTGGGTGCCGAAGCCGCTGTAGCTGATTTTGCCGCCGCACTCGGGGCAGGTCTGCGGCAGCGGGTGCACCGTGTGGCCGCAGTGGTGGCACAACAGTGCCTGCTGCGGCTTGTGATAGACGAGCGGCACGCTGCAATTCGGACATTTCAGCACATGGCCGCAGGTGGTGCACATGCCGATGGTGCGGTAGCCGCGGCGGTTGAGCAACAGAATGCTCTGCTCGCCGTTGTCGAGGTTTTCCTGCAGCTCCCTCGCCAGCCGCACGCTGACCTCGCGCGGGTTGCCTGCGGCCAGTTCGGCGCGCATGTCGATGAAATCGACGCTGGGCAGAGGCCGCCCGCCGTAGCGGTGGGTCAGCTGCACCAGCTGCAGCTTGCCGCTCTCGGCGGCGTGGTAGGTCTCGGTCAGTGGTGTGGCCGAGGCAAACAGCAGCAGGGCGTTTTCCATGACCGCGCGCTTTTTGGCAACATCGTGGGCGTCAAAGCGCGGGGCGGACTCGCTCTGGTAGGTGTGCTCCTGTTCCTCATCCATGATGATAAGGCCAAGGTTTTGCAGCGGCGCAAACACTGCACTGCGCGTACCTACGACAATATCGGCGTTTCCCTGCTGGATCATCCGCCACTGCAAAAGTCGCTCGGTATTGTTGAGCGCCGAATGCTGCACGGCCAGACGGCTGCCGAAGGTGGACTTGAGGCGCCGTATCATCTGCGGTGTCAGGCTGATCTCCGGCACCAGGACCAGTGCGCGGCGGCCCAGCTCCAGCGTGCGCTGGATAAGCCGCAGAAACACAATGGTCTTGCCGCTGCCGGTTACGCCGTGCAGCAGTGCCGCGTGGGGTCTGGCATCCTCCAGATTCGGCAGCAGATCGTTAAAAACCTGCTGCTGTTCAGGGGACAGTTCCAGCGGCTGCGGGTCAAACGGGATGGCCGCAAACAGGTCGATGGCCTTGTCCTGCTCGGCGGCGGTCAGCACGCCCTTTTTGACAAGGCCGTCCAGCGTTGCCCGGGAAATACCGACCTCGTCGAGCTGCCGCGCGGTCAGCGGACCGTTTTGCAGGGCGGCGACAGCGGCCAGTTGGCGCGGGCCGGGCTTTGGCTTTTCCGGAAGCGCCCCCGCCAGCGTGTACAGGCGCTCCGTAGAGCGGGTCAGGCGGCCTTGCATGACGTGCCTGCCGTCCACGACAGCGGGCCGGTACTGTGCGCCATACGGGATGACTGCCTTGACGGCCTCGAACCAGGTGCAGAAGGTGCGCTCTTTTAAAAAGCGTACAAGCTCCAGAAGGTCCGGCGTCAGGCGGGCATCCTCGGCGGCGGCATCGTAGAGCGTTTTCAGCCCCTTGGGTGCGTCGCTCTCGTTCACCTCCCCGACAGCCAGCACAACGGCCATCCGGGCCTTGCTGCCCCGGCCAAACGGCACCAGCACCATGCTGCCGGGAAAGACCCTCCCGGCCAGCTCCGCGGGGATGCGGTAGGAGTACAGCTTGTCAAAGTGGATGTTCGCGTCGTTGACGGCAGCCTGGGCCAGCAGCAGGCTCATTCGTCGCTGCCGTGCTGCAGCTTGAACTGGATGATGGAATAAATGCTCTCGGCGCAGGAGTCGACCTCAATGTTGACGACATGCTCGTCGTAGTTGACGGAGTTTGCAATCTCTGCCTCGGCACGCTTCAGGCGGCGCTGGATGGTCTCCTCATCCTCGGTGCCGCGGCAGCGCAGACGGCGCTCGAGCTCCTGCATATCCGGGGGCAGCACAAAGATGGTCGTTGCACCGGGGTACATCTTCTTGATGTTGCCTGCGCCTTCGACCTCGATGACGAGGATGACCGGGATGCCCAGCTTCATGCGGCCCTCGATCTCGCTGCGCAGCGTGCCGTAGTAGTTCTCGCAGTATTTTGTATGCTCGACGATCTGGTCATGGGCCAGATGATCCTCAAAATCAGCTACAGACATAAAGTGGTAGTTGATGCCGTCCTTTTCACCCTCACGCGGGGTGCGGGTCGTGGCGGAGACGGTGTGCTGAATTTCAGGGTGCTTTTTCAGCAGAGCGGCAACAACGGTATCCTTGCCGGTGCCGGAAGGGCCGGAGACAACAAACAGATATTTTTCACCTTTCATCGTTACTTCCTCTTTTCTTCAGTTTCTTCGTTGGCACGCCCGGTCAGGCTTTCCAGCGGGATGCCGGACAAAATCACATGGTCAGAGTCCATGATGAGCACGGCCTGGGTGCGCCGTCCGTAGCTGGCATCGATCAGTGCGCCCTTCTCGCGGGCATCCTGCACCAGACGCTTGATAGGCGCAGAATCCGGGCTGACGATGCCGATGATGCGGTCGGCATTGACCATGTTGCCAAAGCCAATGTTCAGCAGCTTCATGGCAAACCTCCGTTACTCGATGTTCTGAATCTGCTCGCGAATTTTTTCGATTTCGGATTTCAGATCGACGACCAGCCGCGTGATGGCTACGTCCTGGCACTTGGAGCCAATCGTGTTGGACTCGCGGTTCAACTCCTGCGTCAAAAAGTCGAGCTTGCGGCCAATCGGCTCGTCCAGCTCGAGGATCTCGCGGTACTGCGCCACATGGCTGTGCAGACGGACGGTTTCCTCGTCGATGGCGGTCTTGTCCGCAAAAATCGCGGCCTCGGTCACAAGGCGTCCCTCGTCGATGCTGCGATCCCCCAGCAGCTCCTGCAGGCGGGCGTAGAGCTTATCGCTGTAGGCCTGCACGCGGCCCGCGCTGTTCTCCTCGATTTTGGCGACGAGCGTTTCAATCGTGGTCAGGCGGCCTGCAACATCGGCCTTCATCTTCTCGCCTTCGACGGCGCGCATTGCGACAAAGGCGTCCACGGCCTGCTCGGCCACTGTCCTGACGTCCTCCCACAGCTCGTCCTCATTCGTCGGGGCGGCAGTCTGGGTCAGCACGTCCGGGAAGCGGGACAGCATCCCGACGGAGACGTCGTTTTTCAGATCCATCCGCTCGGCCATCGCATTCAGCGCGGCGCGGTAGCCCTCGGCCAGCTGCCAGTTGACGGTGACGACGGTATCCGCCGCCGTGACGGTCTGGATGGAAAGGCTCAGTTCTACCTTGCCGCGGCTGACCTTGGAGGCGACGAGCTTTTTCAGCTTGTCCTCCAGAAATGCGCAGGAGCGCGGCAGGCGCGAGGAGTACTCAAAAAAGCGCGCGTTGACGCTGCGAAGTTCAACCTTGATGTCACGGCCATGCAGCAGCGCACCGGCACGGCCATATCCTGTCATGCTCAAAACCATAACCTACACCTCATAAGCACATATATTTTATATTTTACTATTTTTGGGCGCAAGATGCAAGGCTGACGCCGGGATTTTGCAATATTTCACGCAGTTTTTGTGGCGCGGTAAACAAAAGCCGCTCCCGCGGCAGAGCGGGAGCGGCAATTCTTTTACTTAGACGGGGTGAGACTTGTTTTCGTAGTCGGCGTGCAGAGCATCGACACCCTGCAGACGGGCGTTGCGCTTCTCAAAGAACTTGGGCGCGACCTGCGGGAACATGGCGTAGGTCAGAACGTCCTCCTCCTGGATGGCGTACTTGGAGGCCTCGGCCTTCAGCTTCTCCATCTCGGGCTCAAGGGTGTCGGCAAAGCGGCAGGTGATCGGCTGCTCGCCCTTCAGGATGAAGTCGCTGAACTCCTTCTTAATGGGCGCTGGGGTCTTGCCGTAATCGCCGTGAACCAGGCCCTTGAACTCCTTGGTGACCATCTTGTAGCGCTCACCCATGATGACGTTAAAGACGGCCTGGGTACCAACGATCTGGCTGGTCGGGGTGACCAGCGGCGGATAACCGGCATCCTCACGGACGCGGGGAATCTCCTCCAGAACGTCCTGGAGCTTGTCCTCCTTACCGGCGTCCTTCAACTGCTTGAGCATGTTGGAGAACATGCCACCCGGAACCTGATACAGCAGGGTGTTGGCATCAACGCCCAAAGACTTTTGGTTGATCTGGCCGTTGGCGATGTACTTCTCGCGCAGCTTGTTGAAGTAAGCGCGGACGACATTCAGCTGGTTCAGATCCAGACCGGTGTCGTAGTCGGTGCCCTGCAGAGCGGCGACCAGGCTTTCGGTGGGCATGTGAGAAGTGCCCAGAGCCAGAGGGCTCATAGCGGTATCGACGATGTCGGCACCAGCCTCGATGCCCTTCAGGATGGACATGGAAGCCAAACCTGCGGTGTAGTGGCTGTGAATGTCCACGGGGATCTTGACGGTTTTTTTCAGCTCGGAGACCAGCTCATAGCAGGTGTAGGGCTTGAGCAGGCCGGCCATATCCTTGATGCAGATGGAGTCAGCGCCCATCTGCTCGAGAGTCTTGGCGTAGTTGGCGAAGTACTCGTTGTTATGTACCGGGCTCAGGGTGTAGCTGATGCAGGCCTGAACATGGGCACCCTCCTTGTTGGCTGCCTTGATGGCAGTCTGCAGGTTGCGGGGGTCGTTCAGCGCGTCAAAGATACGGATGACGTCAATACCGTTGGCAACGGACTTCTGGACGAAGTACTCGACGGCGTCATCAGCGTAGGGACGGTAGCCCAGCATGTTCTGGCCGCGGAACAGCATCTGCAGCTTCTGATGGGGCAGCTCCTTGCGCAGGATGCGCAGACGCTCCCAGGGATCCTCGTCCAGGAAGCGGATGCAGGAGTCGAACGTAGCGCCGCCCCAGCACTCAACGGAGAAATACGGGATCTTGTCCATTTCGGGCAGGATGGGGCGCATCTCGTCCATGGTCATACGGGTGGCCAGCAGAGACTGATGGGCGTCACGCAGGACGACCTCAGTAATCTTAATGGGTTTCTTAGCCAATGTGATTCACCCGGCCTTTCTATTAGTTCATGGTGATGAGCAGGTCGCCGGAGTTGACAACGTCGCCCTTGCGCACATTGACGCTGGCAATGGTGCCGTCCTGCGGAGCGCTGATCTCGTTCTCCATCTTCATGGCCTCGAGGATCAGCAGGGTGTCGCCAGCCTTGACGGAGTCACCGGCCTTGACCTTGACATCCAGGATATTGCCGGGCATGGGAGCGGTGACGGAGACGGCACCGGCGGCACCGGCAGGAGCGGCAGCAGGTGCAGGAGCAGCGGCGGGAGCCGGAGCGGCTGCGGGGGCAGCAACAGGAGCAGCAGCGGCAGCGGGAGCGCCGGTGCCTTCCTCAACGGTGACATTATAAGCAACGCCGTTAACGGTAACGATCAGGTTTTTCATGGAAAAGTCCTCCCTATTTCAAGGTTGATGATTACAGCGTGATATTGCCGTGCTTCTTAGCCAGGCGCACAGTGCGCTTGCTGGCCAGCATATCCAGAGCCTGAGCGACAGCGCCGCGGGCGGTGGCAGCATCGGCAATGGCGTCAGCAGCACCGTTGGCCACAGCGGCATTGGCGCTGCAGACCTCCTTGGCGTAGGCGGCAGCCTTGGCCTTGGTGGCGTTGACGATGTTATCGGAAGCAAAGATCTCGTCCTTGTACAGAACGGTGACAGCGGCCTCGGGAGCCAGCGGGGCTACGGTGCAGCCCTGCACGGCAACACGCCAGTCAGCGCAGGCGGCAAAGACCGTGTAGGCAGGGCCGACGGCCTCACCGGCCAGTACGGCGACCTTGACGGTGGTAGCCTCGGCGTAGACACCGGCCATACGGGCAGCCTGACGGATGCCGCCAGCCTGATCGTCGCCCTCGCTCTTGCCGAAGCCCTCGGTGTTGACGACGGTCACAACGGGGATGCTGTAGGCATCGCACAGACGAACGAAACGGGCGGCCTTGGCGGTGCACTTGTGGCACAGAGCGGCCTTCTCGGTGGCCAGGATACCAACGGCGCTGCCGTTGATGGTAGCCAGCGCGGTGACGATGTTCTTGCCGTAGCCTGCGTACAGCTCCACAGCGCTGCCCTCATCGGCCAGAGCGGCGATGGCGTCAGCCGCGGAGCACTTGACGAGGTCAAGAGCCTTGGAGGGAGCGGCAAAGTCGAACAGCGCAGGGCCGGCCAGATTGTTGGCGGGCAGCAGGGCGACGATGGAGGCAGCCTGCTTGGCGGCGGCAACGGCGTCCGCAGCGGTAACGGCGGCGACACCGGCCTTGGCGGCAAACGCGGCAGAGCCGGCGTTTGCAACCTTGTCCTCAGCGTTGAACGGAGCGTTCAGGAACAGCTCGGCATCCTCTGCCATGACACAGACGTCCGCGGCGGCGGCGTTGATGGCGTTGGTACCGGCGCAGGTACCGGTGACAACGGCGACCTGAGGCACAACGCCGGAAACGCGCGCGATCTCTGCGGTCAGGCGGGCGTTGGCGTTGAGCAGATCAAGACCGCCCTCAAGTTTGGCACCCGTGGAATCATAGAACGTAACAACCGGTGCGCCGGTCTCGGCGGCCATCTCCAGCACGCGGATATTCTTTTCAATATCCTGCACGCCGACGGGAGAACCGTCCTCAAACACGACGTAGGCGTTCTGGCCGTTTGCACAGCCGTAAGCAGCACTCACTGCGCCGTCGGTAAACAGCGGCGAGTAGGTGCCGTCATCAAAAAATGCTGCAAGGATCTCTGCCTTGCCGGGCTTATTTACTGCCATACAGTTTCCTCCTATGGTAAAGCTGACTGTTTTTTATAAAAATACTTTACAAAAAATCCGCCATTTAATTGAATTATACTACGTTCGCGACGTTTCCACAAGTGGAATTTTGCACATTTTTCAGAATTTCCTGCAATTTTAGTCAGAATTTGTGCGTTTTTTAAGGGGGCCGGGACGGCGGGCCGGGCTGGCAGCACGGCTCTCCTCTTTGCCGGCAGATTTCATGGCTGCGTTGCGCAGGGCATTGATCTCGCTCTTTTTCAGCTCACGGTACTCGCCGGGCTGCAGCATACCGAGCTTGACGGGACCCTCGGCGCTGCGGCGCAGGCGCACGACCTGCAGGCCGACAGCGGAGCACATGCGGCGAATCTGGCGGTTGCGGCCCTCGTGCAGGGTAATCTCCAGCACACTGCGGCCCGGCTCATCGACCACGACGTGGATGACGCAGGGCCTGGTCTTGACGCCGTCATCCAGCACAACGCCGGACGACATCTCGATGATCTGCCGCTCAGTGGCGCGGGGATTGACCGTGACGCGGTACAGCTTGCCGACACCGCCGGACGGGTGGGTCAGCATATTGATGAACGCGCCGTCATCGGTCATGAGCAGCAGCCCCTCGCTGTCCTTGTCTAGGCGGCCCACCGGGCGCAGCATGGCGGGCACATCGGAAACAAGATCCATGACGGTCTTGCGGCCACGGTCGTCAGAGCGGGTCGTCAGATAGCCGCGTGGCTTGTACAGCATGATATAGGTGTACTGGCGCTTGCGCACGATGCGCTGTGTCTGCCCGTCGATCATGACCTTGTCATAGTCGGGGTCCATCTTGTCGCCCAGGGTGACCGGGTGGCCGTTGATCTTGACCTTGCCCGCAGCGATCAGGCGCTCGGCCTCGCGGCGGGAGCAGATGCCCTGGTCGGCCAGTACCTTTTGAATACGTTGTTCTGCCATTAAAATTTATACTCCTTATTCGGCGGGTGCGTCAGCAACCGGCTTTTCTTTCTTGATGAGCGCAACGACCTTGTCCACCAGCTCCGGCAGCGAGGCTATAACGTTGTCAACGGCGGAGACCTTCTCCACCAGCTGGACGGTGCGCACATTGCCGTTGGAAACGACGAGGAATGCCACCGGCGTGACCGAGACGCCTGCGCCGCTGCCGCCGCCGAACATCTGCTTGTTGGAGCTGGGGCCGACGTCGGAGCCGCCGGACGCAAACCCGAAGGTGACGCGGGAGACCGGGATGATGGTGGTGTCATCCACATGGATCGGGTCGCCGATGATGGTCTCGGCGTTGACCATGTCGCGGATTTTCTCGATGGTGACGCCCATCAGACCTTGAATAGGATGTTCAGCCATTGTAAGTTCCTCCTTTTATCGAAAAAAGAAATCGTTTATGCCTTTGCAGCGGGCTGCAGCTGCGGGTCCTTCCACAGGCGGTGCAGCAGCCGGATGACGAGCCAGAGCAGCACGGCGGCGCAGGACGTCAGACGGAACGAGACGATACGCTCCCCTGCGCGCTCACCGGTGAAATCCGGCTCGAGCCAGAGGCGGTCACTCTGTACGCGGATGTACTGCTGGACCAGAGCCAACAGATTGTTGGCAAGCGCCATTTCGGCGCCGAACAGCTCGGCGGTGGCGCTGGCCTCGTCGGCGGTCACGGTCCAGAAGATGTCCAGCCCGGACATCCGCACCGAACGCAGCAGATGACGCCCCAGCCTGCCTGTGTGGCCCAGCATGCACCGGGCAAATGCCATCGGGTCATTGGACAGCAGCTGCATAGCGGCGTTGATGCGCGCCGAGATGCCGAACGGCAGACCGCTCTTTTTCGCGCTGCCCTCAGCATCGGCGCTTTCAGTGGGGACACTGTCAGCAGGCTTCGGCGCTTCGGGCTTCCCCTGCGCCGCGGGCTGCCGGGCGACGGTCTGTGCGGGTTTTGCGGCGGGCTTGTCCGGCTTGACCTCCACGGTGACGGACGCCTGTTCGCCGTCCGTCGTCTTGCGCACGGTCTGCCCGGGCGGTGCGGCGGAGGCGGGCTTTTTCAGTGCTTCCGGCTGGCCCTTGCGCGGCCAGAGCGTGAAGTGCAGCGGTCCGTAGCAGGCCGTGGCCCGCACGCTGCCCGGGCGGTACGCAAACCGAACGCCCAGCGGTATCAGCAGGGCGACGAGCAGCAGCAAGAGCGCCGCCAGCAGCACCCAGCCGATCAGTCGGAGAAGGAACAACAGAATGGCCATAAGCAATCACTTCCATTCCAGCTGACCGTCGTCGCCTTCCGTCTCCTCCGGCTCGGCGCTCTCGGCAGCCTCGCCGTGAAGCGGCGGCAGGTCGGCCAGACTGCCGAGGCCAAAGACGCGCAAAAATGTGTCCGTGACCTGGAAAGCTACCGGCTTGCCGGGCAGGTCCAGGCGGCCCGCCTCCTCGATCAGTCCCTTGTCCAACAGCTTGGTGACGGTGGACGACGAGTCAACGCCGCGTACCTGCTCGATAAAGCTGCGGGAGACGGGCTGATTGTAGGCGATGACGGCCAGTACCTCCAGTGCGGCGGGCGAAAGCGGCGCATTGCGGCGGGTGTCCAGAATGCGCTTGACCATCTCGCCGTAGTACGGGCGGGTCGTCATCTGCCAGCGGTCAGGCTCGAAGTACAGGATGACCATGCCGCTCTCCTGCTCATCGTAGCGCTTTTGCAGCTTTTGCAAAAGCGTGGTGACCTCGTCGGCGTCCAGCCGCAGGGCGTCGGCCAGGCGGGCGGTCTCCACAGGCTCGGCGTGGGCAAACAGCATGGCTTCAAGAGAGCCGAGCTCCTGTCGTTCTGTCATGGCGTTTTGTCCTTTCTTCTGCGGTGTGTGCGGTCCAGCTGCAAGGTGCCGCTGTCGTCGACCTTGACGCGTCCTGCGCGGATGAGCTCGAGCAGCGCCAGGAAGGTCGCTACGTTTGTGCTGCGGCTTTCCTCGTGGCTGAACAGCTGGCCCATTTTTTGCAGGCTGCCCTTGAGCAAGCCGCGCAGCATGTGGGAGACGCGGCTTGCGACGGAGACAAACGGTGCGGTGACGAGCGGCTCAAACTTTTCCTGCGTGGGCTTTTTCTTGCGGGTGCTGCGGCCCATCAGATTGAACCACGCCTGCACGAGCCATTTCGGGTCATGGCGGCGGGTGTATTCGGCAGCGCCGACCAGCGGCATCGGCTCACGGGCTACGGTGTACAGGTCACGGGCACGGCTGCCCAGCTGGGCGGCCACCTCCTTGCAGGCGCTGTACTCGATCAAACGCCCCGTCAGCTCGGCCTTCATGCGCTCGGCCTCGGGGCTGCGCGGCAGCAGCAGGGCGCTTTTCATCTGCACCAGATGCGCCGCCATGTCGATGAACTCGCTGGAAATCTCCATCCGGTCCTGCTGCATCTCCCGGATGGCAGCGGTGTACTGCTCGATCAGCTCCATGATGTTGACATCATAGAGGTTCATTTTATTTTTGCCAACCAGGTACAGCAGCAAATCCAGCGGGCCCTCAAAATCTTCTATTTTAAATGTCAGAACTTCCGGCAAAAACTCAATACCCCCAAAGCAGCTCCACAAAGCCTGTCAGGCGCAGCATCAGCCGCCACATACCGTTGACAAGCCAAGACAGCGGCGCGTCCAGCAGACCCAAAAACACCAGTGCCAGCACGGCCAGCATAATATATCGCTCATATTTCATCGCCCTGAAATAGAGCCGCTGCGGCAAAAACAAGAGCGCAATGCGGCTGCCGTCAAACGGCGGCACCGGCAGCAGATTGAAAACCGCCAGGCTCAGATTCATGGCTACCATATAATATAGGAACATCGTCAGCATGGGCACGGCGTCCCCCAGCCCGCTGTACCAGCACAGCTTGTACAGGATCATCGACACCCACGCCAGAAGCAGATTGCTGGCAGGCCCTGCGGCGGCGGACAGCGCCATGCCGACCTTGGGGTTCTTATAGTTGTACGGGTTGATCGAGACGGGCTTGGCCCAGCCGACGCCTCCCACCAGCATGCACAAGGCACCCAGCGGGTCGAAGTGGCGCAGCGGATTCATCGAGAGACGCCCGGCACGCACGGCAGTGTCATCACCCAGCAGGTGGCTGGCCAGCGCGTGGGCCGACTCATGAAACGGGATGGTGATGAGCACGACAACAGCGCGCAGCAGATACTGCACGATCACCGCGGGAGACAACAATCCGTTCAAAAGGTAACACCACCCCATTAAAAGCTTAGTCTATTATATCGTAGAAATGGCGGCAAGACAAGCCCTGTAGGCACCGAAAACACAATATTTAGCGCCTGAATCAAACAAAAACGCAAAATTATGAAAAAAATCAAAATTTTTTCTGTCAAAACACTTGCATTTTCGCGCAGTATACGCTATACTATTAAAGCTATTGAAAAGGAGGTGCAAGCAATTATGGCCAAATGTTCTTGCTGTGGCAAGGGTGTCACGTTCGGTATCAAGGTTTCTCACTCTCATCGTCGGAGCAACCGTACCTGGAACCCCAATGTCAAGCGCGTGAAGGCGATCGTGGACGGTTCCCCGAAGTATATCTACGCCTGCACCCGCTGCCTGCGCTCTGGTAAAGTTACCCGCGCGGTCTGATTGGAAGGAAAAAATGCCGGTCACATCGTGTGACCGGCTTTTTCTCTTTTACGCTTGCTTTTTAGGAGGTGGGTCTATGCTCCCCCGTGACCCTGTAATGCTGTTGAGCTATGTAAACACCCAACTGCGGGATCGCGACGCCAGTTTGGACGCGCTGTGTGACCGTGAGGAGACTGACCGTGACGCGCTGTGTGCGGCCCTGCGCGAGATCGGCTATGAGTATGACGCTGCACAGAATCGCTTTGTGTGACGCCGGTTTGTGTGAAGTTTGAGAGAGGAAGTTGAAGTACCCGATGAATTTTATCTTTGTCAGCCCGCATTTTCCCAAGACCTACTGGAATTTCTGTGACCGTCTGCACCGCAACGGCGTCAATGTGCTGGGCATCGGTGATGCTCCGTTTGACGAGATTCCCTGGGAATTGAAGCAGTGCCTGACTGAGTATTACCGCGTGAATGATCTTGGCAATTACGACGAGATGCTCCGCGCTGTCGCGTACTTTACCTTCCACTATGGCAAGATCGACTGGATCGAGTCCAACAACGAGTATTGGCTGGAGATGGACGCCCAGCTGCGCACGGATTTCAACATCAATACCGGTGCAAAGAATGACTTCATCGAGCGCATCAAGTACAAGAGCAAAATGAAGGAAAGCTACATCGCCGCGGGTGTACCGGTGGCGCGCTACCATATTGTCAGCACACTGGCCGAGGCCCGCGCCTTTATCAAGGAGGTCGGCTACCCGGTCATCGTTAAGCCGGATAACGGCTGCGGTGCCGAGGCAACCTACAAGCTGCGCAACTTCACCGAGCTGAAAGAATTTTACGCCGAGCCGCATAACGTCCGGTACATTATGGAGGAGTACATCAACGGCACCATCGTCAGCTTTGACGGTGTGGCCGACAGCCATTGCGTGCCGCTGTTCTACACCTCCAACGTGTTCCCCACCCCGCTGCTGGACATCGTCAGTCAGAACGGCGACCTCTCCTACTGGACGCAGAAGTCCGTGCCCGCTGCGCTGAAGGATGTGGGCTTCCGCACCATCAAGGCGTTCGGCGCAAAGAGCCGCTTCTTCCACTGCGAGTTCTTCCGGTTGAATGAGGACAAGCCGGGTCTTGGCAAAAAGGGCGACTACGTTGCGCTGGAGGTCAATATGCGCCCCGCAGGCGGTTACACGCCCGACATGATCAACTATGCGAACTCGGTGGACTGTTACCAGATCTGGGCGGACATGGTCTGCTACGACGAGGTACGCAACGCCGAGCTTGACGGCCCGAAGTATTTCTGCGTCTACGCAGGCCGCCGCGACTGCCATGAGTACAAGCACACCCATGCGCAGATTATGGCCAAGTACGGCTCCCGTATGCGGATGTGTGAGCGCATTCCCCAGGCGCTGCGCCTGGACATGGGCGACTGGATGTACACGGCCGTTGTGCGCTCCACCGCGGAGCGAGATGCGTTTATTCGGTACGTGCAGGAGCAGGCGTAAGTAAAAGGCTTCCCCCTCGGGGGAAGCCTTTTACTTATATAAAACAGGAGCCTGACCGGCTGTGGTCAGGCTCCTGTTGGTTTATTTCAGCTTCACGCTCTTGTGGTATACGACCAGTGAAATGCCCGCCGTGATGACCTCGGTCACCCAGAAGGCGTTCCAGATGCCGTCGGCACCCAGCAGGCGGCAGAACAGCCAGGCCAGCGGCATGATGACAACGATGTAACGGCACAGCGAGATGACCAGTGACTGTACGCCCATGCCGAGACCCTCCAGCGAGCCGGAGGCGACGACTGAAATCGTTGAGACGATGAAGCCGACGCAGATGATGCGCAGGGCCGACGTGCCGATGGCGATGGTCTCGGCGTTCGAGCTGAAAAGCCCGATCAGCTGGCCGGACAGCGCCAGACAGAGCACCGTGCCCGCGGCCATGATGGCGGCACACATGCCCATGGACGTGCGGTAGAGCTTTTTGACGCGGTCATACTCCCCCGCGCCGTAGTTGTAGCCGATGATGGGGCGCAGACCCTGCACAATGCCGTTGGCGGGCAGGTACAGGAAGGTCTGCAATTTATAGTAGATACCCAGCACGACGACATAGCTTTGAGAGTAGACAGCCAGCAGCGAGTTCAGGAAGGTGATGAGCACCGAGGGCAGCGCTAGATTCAGGATGGCCGGTACGCCGATGGAATAGAGCTGCAGGGCCATTTTGGCGTCCGGCTTTAGGCAGCCGGAGCGCAGCCTGACCGGGATAGGTCTGACGAAGTAGATAATCAGATAGAAGATGACGGGAACCATCTGGCCAATGCCGGTAGCCAGCGCCGCACCGGCAATGCCCATTTTGGGGAACGGGCCGATGCCGAAAATCAATAGCGGGTCCAGAATGATGTTGCAGACCGAGCCGCCCATCAGGCCGATCATCGTGATGTTCATCCGGCCCACCGCCTGAAAGATCTTCTCAAACGCCATGGCGGCCATGATGACGACGGCGAACATAAAGGCAACACGGGAGTAGGTCACGCCCATGGCAATGACGGTCTCGTCGCTGGTGAAGGAGCGCAGGAACCGCGGCATGATGGCGGTGCAGACGATGGAAATCACGACGCCGTGGATCAGCGAAAGCACCATGCCGTGGGTGGCGGCCACGTCAGCCTTTTCTTTGTTGCCTGCACCGAGATGCAGCGAGATCAGCGCGGCAATGCCGATGCTGAAGCCGATGGCAATCGCGTTGATAAGGTTCTGCACCGGGTAGACGAGGGACAGCGCAGTCATGGCTTCCTCACTGATGCGGGCGACAAAGAGGCTGTCCACGATGTTGTACATTGCATTGACCAGCATCGAGACGACCATGGGCAGGGCCATTGAGGTCAGCAGCGGAAAAATCGGCTTTTCTTTCATGAAGGTATCGTTCATGGGCTTCTCCTTTTGACACAACAAAAACCACACAACGCTTTCCCGGAAAGAAAGCGCTGTGTGGCGAAAAGTAGTATCAGAACTGTAAAAATCCACACCTTATTTTAGGTGTTTCTATTATACAAACCGGCGCGGAATTTGTCAAGCCGCTTGCAACAGCTGCGCAAAAACGGTACAATAAAGACAAAAATCGTATTGCGAGGGAAAAGACATGAAAAAGCTATTGGTCTCCGGCGCGGGCGGCTTTGTGGGGGCGCGCATCATGACCCAGCTGGCGGGGCGGTACGAGCTGTGCGCCTTCCCTAAAGGAATGCTGGCCGCAGCGGATGAGCAGACCGTGGCGGACTGGGTGCGGCGCGAGCAGCCGGACGTGATCGTACACACGGCGGCGCTCTCCGACACGGGCTACAGCGAAAAGCACCCGGACGAGTCCTACCGCGCCAACGTTCTGCTGCCGTGCTGGATGGCGGCTGCAGCGCAAAAAAGCGGCGCAAAGCTGGTTGCGTTCAGCTCTGACCAGGTCTACACGGGCCTTACTGAGCACGGGCCGTTTGACGAGGATACCCCGCTCTCCCCCGCCAACGTCTATGGCCGCCACAAGCAGGAGATGGAGCAGCGCGTGCTGGATATTTTGCCCGATGCTGTGCTGCTGCGGGCGGCCTGGATGTACGACCTGCCCGGGTACGGCCTGCCGATCCGCGGTAACTTCCTGCTGAACCTGCTGACCGCCGCTATGCGGCAGGAGACGCTGCGGTTTTCGATGCGGGACTACCGCGGCATCACCTATGTGTGGGAGGCCGTGGAGCGGCTGACCCAGGCCATGGAACTGCCGGGCGGTGTGTACAACTTTGGCAGCGAGAACGACTGCGACATGGTCACGACGGCCCGGCGCGGCTGTGCGCTGCTGGACATCCACCCCGTCATAGAGGCGGCAGACTGGCCGCGCAGCCTGCTGATGGACGGCGGCAGGTTCCGTGCGGCAGCGGGTGTCGGCTTTGACGATACCCTGACGGGTGTACAGCGCTGTCTGCGGGATTACGGTCTGCTGAAATAAAGCTGCAATAAAAAAACCTGTACCGGCAAAAGCGGTACAGGAATTTTTTTACATCTCGCCGCGTCCGGCCATGGCACGGTACAGCGTCGTCTCATCGGCGTATTCCAGACTCGAGCCGACGGGCAGGCCATAAGCCAGGCGGGTCGTTTTGATGCCCAGAGGTTTGATGAGTTTGGCGATATACATCGCCGTGGCCTCGCCCTCCACCGTCGGGCTGGTGGCCATAATGACCTCCTTGACGGTGTCATTCAGACGGGCCAGCAGCTCCTTGATGCAGAGCTGATCAGCACCGATGCCATCCATCGGCGAAATCAGGCCGTGCAGCACATGGTACAGGCCGTTGTACTCGTGGGTGCGCTCAATCGACTTGATGTCGCGCGGGCCCTCGACCACGCAGATGATGCTGCGGTCCCGCTTCTGGGAGGCGCAGATCTTGCAGACATCGCCGGTGGTGTAGTCCTGGCAGATACGGCAGCGGTGCAGGTCACTTTTGGCGTGCTCAATCGCCTTGGCCAGCTCCATGGCCTGCTTGGGCGGCATCGACATGACCTGATAGGCCATACGCACCGCACTTTTGCGGCCAATGCCGGGAAACTGGGCAAACTGGTCGATCAGATTTTCCAGCGGCTCAACATTGTTGTTGAACATAGGCAGCCTCTTAGCCCAAACCGGGGATGTTCAGACCACCGGTCATCTTGGACATCTCCTCCTCGGAGTCCTTGTCAACGGCAGCGGAGGCGCTGTTGACGGCGGCGGCAATCAGATCCTCAAGCATTTCAATATCATCAGGGTCGACGGCCTCGGGCTTGATCTTGACGGCGGTGATCTCGTGCTTGCCGTTCATCGTGACAGTGACCATCTCACCGCTGGCGGTGCCGGTGTACTCCTTGGCTTCGAGCTCCTCCTGCTTGGCGCGGATGTCGTCCTGCATCTTCTGGACCTGACGCATCATGGCGTTGGGATCGGGTCGGCCATAGCCCTTGGGCAGTCTTGCTTTCATGGTTGTATCCTCCAAAAATAATTATTTATCAACGATTTTCAAATCGACACCAAGCGCCTGCATCGTGTGCAGGGTCTCGTCCAGGCTGACGGCAGCGGTGGTGTCGTCGGTCTTTGGCTCCTCATAGGGGCCGATACTGTACTTGGTGCGCGATACACGGTAGATAGTTTCCTTAAGACGCTTGCTGACCTCCCGGTTATTGCGGATATAATCGCGGAAGGCGTCGCTGCACTCAAACAGCACGCGCTTGCCGTCGCAATAGGCCCGGGTGCCGCGCAAAAAGGAGATGAGCATTGCATCATTCTCCTCCAAATCGGCCAGCACGGCGGGCCAGAAGGCGAACGGCTCCAGCGGGCCTGCCTGCCGCGGCGGCTCGGCCTTACGCGGGGCCGGGGCAGCGGGTGCTGGCGGTACCGGCGCGGGAGTTTGCTGCGGGGCGGGCTTCAGCTCCGGCTGCAGGAACGGCGGGTCATCGTCAATGGGCGGCGGTACATCATCCGGTGCAGCGGCGGGAACGCTCTGCGGCTGTACCACGGGCGGCACTACAGAGGGCGCAGCCTGTACCGGCGGCGCTGCTGTGTAGGCGCGCGGCGCGCTGGCGAACGCCTGGGGCGCGGCGGGTGCTGCCGGGGTGGGCTGCTGGATGATAACAGGTGCGGCGGCAGTCTCGGGCTGGGTCAGCGAGAAAATCGCCAGCTCCAGCTCAATGCGCTGGTCAGTGCCGCGGCTCATTTTCTCAAGTGCCGAGCCGAACGCATTGACCGCACGGATGGCCTCCCGCTGCGGGAAGTCCCTGCGCTGGGTGTAGGCGGTCTCCTCCTCCGGCGAGATGCCGGTCAGAAGCGACGTGCCGCCCGGCAGTGCGCAGAGCATCAGATTGCGGTAATGCCCGGCGAGCTCTATGCAGAGGCGGCGCATATCGACGCTCTGCTGGCGCAGCTCGGCGATTTTTTCCAGTGCAGTGACGGAGTCCCCTGCCGCGATGGCGTCGCTGATCTCAAACAGGTAGCCCCTGTCCGTGACACCGGCCATACGGCGGACGAGCGCCTCGTCCACGTGGTTGTCGACACCGGCGCAGGTGTCCAGAATGGACAGCGCGTCACGCATGGCACCGTCTGCCAGACGGCCAATCAACTGTGCGGCGTTCTCGTCCAGCTCGATCTTCTCCTGCCCGGCCACGTAGAGCAGCCGCCCGGCAATGTCATCCGCCGTGATGCGGGTGAAGTCATACCGCTGGCAGCGGCTCAAAATCGTGACGGGAACCTTCTGCACCTCGGTGGTGGCTAAGATAAAGATAACGTGCTCGGGCGGCTCCTCCATCGTTTTGAGCAGCGCGTTGAACGCCGCGGTGGAGAGCATGTGCACCTCGTCGATGATGTAGACCTTGTACTTGCAGACCGACGGCAGATAAGCTACCTCGTCGCGCAGGTCGCGGATGTCGTCAACGCCGTTGTTCGACGCGGCATCCATCTCGATGATGTCCATGACGGAGCCGGAGTCAATGCCCTTACAAATTTCACACTCGCCGCAGGGGTCGGGGCTGGAGGTATCCAGACAGTTGACCGCCTTGGCAAAGATCTTGGCGCAGGTCGTCTTGCCGGTGCCGCGGGTGCCGGTGAACAGATACGCATGGCCGATGCGCCCGGCAGAAATCTGGTTCTGCAGGGCCGTGACGATGGCCGTCTGGCCAACCACGTCCGCAAAGCGCTGGGGACGCCATTTTCGATACAGGGCACGGTACATCGGCTCACCTCCTGCAAAGCTACAAAAAACAGCGGGCAGAGCACGCGGCTGCGCTGCTTTGCGTACAGATGCAGGCTTGACCGCGGCACTGGGCAAGCGCCGCTTAATGCTGCTCGGTTCCCCGCCTGACATGGTTCACAGGCTGCCCACGCGCGGGACCTGCATCTGTACGCGAAACAGCGCAATTCAGCCCTGTCCGCTTTTAGTATTATACAATAAGTTTGGAATAAATGCAAGCGTTATCTTATATTTCGGGCATCTCGGACATCAATCTTCCTGCAGGCGCTGGACCATCTTGTAAAGGGCCTCGGCGCTGTTGAAGTTCTGCGGCATGATTTCGGATGCGGGGATCGAAATGTCGTATTCCTCATTCAGGGCCGAGATGATCTGCAGAATGTCGAAAGAGTCCAGGATGCCGTCATCGATCAGCGTTGTACAGGTGGAAAAGTCCACGTCCTCTTTGATTTCGCTTAAAATTTCCAGTAAACGTTCCATTGGTATTTCTCCTTTTCAAATTATCTTACACAGCGGGTGTATTGATGGGATAGGTCGGCGTTTCGCTGCGTACCGGGTGCGGCGTGCCGTTCTGCCACAGAATGACCTGCGGCAGGTCGCGGCTCAAAAACAGACCAAGTCCTTCCGTAACAGAGTAGGCACCGGTGTTTTCAAAAACAAGCAGGTCGCCGGGGCATAGTCCGGCCAGCGGCATACTGCGCACAAGAACATCGTTCGTAGTACAAAGGCTGCCGCAAAGTGTCCAGTCCTGCACGGAAGCTGCCCGGGCAGCAAAATGGCGCAGATGCGGGCGTTTCATACCCATGATCTGGCCAAGATAATTCAGGTGGTTCATTCCACCGTCCACAATGCAGTAGTGCTGCCCGCCGTGGTCCTTGCAGTCCATGGCGGTGGTCAGGTAATAACCGCATTCGGCGGTGTAAAAGCGGCCCATCTCAACGGTCAGATGGACCCAGCTGCTGACTTCGCGCAGTGCTGGCGCAAGGTCTTTGGCCGGGGACAGTGTGTCGGTAAAATCGTCGCCGTCAAAATACGGCACCGCCAGCCCTGGGCCGTATTCCAGTTCCGGCAGACGCAGGCCGAAAGTTTGCTCAATTTCAGCGTACAGTTCCCGCAGCATGGCCAGCTCTTTTTGCTGATTGACCAGCTTTTTGCGCTGGGTCCCGACAAAGTAGTGAATGCCGATAAACTCCAGATCAGGTGTTTCCCTGCGATGCGCCAATGCGGTGAAAAGATCCTCCTTTGACATGCCGAACTGACTGCCCGCGTTCAGCCGCAGCAGCACAGGCAGCCGTTTGGCGGCCTTGCGTGCAGCATCCTGCAGATAGCGGAGCTGCAGCAGAGATTCCGCTGTGCAGGTGCCGACGCCGTCGGCCACGGCGCGGGCAATATCCACGGGCGTCTTATTAACACCCGAATAGATAACACGTGCATCCGCAGCATGCAGGCTCTCGCAGAGCGAAAGCTCTCCGGGACTGCATACTTCCAGCCGCGCAGTGACCTGCATCATGGCAGGCAGCAGAAATGGGTTGGCTTTGATGGAATAGCAAAGGTCGATTTCCCTGCCCCAGATTGCCTGAATAGCGCGCACGCGGGCCTGCAAAGCGTCAGTGTCAAAGACAAACGTCGGTGTGCCGTAGGTGGCAGCAATTTTTTGTAAAGAAGCATCGGTCATTTATGGGCTCCTTTTTTCGTCAGGGCAGCCAGTGCCGTGCGGTCAATTTTGCCGTTTTTATTCAGCGGCATCTCGTCCAGCTGCACAGCAGTATTCGGCTGCATAAAAGGCGGCAGACTTTCTTTCAGCGCAGCCAGCAGGGCAGCTTTCTCACAGCTGCCCGTGTAAAACAGGTGGAGCCGCTGGCGCTCGGCATCAAACGTGCAGCAGGCACGGGTCACAGCGTCGCAGCGCATAGCGGCAGCTTCAATTTCGCCAAGCTCTACGCGGTGTCCCATGTGCTTGATCTGGAAATCCCGGCGGCCAATATAATACAGGCTGCCGCTTTCGTCGTAGCGGGCCAGATCACCGGTGCGGTAAACACGCTCATACCAGTTGGTGTTCAGCGGATTCTTGGTAAAGGCCTGCGCTGTGCGCACAGGGTCAGCATAGTAGCCGAGGGCAAGCGCCGTACCGGAAACGCAGATCTCCCCTGCCTGCCCGGGCACGGTGACAAGGGCGTCGTTCTCGTCCAGCAGAAAGACCTTCTCGTTGGGAAACGCGCGTCCGATGGGCAGCGCCTCATCCGGGGCAAAATCGCGGTCCGGCAAAATGGCGTAGGTGCAGTTGCAGGTAATCTCTGTCGGGCCGTAGAGGTTCACGAACCGGGCGTGCGGCAGAGCGGACTTCCACTTCATCAGGTGCTTGATGGGCATGACTTCGCCGCTGAACAATACCTGCCGCACGCGGGAAGGAATACGGTAGCTGAAGCCGTTCATGATGGAGACAAAGCACATGGCACTGACAGCCCAGACAAGTATGGTGACCTCATGGTCTGCCAGATAGTCCATGAGGTTTGTGGGCTGACTGAAATAAGCGCGCGGGATGATCTGCACCTTAGCCCCCGTGTACAGTGCCGTGTACAGGTCTTTGACCGAAACGTCAAAGTCAAAGGGAGCCTGATTGCCTAGAATATCGTTTTGTGTGATGCCGAAAATTTCGGCAAACTGCGGGATAAAATCCAGCACCGAGCGGTGGCTGACGGTGACGCCTTTTGGCACACCGGTGCTTCCGCTTGTGAAGTTGATATACAGAGGGTCAACGTCCACAGCCTGACGGCGGCGGGCTGCCAGCAGGGCAGCGTCCGCGGGTGCAGCCAGCAGATCGTCAAGCCGGATGATTTGCCCGCTGTACCCCAGCGCGGCGGCTGCGGCAGCGTGGGCCTCGTCCGTAACAAGAAATGCAGGGGTCAAAGTATCCAATACCTGCAAAGTGCGGGAAGCGGGCTGGCGGGTGTCAAGCACCGAGTAGCAGCAGCCCGCGTAGACTGTGCCAAGCATGGCAGCAAAGGCGGAAACGGATTTTTCCAGGTAAAATGCCACCGGGCGGCGCGGCATCGTGCGGGACGCCAGAAAGCTGCCGGCGCGGCGGGCCGTGTCGGCCAGCTGTGCCCAGGTACAGTCTGTCTGGTCATCCCCCACAGCGGGGGCATCCGGGCAGCGGGCGGACGTGGCTTCAAGCCAGTCCAGAATGTTTGTTTGCATAGAAAGCTCTTTTCTTAAAAGTTGGCATAGAGGAAACCAACGGTTTCATTGACGCAGATAAAGCTGAGGAGTACCATGAAAATAACAAGATAGTATAAACCCCAGCGCAGTGCAAGCGGCAGCCGCTGTACCTCTGCGTAAGGGTCGCGGCCTTGTTCCTTCAGCACACTATGGGCAAAGACCAGAAGGGTACTGATGATGACAAGCCCCCAGGCCGGGCCGGAGACTGCCGCGAAAGCGCCGGGTGCATTCGCGGCCAATGCGGACAAATTGAAATTTGTAAAGGTGTTGTGCAGGTAGATGCACCCCTGCACAAACTCATTGCGGTCAAAGTACCAGCCAATGTTGACGATGATAAAGGTCCGCACGATGCGAAAAACGTGCCAGCCGCGGCTTTCGGTAGGAATGTGCAGCGCTGTGTTGAGCTTTTTGAAAGCGGGCTCCAGCAGGTCGGCCAGCGCAATGACAAGACCGTTATACAGACCCCAGGCAAGGTAGTGCGCCTGCGGGCCGTGCCAGATGCCGACTACGGCAAACACAAGCAGGTTGGCGACTGCAGCGGGCAGCACACGGCCAAAATGCTTGCCCCAATGCGACGTGGCCCACTTGCCGAAGCGCTGCATCGGCTTGGTCAGTGCAAAGGGATAGAACAGGTAATCACGCATCCACGCACCCAGCGAAATATGCCAGCGCCGCCAGAAATCCCCCAGCGAGGTAGAAAAATACGGCTGCCGGAAGTTGGGCATCATCTCAATGCCGTACAGCTGCGCAACACCCAATACCATATCAATGCCGCCGGAAAAATCTGCATACTGCTGCAGCGAGTACAGCAAAATGGCCAGCAGTGCCATAGAACCGGCCAGCTTGGGGTCATTGCCGTCGAGGACGGCGGCAATCGTCGGGGCGGTCAGGTTTGCGATGGCATATTTCTTCATTGCGCCGAACAGAAACAGGAACAGTGCACGCTTGGTACGCTCCCAGTTCCAGATGTGACGGGCAGTGAGCTGCGGGGCCATCTCTCCGTAGCGGTTGATGGGACCCTGGATCAGCTGCGAGAAAAAGCTGATGAAAAGCAGAAAGCGGGCGTAGTTTTTCTCTGCCGGGTGCCGACCACGGTAGCAGTCAATCAGATAACCGACGGCCTGAAACGTGTAAAAGCTGATGCCAAGCGGCATAACCAGCCCCAGTGAGGACGGCGCTGTGGCCGAAAATGCACCGGAGAGCAGCTCCGCAAAATAGGACCAGTATTTGAAGTAGCCAAGCACAAGAAAGTTGGCAGTCAGCACAGCAGCAACAAGACATTTTTTGCGGCGCACCGCCTGTGCTTTGATGGCCTTTTTTTCGTCCTTGGTTATGCCCGGAGCCTTTCGCCGCGCGGCGGAATCGGCATCCAGCTTTGCCAGCTGCAAGCCGCCGAGCCAGATCGTTAACGCAGTGAAAAGCAGAAAAACAAGGCCCTTCCAGCCGCTGGCGGTAAAAAACAGCAGGCTCAACCCCAGCAGGCAGATCCATTGGCAGCGGCTGAAAACAGTATAATATAAAATGAGTCCAACGCTGACCAGCAGGAAGAAACTCAGGGAATAGATTTCCACACTACACCATCCACAAAATCAAAAATCGACAGAACATTCATAATATCGCTCAAAATCGGCGGAAGAACCAACAATACGGGCATTCACGCGGAACTGGTAGGTGCCGTGCTCCGCTGCTGCGTACTCGGTCCAGGAGCGGGTAGAATACGCGGAAACCCGGCTGTATTCGCTCTCCCCCGGCGCTTTGACCCAGAACTCGTATTCAGCCTGTACGGACGGACCGTGGTAGGAACCGGCCAGCAGCAAAATCTTGTCCGGGTGAACCTCCGGCGTCAGGTAGACGTTGGTGATATAGTTTACGGCGGCCAGATATTCTGACGGCGTCTCGAACAACGATTCCACATCCTGCCCGGCGTCCAGCATGGCCAGAAACTTTGCCATGCTCAGGCTGAACGCATGCCCGCCGGCAGCATTCATGTGGGTGAAATCCTTGTGATAGTCAGGCTCTTTGTTCTCAAACAGCTCCGGCTTTGCAAGGTTAAAGTCATAATAGGAAGCCCCATACTGTGCTGCCAGCTGCTTGAAGTAGGCGTAGTCGTCAAAATACGTCTCGTAGCTCACGACATCCAGCGTGGTCTTGGGCGCACTGATGAGCAAAAGGCGCGTGCCGTTCTCCTGACAGAGCTGCAGCATGGAGGTCAGCTCCTCAATGTGCTGCGCGCTAAAATCGTGGGCGTTCTGGCTCCAGGTGTTCACCGTGCCGACAGTGTCAAAGTTGATGACCGTGGTATCCTCCGGCTGGGCATGGGCCGCGCCGCGCCGGTGCGGCAGACGATTCAGTACGGCATTCCATTTCTGTTGGATCGTAGCGGGCCAGTCGGTGGGCCAGCTGCCGCTCTGCCAGGGAAAAAGCGCATTCAGGGAATCTGCACCTGTAAAGTTATCACAGCTTGTCATGTAGCGCAGCAGGTCAGCGGGCTTATCCTTCCAGGAATCCGTCTGCAGCTCTGCATATAAAAAAGCCTTTTGGGCTTTGGCATAGGGTTTGCCTGTCATGTTGGTCAGATCCATGACAAGGATCACATACCGGGGAGAATGCTCCCGAAGCAGGGTCTCCAGCGCGATCTGCGACATATCCAAGCTTTGGGCGTTTGTTGCCATCAGTGCAACGGTCTCCCCTGTTGCGGCGGCGAGTTCTTCTTCGGGCAGGGCGCAGGAAGCCAGCGAAGAACCAATGACGGCAATGTCAATGGACTGCTTTTGCTGGTAGCTGCGCCACATGCCAAGGCTGGAACCGTTATCAGGCGGCATAAAGCCGCAGAGAATCAGATTTATAATCAGAAAAATCGCGGTGAACGCTGCGATTTTGGCTATGTACTTCAATAGATACGCTCCTAAAACAGACAAATAAAGGAAAATGTCCAAAAACAGTGAACACAGCTATTATACATCAATTGGAACTTCCCTGCAATGGTGATTTGCTGACAAAGGTAAGATTTTACAATCGTGCAAAAAGCCGCGCTTCTTCGTGAAACGCGGCTCTATACAATCAGCCTAAAAGCTGCTTGGCCAAATCAGCGCTGGCCTTGGCATCCTTGCAGTAGTAGTCGGCACCGATGTCACGGGCGTAATCAGGCGTCAGCACCGCGCCGCCGACCATGACCTTACAGTCAAGGTGCGCGGCATGCAGGGCCTCGATCGTGGCCTGCATATTGGGGACGGTAGTCGTCATCAGGGCCGACAGGCCGACGAGCTTTGCACCGGTCTGGCGCACGGCCTCTACGACACGCTCGGGGTCAACGTCGCGCCCGAGGTCGAGCACGTCATAGCCGTAGTTTTCGAGGATGACACGGACAATGTTCTTGCCGATGTCATGCACGTCGCCCTTGACTGTGGCAATGACGATCTTGCCCTTGCTGCCCTGCGCCTGGCCGGAGGCGGCAATTTTGGCCTTGATGGCCTCGAACGCAGCCTGCGCGGCGGTGGCGGCCTGCAAAAGCTGCGGCAGGAATACCGTGCCTTTCTCAAAGCCGTCGCCCACGGCGTCCAGTGCGGGGATCAGCGAGGCATTCACTACGTCCAGCGGTTCGCGCATTGTCAGCGCGGCGTCCGCGGCGGCGCGGGCCTCGGCCTTCAGGCCGCGGCGCACAGCCTCAAACAGGGCGTCCCCGCCCGGTGCGGCGGCGCCGACCTCGGCCACGGTGGCGGCGGACTTGCTCGTCTGCGTCGTCTGGATCTGCACATCGGCATAGGCGGCAACGTAGTCGGTGCTCTGTAAATCCTGCGATGTCAGCACGCGGTAGGCGCGCACGGCAGCCATCATTTCCGGCGTGTTGGGATTCATGATGGCAAGGTCGAGCCCGGCAGACATGGCCATCGTCAAAAACGTTGTGTTCAGGTAGCCGCGGCACGGCAGGCCGAAGCTAATGTTCGACACGCCCAGTACAGTGCGCACGCCCAGCTCACGCTTGCAGCGGGACAGAGCCTCCAGCGTCTGGACGGCACCCTCCTGCTGGGCGCTGGCGGTCAGCGTCAGGCAGTCAATGTAGATGTCTTCATTCGGGATACCGGCGGCGTTGGCAGCGGCGACAATGCGTTGAGCAATCGCAAAGCGGCCCTCGGCTGTCGGCGGGATACCGTCCTTGTCCAGCGCCAGGCCGACGACGGCGGCGCCGTACTTTTTGCAGAGCGGCAGAATCTTTTCCAACGTCTCCGGCTCGCCGTTGACCGAGTTGACGATGGGCTTTCCGTTGTAGATGCGCAGCGCGCGGGACAGGGCCTCTGGATTCGAGGAGTCGAGCTGCAGCGGCAGGTCGGTGACAGCCTGCAAATCCTTGACAAGCTGCTCCAGCGTGGCGGCCTCGTCGATGCCGGGCAGGCCCGCGTTGACGTCGAGCACCTGCGCACCGGCCTCGGCCTGGGCCACAGCCTGAGTGCAGGGGTAGGCGCTGTCGCCGTCCCGCAGGGCCTGCTGCAGCCGTTTTTTGCCGGTGGGATTGATGCGCTCCCCCACCACAGTGATGCCGTCGACCTCCACAAAGCGGACCGGCGTGCACAGACAGCTGCGGCGGATGGGGATCTTGTCAGCCGGGGTCAGCGGGCTGAAGGTCTCATGCAGCCTGGCGATAAACGCAGGCGTCGTGCCGCAGCAGCCGCCGACCATCGAAACGCCGATGGCGGCGTACTCCTTCATCTCGGCGGCAAATTCATCCGGGTCGAGATTGTAGCTGCCGTCGGGGTTCGGCAGACCGGCGTTCGGCTTGACAAAGACCGGAACACCTGCGGGCACGCTGCGGCAGAGGCGCTGCGCGAAGGGCAGAATCTCCTTGGGGCCGAGCGAGCAGTTGATGCCCACGGCGTCCGCGCCGAGGCCCGCTGCCGTGACGGCGTAGCTTTCGACGGTGCAGCCTGTGAAGGTGCGCCCGCGGCTCTCAAAGCTCATTGAGGTGAGAACAGGCAGATCGCAGTTTTCCCTGGCGGCGAGGATGGCGGCCTTCAGCTCATACAGATCGGTCATCGTCTCTAAAAAGACGAGGTCAGCCCCTGCCGCCGCACCGGCGCGGATGACCTGTGCAAACTCATTGTAGGCATCCTCAAACGCCAGCGTGCCCGCGGGGACGAGCAGCTCACCCAGAGGGCCGATGTCCAACGCTACACACGCGCCGGTGGTCTCGGCGGCCTTGCGCGCACAGGCGATGGAAGCGGAAACGACCTCCTCCACCGTGTGGCCGCAGCCGGTCAGCTTCTTGGCGTTGGCACCAAAGGTATTTGCCAGCAGAATATCCGCGCCCGCGTTGGCGTAGTCAGTGTGGATGGCCGTTAAAACCTCCGGCATTTCCAGCGCGGCGAGCTCGGGCTTCTGCCCGGGCTGCAGACCGCGTGCCTGCAGCTGGGTGCCCATGCCGCCGTCCAGGAAAACAAACCGCTTGCGGTCAAAAACTTCACGAATCTGCATACGCTTCTCCCCTATCAGTCTTGTGTGAAACAGGTCGTGCCGCGCTTGCGGAACGAGCAGGTCTCCTTTAAATGGCAGGTCGCACAGCCTGCGCGGGTGCCGGTCACGGGATGGTCGGCAATGCCTAAAATGGCGGTGGTACTTTTGCGGGGGGTCAAAAGGTGCTGGGGCGTCACGGCCAGGCCGCAGCCGCGCACCGTGTCCGCCGCAAGGCAGAGCGCGTCGTTCAGCTCCAGCGGGCAGTCACCGTAGCCCGGCGCGTAGCGCCCGGTCATAAAGACGCCCTGCGCCTCGATTTGAGCGCGTATTTCGTTCTCCAGCTCGTCACAGATTTGTTCCAAAAGCACCGAGGCCAGCGCGTCTGCCGCGGCGGCCAGGGCAATGTCAGTCAGTTCCATGCGGCGCAAAAGCTTGTCCACCTCGGCCCCGAGGGTCGCTGCCAGCAGAAGGACCTCGTCGCAGCCCTGCAGATGGCGCGTCAGGTCGCTGCCGCAGTTTTCCAGCGGCAGGGCGGTACGCGGCAGACGGCGGTACACCGCACGCGGCGCAGCAGCGGTCAGCACGGTCTGCTCGGCCTTGTCCAGCAGGGCCGCGGTGGCGGCATCGGGCGTCCAGCCGGACGCACCCATGTAGCGCAGCGCCGTGGCGCGGTCAATGGCGGCGGGCTTGCGGCGCTCCATTACAGCAGATCCCTGATGCCGTCGTAGACCTTCGCGGCCACGGCGGCGTCATTCATTGCGTACAGGTGGATGCCGTCTGCGCCGCCCTCAATGAGGTCGCGCAGCTGCCTGACGGCGTAGTCGATACCGGCATCGTACAGGCTGGCAGGGTCGTCCTGATAGCGGGAGATCATACGGGTGAACTCGGACGGCAGGCTGGCCGAAGAAAGCGAAACGGTGCGTTCGATCTGGCTGCGCTTGACGATGGGCATGACACCCGCAGAGACCGGCAGCGTGATGCCTGCGCGGCGTGCCAGATTCAGAAAGCGGTAAAAGTGCATGTTGTCAAAGAAAAGCTGGGTCAGCAGGTGCTCGGCACCGGCGGCCTGCTTGATGCGCAGGTTCTCAACGTCATGCAGCAGGCTGTCGGCCTCGGGGTGGCCCTCCGGGTAGCAGGCACCGTGAACGGAAAATTCCGGCTTCTTCCATTTAATAAAGGACGTCAGGTCGCTGGCGTGTTTGAAGTCGGGGCTCTCCGGGCGGGACGGGCTGCGGTCCCCGCGCAGGGCCAGCACATCCCGGACGCCGACAGATTCCAGCTGATTCAAAATCTCCGCTGCACGGGTCTCGTCGTTGCCCATGCAGATCAGGTGCGCCAGCGTGGGGACATGCAGCTCGTTCTGAATGTAGTCGGCCACCTCCGCGGTGGAGACGCCGCCCGCAGAGCCGCCCGCACCGAAGGTGACGCTGATGAAGCCGGGGTCCATGGCCTGCATCTGACGCAGAGTGTCCTTGAGTTTATCCATCTGGGTGGTCTGTTTCGGCGGGAAGCATTCGATAGAGAAAACGCAGCGTTTGGCTTTGAACTGTTCCGTAATCGTCATTTTCTACTCCTTATTTTTACGCCGCAAAATCGGCGGAGTCCGCGGAAGTTTCCACGTTGAGGGTGTTGTTCTGCCAGATGAAGGTGAGGCTGCCCTCCAGGTCAGTGCGCCATACCTCGGCACCGACCTCTGCGTAATTTTGCAGGGCAGCGCGGTGCGGATGGCCGTAATCGTTGTGCAGCCCGCAGCTGACGGCCACGGCCTTGGGCCGGACTGCCTGCATAAAGGCCAGGCTGTTGGAGGTGTAGGACCCGTGATGCCCCGCCTTGAAAAGAGTGGCATGCAGGGTCGGGCCGTAGGTATCGACCAGGCGCTGCTCGGCGTCTGCCTCTGCGTCGCCGGTATCGAGAAAGCGAAAATCGCCCGCCGTGAACAGCGTGCAGAGCGAGGCATCGTTGACGCTGTCGGCATCCTCGCTGCCGCCCTGCAAAATTTGCAGCGTGCCGCTGCCAAGCGGGTATTCCTCCCCGGCCTCTGCTGTGAGAATTTCTGCTCCGCTGTCGGCGGCCAGCTCTGCGAGATAGCGCGGCCAGTCGGCGGTCTCATCTGCCGTGGGCTGCCACAGCGGCAGCAGCAGGGTCTTGACCGGGAGGGTGCGCAGCACCGCGCGGGCATTGCCGGTGTGGTCTGCGTGGGGATGGGTCAGCACAAGATACTCAAGCGACGGCACACCCAGCACGTCCAGGTCATAGAGCAGCGCGTCCTCAGCCTCGACGGGGCCGGTGTCGATCAGGCAGTACGCGCCGTCCTGACAAAGCAGCACGGCATCGCCCTGCCCGACATCCAGCACATACACGACGGTACTGCCGTCCGCGGTCTGCGGAGCGCTTTCCTCGGTTTGGAGCGGTACGCCGAGCACAGCGCGCAGCTGCTGCCAGCCGGGAACGCTGCCCCTGCCGCCCAAAAGCTGGACGACAAATGCGGCAAGCACCAACAAGCAGACGGCCACCGCCGCGGCCAGGCGGGCAAAGCGCTTACCCGTCATACTGGCCGTTCAGCTTGCGCTCCTCCCACTCGGCCTTGGTCACAAGCACGGCGCGGGGTTTGGCACCCTCATAGGGGCCGATGATCTTTTCCTGCTCCATCTGGTCCATGATGCGGGCGGCGCGGGCGTAGCCCAGCTTGCAGCGGCGCTGCAAAAGGCTGGTGCTGGCCTGTCCGGCCTCAATAACGCACTCAACAGCCTGCTCAAACATGGCGTCCAGTGCACCGCCGCCGTCTCCGTCATCGTCGCCGCCCTTCTTGCTGCCCTTTTCGGCAACGGCGCGGCGCTCCATTTCGGCAATCATTTCTTCATCGTACTGGGCGGTGGAGGTGGACTTGATAAAGCTCAGCACCGCGCCGATCTCCTCATCGGTCACAAAGGTACCCTGCACACGCACGGGCTTGGACGCGCCGACGGGCAGGAAGAGCATATCACCGTTGCCCAGCAGCTTCTCGGCACCGCCGCTGTCCAGAATGGTGCGGCTGTCGATCTGGCTGGAAACGGCAAAGGCGATACGGCTGGGGATGTTGGCCTTAATAAGGCCGGTGATAACGTCCACGCTGGGGCGCTGGGTCGCAACGATCAGGTGGATGCCGGCGGCGCGGGCCTTCTGCGCGATGCGGCAGATATAGTCCTCGACCTCCTTGCCCGCGACCATCATCAGGTCGGCCAGCTCGTCAATAACGATGGCGATATAGGGCAGGTGCTCCATGCCGGTCTGGGCGGCCAGCTTGTTGTAGGCCTTGATCTCGCGGACGTTGTTCTCGGCAAAGAGCTTGTAGCGGCGCTCCATCTCGGCCACGCTGGCACCCAGCGCACCGGCAGCCTTGCGCGGCTCGGTGACGACGGGCATCAGCAGGTGCGGAATGCCGTTGTACTCGGCCAGCTCGACGACCTTCGGGTCGATCAGAATGAGCTTGACATCCTCGGGGCCGGAGCGGAACAGGAAGCTGATGATAATGGAGTTGACGCAGACGGATTTACCGCTGCCGGTGGAACCGGCAATCAGCAGGTGGGGCATCTTGCAGAGATCCGCGACCTGCGCCGTACCGGCAATGTCCTTGCCGAGGGCCATCGTCAGCGGGCTGCGCATGTTGATATAATTCTGGGATTCAAAGACTGCGCGGATGTTGACGGTGGAGCGGATCTTGTTCGGGACCTCGATGCCGACGGCGGGCTTGCCGGGGATGGGCGCTTCAATGCGCACACCCGCGGTGGCCAGGTTCAGGGCGATGTCGTCGGCCAGGCTTGTGATGCGGCTGACCTTGATACCGGCCTGGGGCTGCAGCTCATACCGGGTGACGGACGGGCCGCGGCAGATGTCGAGCATCGTCGTCTTGACGCCGAAGCTGTCCAGCGTGTTGACCAGAATGTCCGCGTTTTTCTTCATTTCGCGGGCGGCCCCGGCCTCGTCGTCGGGGCTCGTGGCGTTAAAGAGATTCAGCGACGGATAGCAGTAGGGCTCCGGCGGCTGCTCCTCCGAGGTGGGCAGACGCATGGCGTTGGGGTCGGCCTTGGCCGCACAGGGCGGCGTATGGATGGGCGCACCGGCAGAGTTGCCGACAGCGGTGCTGACCTGCACGCGGGCAGCCTCCCCCTGCCGGGGCACAGTGAAGCTGCTCTGGGTCGTTTCCGCCGCAGGGCGGGTCATGGCAGGGGCAGACTGGTACGGCTGCGGTGCGGCGGTGTAGGGATCGGATGCCGGGGCCGGAGCCTCGACAACAGGCTGGGCAGGGGCGGCGGGTGTCTCGGCCAGCATATCATCCAGCATTTCGGAGACAGAGCGCCCGGACTGCCAGGCAGCGCTGACCGCACTGCCGGTATCGCTGAAGCTGCCGCCCAGTGTCGGGATCGGTGCGGAAACAGCGGGGGCCTCCGGTGCGGCGGGCACAGCTGCGGGGGCGGGCGTACCCAGCGGCACAGCGTCTGCGGCCATCTGTGCAGCAAGATCAGCCGGAGAAAGGACCATCGTATCGCCCTGCACACGGCCTGTCATATCCAGCTGCGGCAGCTCGACAGGGATCGGCTCGGGCTCGTCCTCCACGGGAATGAGAGGCGTGTCAAATTTGGGCTCCTGCGGGACAGGCGTCAGCGGGGTCTCAAACTCGGTAGGCTGCGGCAGGTCCAGCGTCGTCTCGGCACTGACCTCCTGCGGCGTATAGTAAGGCGCGTGGCCGCTGACAGCGCGGTTGATGAGCGCATCCAACTCGTCCTGCGGCGCGGGGGACGCCTGTGCGGCGGGCGCGGGGGTGACCGGGGTCAGCGGGGTACTGTACACCGGCGCGGCAGACTCTGAGGCAGGCTGCAATTGCAGCTCAAAATCCTCCTTCGGTGCGGGAGCAGGCTGGGACTGGGTGTGGCGCAGTGTGCTGTTGGCCCGGTTGGACAGCGGATCCATACCGAACGTGCCGCCCGGGCCGATGCTGACCAGCTCCAGCGGGTCAGCGCTGACGGCCTTTTGGCGGGCGTTTTCCCCTGCACTGGGGCCAAGATCCACGTCAAACGACGCATGGGTCTGGGCGGCGGGCTTGGCGGCAAACGGTGCCTCGGGCACAGCAGGTGTCACGGGGGGCGTGCAGGCGGCCTGC
>OJRV01000631.1_pt1 | contig 44922 bp, 33 predicted proteins | sample 1599241 | NCBI WGS metagenome assembly OJRV01 (sample SAMN04168656, study PRJEB22393) | human gut metagenome | biome: human gut microbiome; feature: stool | host: Homo sapiens | collected 2014-03-17 | reverse complement strand
TAACATAGGGCTTCGCCCGTCTAAGAAATACCCCCGGCTAGGCCGGGGGATATTTTTTTAAATATACTCTTGCAATTTTGCACGCGCTGTGTATAATAGTCTCGGTTTAGCAAAAACTGACCAAAAGTTTAGTATATCGAACGAGGAGGCGTGTGTATGGACATTGGCAATAAGATCAAGCAGCTGCGAACGCGACAGGGACTGACTCTGGAGGAGCTTGCCAGCCGAAGCGAGCTCACGAAGGGGTTCTTGTCCCAGTTAGAGCGCGACCTCACCTCCCCCTCGATCGACTCGCTCAGCGATATCCTCGAGGCCCTCGGCACCAACCTCTCGGAATTCTTTCAGGAGGATAAAAACGACCAGTTTGTCTTCCGCTCCGAAGACTTTTTCGTCGACGAGCGCGAGAACTGCACCGTCAACTGGATCGTTCCCAACACGCAGAAAAACCAGATGGAGCCCATTTTATTGGAACTTCCCGCCGGCGGCAAATCGTTCGAGGTCGAGCCGCACAACGGCGAGGAGTTCGGCTACGTGCTCGACGGCAGCGTCATTTTGGAGTGCGACGGCGAACGCAGCGTCGTGCGCCGCGGCGAAACGTTCTATCTCCACGGCAGAACGTTCCACTCCCTCAAAAATGAACGCAAGACCACCGTGCGCATCCTCTGGGTCTGCACGCCCCCGCTTTTTTAACTACTATTCTATAAAATTGTGAGGATATCGGAAATGGCCGAAGAAAAGAAAAAGATCATTCAATTCAAGAACATCGTCAAGAGCTTTGAGGACGGACAGGTCGTTCTCAAGGGCGTCTCTCTTGACATTTACGAAAATGAGTTCGTCACGCTGCTCGGCCCCTCTGGCTGCGGCAAGACGACACTGCTGCGCATCCTCGGCGGCTTTTTGCAGCCGAGCGAGGGCAAGGTGCTCTTCGACGGTGAGGACATCGTCAGCGTCCCGCCCTACAAGCGCGAGATCAACACCGTCTTCCAGAAGTATGCCCTCTTCCCCCACATGGACGTGTACGACAACATCGCCTTTGGCTTGACGCTCAAAAAGGAGCCGAAGGACGTCATCGAGCAGAAAGTCATGCGTATGCTGCGCCTTGTTAGCCTTGAGGACTATGCCCACCGCAACGTGACCGAGCTCTCCGGCGGCCAGCAGCAGCGCATCGCCATCGCCCGCGCGCTCGTTAACGAGCCGAGCGTGCTGCTGCTCGACGAGCCGCTCGGCGCGCTCGACTTAAAGCTCCGCAAGGAGATGCAGCAGGAGCTCAAATACATCCAGCAGGAGGTCGGCATCACGTTCATCTTCGTCACACACGATCAGGAAGAGGCACTGACGATGTCCGACAAGATCGTCGTCATGAATGCGGGTGAAATTCAGCAGATCGGTACGCCGACCGAAATCTACCGCACCCCCGTCAACGAATTCGTCGCCAAGTTCATCGGCGAGACGAACATTATCGACGGCGTCATGCTTGAGGACGACCTCGTCATGTTCGAGGACAAGAAGTACGCCTGCCGTGCCCGCGGCTACAATAAGAACGAAAAGGTCGACGTCGTCATCCGCCCCGAGCACCTCGACATTGTCCCGCGTGCCGAGGGTATGCTCAAGGGCACGGTCAAGTCTCAGCTTTTCAAGGGCATGCACTATGAAACCGTGGTCGAAACGCGCGTCGGTACGTCCATCACCGTGAAGATGCAGGTCTCGCAGGACCGCCCTGTCTACAACGAGGAAAAGGGCGAGAAGATCAGTGCGAACGCCTTCCTTCTGGACGTGGAGGACGTCGAAGAGCTCGACGACGCCAAGGTCGTCGCCCTCGCCTCTGCCGAGGCGTGGGACGCCGAGACCGAGGAGCCCATCTCCATCAAGACCGTCGAATACGACATCAAGCCCGAGACCGGCAACTACACCGTGACCTTTGCCACCGCGAACGATACGTCTATCACCGTCAAGGTGCTCGTCGTAGCGCAGAACCGCGTCGAGAGCAAGGTCTATCAGGAAGAAATTTACGCGATGAACTTCTTCAAAAAGGTCGAGGACATTCAGGAGAGCATCGCGCTCGACACCGACCTTGAGACCTGGGCCAGCGCGTCGGCGTGGTCCCTCGAAGACGGCGAGCAGGTCGAGATCACGGACGTCAAGTACGACTTCGACCCCGAGACCATCACCCCGGGCGTTTACGATGTGACCTTCTCCACCGAGGGCTATGAGTACAAGGTCTCCACCACCCACGCCTTTGAAGAGGGCGAGCAGGTCGGCCTTGTCTTCCGTCCCGAGGACATCCACGTGATGAAGAAGGAGGGCCAGTGGTGAAGCGCTTTCGTTCCATGACTTACCCGTATATCGCGTGGATCATCGCGATCATCGTGGTGCCGATGCTTCTGATCGTGCTCTATGCCTTCACGACCTCCGGCAACTCGGTGCTGACATTCCAGTTCACCTTTGAGAACTTTGCCCGCTTCGTCACGGACAAGGTCTTTATGGATGTGTTGCTGCGCTCGCTCTATATCGCGCTCATCACAACGCTCATCTGCGTCGTGCTCGGCTACCCCATCGCCTACGTCATCGCGCAGCGCGGCGGCCGCAGCAACACGATTTTAATTCTGCTCATCACCATGCCGACCTGGGTCAACATGCTGGTGCGCACCTATGCTTGGATGGGCATTTTGCAGGACGAGGGCATCTTCAACACGATCCTTTCGTGGTTCGGCATCGGCCCCGTGTCGATAATCCACACGAGCTTTGCCGTCATCCTCGGCATGGTCTATAACTTCATTCCCTTTATGATCCTGCAGATCCACACGTCCCTTGCCAAGATGGACAAGAGCCTTTTGGAAGCCGCCAACGACCTCGGTGCAACGCCGGTGCAGGCATTCCTGCGCGTGACGCTGCCGCTCTCGCTTCCCGGCGTGATCTCCGGCATCACGCTCGTGTTCCTGCCCGCGGTGTCGAGCTTCTTCATTCCGAAGCTTCTCGGCGGCGGACAGTACGTCCTCGTCGGCAACATCATTGAAACGCAGTTCCTCACCACTGGCGACTGGAACTTCGGCTCGGCCATCTCGCTCATCATGGCGGTCATCATCATGATCTCGATGTGGCTGACGCGCAAGGCGGACGTTCAGGTCGCCTCGCAGGGAAGGGAGTGAGAAGCGCATGAAAAAGAAAACCTCTGTCGGCTCGAAGATCATCCTGACGCTCACGATGCTCTTCTTCTACCTCCCCATCCTCTATATCATTATCTTTTCGTTCAACGATTCCCGCTCGCTGACGAAGTTCGGCGGCTTCTCGCTCCGCTGGTATGAAAAGATGTTCGCCGATTCGACGATGATGGAGGCTGTGCTCTACACGGTCATCATCGCCATCATCGCGACGGTCGTCGCGACAGTCGTCGGCACGATCACGGCCATCGGTCTTTCTAAATCCCGCAAGGTTGTGCAGAAGATGGTCGAGCGCATCAACGACCTGCCCGTGATGAACCCCGATATCGTCACGGCCATCTCACTTCTGATGTTTTTCAGCGTCCTCACGGTCAAAAAAGGCTTCGGCACGCTGCTCATCGCACATATCATGTTCTGTATCCCCTACGTGATGCTCTCCGTTACGCCGAAGCTCCGCTCGCTCGACCCTAACCTGATCGACGCAGCGATGGACCTTGGCGCAACGCCGTTCCAGGCGCTCGCGAAAGTCATTGTGCCGCAGATCAAGCCGGGTATCGTCTCCGGCGCGCTCATTGCGTTCACGATGAGCTTTGACGACTTCGTCATCTCGTACTTCACGACGGGCAACGGCGTCAACAACATTTCGATTTTGGTCTACACGATGTCCAAGCGCGTGAACCCGTCCATCAACGCCCTTTCTACCATTGTGATTCTTCTCATTACGCTGGTGCTCGGCGTCGTGAACATCGTGCCGATCGTGCGCGAAAAGCGCGAAAAGGACGGCAAGTCCTCCCGCGCCGTGAGCCGCAAGGCCATGGCGGCTGTTGCCGCCGTGCTGGTGCTGGCCGTTGTCGGCGGCACCGTGGGCGCGAGACTTTCCCAGCAGCACAAGAGCGCCGCGGCTGTCGAGAAGTACGGCAGCAACGTTTTGAAGCTCTATCTCCCCGGCGAGTACCTCGGCGAGAACGTCATCTCCGACTTTGAAAAGCAGTACGGCGTGCGCGTCATCGTCGAGAACTTCGACTCCAACGAGATGATGTACACCAAGCTCATGGCCGGCGACCGCTACGATGTCATCATTCCGTCCGACTACATGATCGAACGCCTGATGAACGAGGACTTCCTCCAGCCGCTTGACAAGAGCATGATCCCCAACATGGAGAACATGTCTGATGCCGTGCTCGGTATGAGCTACGACCCGGACAACACGTACTCCATCCCCTACTTCTGGGGCAGCGTCGGTCTCGTCTACAACCACGAGAACGTCGACCCTGCCGTCATCGAGAGCGAGGGCTGGGAGGTCCTGCGCAACACCGACTACGCCGGTCACATCTACATCTACGATTCCGAGCGTGACTCGTTTATGATGGCGTTCAAGGCGCTGGGCTACTCGATGAACACCGAGGACCCCAACGAGATCAACAACGCCTATGAGTGGCTCCTGCAGATGAACAACACCATGTCCCCCGTCTACGTGACCGACGAGGTCATCGACGGCATGATGAACGGCTATAAGGACATCGCCGTCGTCTACTCCGGCGACGCAGCCGTGGTGCTTGATGAAAACGAAGACATGAGCTTCTATATGCCCTCCCAGGGCACGAACATCTGGTGCGATGCGATGGTTATTCCCGCAAACGCCGAGAACCCGAAGCTCGCCCACGAGTTCATCAACTACATGCTCACCTATGAAGCCGCGTTTGACAACACTGAAACGGTGGGTTATACTTCTCCCAACGCGGAAGTGTTTGAAGAGATGACCTCGTCCGAGGATCTCTACGCGGACAATGCCGCCTACCTTCCCCGCAGCGGCTACGACAAGGACGAGATGTTCCACGACAATCAGACTCTCATGCGCGAGCTGAGCAAGCTCTGGATCAAGGTCAAAGCTGCCAAATAATATCGTAAAGGAGTTTTTTAAGATGAAAATCGGAGATACTTTTACCGTCAAGAAAGTTGTCACGGAAGACATGACCGCTGCCGCGCTCGGCAGCGGCGGTCTGCCGGTGTTTGGCACGCCGTATCTCGTCGCGATGGTCGAAAACGCCGCCTTCACCTATCTCCAGCAGGAGCTGCCCGAGGGTAAGAGCACCGTCGGCACCAAGGTCGAGGTCTCCCATGTCTCCCCCTCGCCCGTTGGCATGGAGATCACCGTTACCGTCGAGGTCACGGACATTTCCGCAAACGGCAAGATGGTCGACTTCAAGGCCACCGCGACCGACACCGCCGGCCTCATCGGCGAGGGCACGCACCAGCGCGCCGTCATCACCGTGGATCGCTTCATGGACAAGTGCCAGGCCAAGCTCGGCTGATTTTGTAAGGAGGAACCCTGATGCATTATTCGGGAGCCGTTTACCGTCCCCCCAGCGAGGCGCGCAGCCTCATCGTGCAGTGCACGCTCGGGTGCAGCCACAACAAATGTGCGTTCTGCACGATGTACAAGGACAAAAAGTTCTCCATCAACCCCATTGAGCAGGTGCTCTCCGACCTCGACGAGGCACGCGCCTACGGGCGCTATATCGAGAAGATCTTTTTAGCCGACGGCGACGCGCTGATCCTGCCGATGGATTACCTTCTGACCGTTCTCGACTATATCCGCGATCATTTCCCTACCTGCAAGCGCGTTGCGGCTTACGCAACGACCAAGGCCATCATGCGCAAGACGGACGACGAGCTGCGCACGCTGCGCGAGCACGGCCTCGGCATCGTGTATATCGGCCTTGAGAGCGGCAACGAGGAGCTTCTCAAAAAGTTCTGCAAGGGCGTTACTGCCGAGGAGATCGTCTTAAACGCCATCCGCTGCAAGCAGGCGGGCATCGCCACCTCCGTCACGGCCATCAACGGCATGGCGGGCGCGAACGGCGACTGGCAGGCCCACGCCATCGACACGGCGAAAGCCGTTTCCCGCATGAAGCCCGACTATATCGCGTTTTTGACGCTTCGCGTCTACTCGGGCACGCCGCTGCACGACTGGATCGCGAGCGGCGAGTTCAAGATGATGGAGCCGCCCGAGCTGATGCGTGAAACACGCCTCTTTTTGGAGCACATCGACTCCGACGGCAGCATCTTCCGCTCGAACCACGCGTCGAACTACCTCCCCCTCGGCGGTACGCTCAACCGCGACCGCGAGGCGCTGATCCACACGATCGACGAAGCGCTCGACGGCAAGGTTAGACTTCGCCGCGCCGTCGAACTGGGACTGTAATCGTAAAAAAATAAGACCTGCCGCAAGGTAGGTCTTATTTTTTTACGTGATGCTTTCCCAAAACGTTTTATGCTCTTCCGCGCCGTCGTCATCAAAAAACGCATGGAACGCCGCGTCCATCGCGCTGCGGCTGAAGTCGCTGTAAATGCCTACGGTCTCAATGCCCTCATAGAAGCGGACGTTCGCCGCGCTGTGGCTTGGTGCTTCATCGTAGGCCGTGGCCAGCGTTTTTGCGGTTTTCAACTCGTCTTTCGCGCCGTCAAAATCGAGGCAGTTATACAAAAGCCGCGCGAGCGCCGCATGCGAGGCCGCGCTGATCTTGTCGAGCTCGCTGACCACGCCCTCTTTCCTGAGACCGGAGAGCACCGAATGCTTCCACTGCAAAATGTCGATGGCCGACGTCATATCTTCCCTTGCCTCAAACACATTGGCAAAGCCGTCGCACACGCGCACGAGCGATGTCACTGCGCGCAGCAGCGCCATCGAGAGATAGGGTACGCTCTCTTCGCGCCGCTCCTTGACGAGCGCAAGCAGACAGCCGATCTGGTCGTCGAGCAGCCCGCAGGCGTTGTTCTCTTTGTAGAGCGCGAGCGCGCGTTCCCAGTCCTTCATGTCGAGCAGCACGTTTGCCATATCGAGACGGAGCAACATTTCGCTCACCTGCGGGTCGCTGTTCTGCGGCAGCAGGCGGATAGCGTGCGTCAGTAAGTCGAGCGCGCGGCGCTGCAAGGCTTTATCCTTCCGCGTGCCGCCCGCCATCTCGAAGAGCTTGGCGCATTCGTAGACGACAGTAAAGGTGTTCGGGAACTTTTGCAGGGCCTTTTCCGCCTCGGCAAGGCCCTCGTCGTACCTGTCCTCGCGGCGCAGGACCTTCAGCCGCTCGCTGACGCTCTTTCGGTCGTTCGAGCGCAGGCGATAGCCCAAAAGCGCGTCGACCGACAGGTCGAAAAAGTCCGCGAGCTCCATCAGCATCGGGATCTCCGGAAGGCTCTGCCCCTGCTCCCACTTGCTCACCGCCGCAACGGAGACGCCCATCGCCTCGGCCAGCTGCTCCTGCGTCAGCCCCTCCTGCCGGCGGTAAAAGCGAATTTGATCTGCCACATGATTTTCCATACACTGCTCCTCTCTCGTCCCATGCAGGGCGATTTGTATTTGCCATGGCCACAGTATACCGCCCAAAAAGCAAAAACAACAGCAATCGCCGGTAGAATCAGTTGAGAAATTTTTCAACTGTCAGTTGAATTGACCGTCAAGTCCGTCCTCGCGGCGAGCGAAGCAATGCCGCCTCGGCAAGCAAAAGCAAGATTGATAAAAGCTGAAGTAGGACGCAGTTGCGTAAGGCTACCGACACGCAGGCAGAGCGGCAGCGGGTAGTAGAAGCAGAGACAAATCGTATAGCAACAACACCTGGCAGGCACCCGATTGCGCAGCGCGTGCAGTTCTTCAAGCTGCAAACCCGCAACGGGGGTCGAGGGGCCCTCCCCTTGCGTTCTCTTGGGGGTCCAAGGGGGCCATTCTCTCACGTGAGAGAATGGCCCCCTTATCCGCGTCCCCTGCACGGTGCAGGGAAAAACGCCCCCCTGCGAGTACGCAGGGAACAATACAACACAGTGTGTTAAAACAATGTTAACTGGCTCGTTTCAGGCAATCCCGCAAACGCGCCCAGCGCGCGCAGCTGGTCGATATGCGTCTGCGACAGCTTATTGCAGCAGAGGGAAAACTCCTCCACCGATGTAAAGTCTTTCCCCTTGCGCTTCTCTACGGTGTCGAGCGCTGCGGTCTCGCCGAGTCCGCGGACGGACGTGAACGGCGGCAGCAGGCCGTTTTCCGTGACGACGAACTTCGTCGCATCGCTGCGGTAGATATCGATGGGCTCAAAGTGGAAGCCGCGCAGGCAGAATTCGTAGCAGACTTCAAGCGTCGTCATCAAGTCCTGTTCCACGGCGGTCGCATCCTTGTTGTTTTCGATCTCGCGGATGCGGCGGCGCAGCGCGTCGGCGTCCTTGCAGCACTCGGCGGCGTCGAATGCCTTGGCGCGGATGGAGAAGAACGTCGCGTAGAACGCGAGCGGCTCGTGCACCTTGAACCACGCGATACGGAACGCCATCATAACGTATGCGACCGCGTGCGCTTTCGGGAAGAGGTAACCGATCTTCGCAAGCGACTCGATGTACCACTCCGGCACGTCGTGCTTGCGCATCTCTTCGACCCACATCGGCCAGTCCCCCGCCTTGCCGCCCTTGACCTTGCCCTTTCGAACGGCCTCCATCGTCTTAAAGCTCATCTTCGGGTCAAGCCCCATAGAAATGAGGTAGAGCATGATATCGTCACGGCAGCCGACGGTCTCCAGAACGCTCGCCGTGCCGCTGACGATCAGATCCTTCGCGTTGCCGAGCCACACGTCCGTGCCGTGGGAGAAGCCTGAAAGGCGCAGCAGCGTGTTGAAGTCCTTGGGCTGCGTGTCGACGAGCATCTGGCGCGTGAAGCGCGTGTTAAACTCGGGGATCGCGACGGCGCCCGTGGGGCCGAGCACTTCGTCGTTCTCGTAGCCGAGCACCTTGGACGAGATGAAGATCGACATCGTGTCGGGGTCGTCGAGCGGGATAGCGCGGGCGTTCACGCCCGTCAGATTTTCGAGCATGCGGATCATCGTCGGGTCATCGTGGCCGAGCATATCGAGCTTTAAGAGGTTGTCCTCCATGCAGTGATATTCGAAATGCGTGGTGATCGTGTCGCTGTCGGGGTCGTCCGCAGGGTGCTGTACGGGGCAGAAATCCTCGATATCCATGTCGTCCGGCACGACGACGAGTCCGCCGGGATGCTGGCCCGTCGTGCGTCGCACGCCGACGCAGCCCGCCGTCAGGCGGTCGATCTCGGCGTTGCCCGCGGCGATGCCGTTTTCCTCGAGGTATTTTTTGACGAAGCCGTAGGCCGTCTTCTCCGCGAGCGTACCGATCGTACCCGCGCGGAACACCTGCGTCTTGCCGAACATCTCGACCGCGTGCGCGTGGGCGCGCGCCTGATATTCGCCCGAGAAGTTGAGGTCGATATCCGGCACCTTGCCGCCGCCGTAGCCGAGGAAAGTTTCAAACGGGATGTCGAAGCCGTCTTTGGCATACTTCGTGCCGCAGACGGGACACATTTTATCGGGCATGTCCGCGCCACAGCCATACTCGCCCGCGTGGAACTCGACGTTGCGGCACTTCGGGCAGCGGTAGTGCGGCGGCAGGGCGTTGACCTCGGTGATGCCGGCCATGTACGCTACGAGCGACGAGCCGACCGACCCTCGCGAGCCGACGAGGTAGCCGCACTCGAGCGAGCGCTGCACGAGCTTCTGCGCCGACATGTAGACGACGTCGTACTTGCCCAGAATGCTGCCGAGCTCGACGTTCAGCCGGTCGACGATCAGCTGCGGCAGATCGTCGCCGTAAAGCTCGTGCGCTTTCCCCCACACCATGCGGTTAAGGTCTTCTTCCGAATTTTCAAGCCGCGGTGGGAACAGCTTGCCCTTGGGCAAAAGCTCGATATCCTCCACCTGCTCGGCGATGGCGCGGGTGTTCGTCACGACGACCTCGTAGGCTTTCTCCTTGCCGAGGTAGTCAAATTCCTTGAGCATTTCGTCCGTCGTGCGGAAGTAGAGCGGGACGGGCTCGTTCGCGTCGGCGAATTTCTTTGACGCGAGCAGGATATGGCGATAAACCTCGTCTTCGGGGTCGAGGAAGTGGACGTCGCCCGTTGCGCAGACGGGCTTGCCGAGCTCTTCGCCAAGCTTGACAACAGTGCGGTTGAAGTCCTTGAGGTCTTCGTCGTCGCGCACCGTGCCGTCGCGCACCATGAAGCGGTTATTGCCGAGCGGCTGAATTTCAAGATAGTCGTAGAACGAGGCGATGCGCTTGAGCTCATTCCAGTCCTTGTGGTCGACGATGGCGCGGAACAGCTCGCCCGCCTCGCAGGCAGAGCCGATGATCAAGCCCTCGCGATGCGCGACAAGCTCGCTTTTCGGGATGATCGGCACGCGCTTAAAGTATTTGAGGTTCGACGCCGAGATGAGCTGGTAGAGGTTCTTGAGGCCCACCTTGTTCTTGGCGATCAGAATGATGTGCTTTGGGAAACGGTTGCGCTTGACGCCGAGCGGGCGGAGCTTCGTCATCTCATCGTTGATCTGCTGGAGGCGCGTGACGCCGCGCTCTTCGAGCATGACGAAGAACTTGGCCAGCATCTGCGCGACCGGGACCGCATCGTCGGACGCGCGGTGGTGGTTGAACTGCGGGAGCTGCAAGTGGTCGGCCACGATGTCGAGCTTGTACTTGCCGAGCTCGGGCAGGAGATTCTGCGCGAAAATCAGCGAGTCGAGATACGTCGGCTCGAACGGGATGCCGCACTTTTTGCAGCCTGCGCGGATGAAGCTGATATCAAACTCCGCATTGTGCGCAGCGAGCGGGCGGCCGCCCGCAAAGGCCAAAAACGCGTGCAGCGCGTCCTCCAGCTTCGGCGCGCCGCGCAGCATGTCGTCTGTGATGCCGGTCAGGCCGATGATCTCAGGCGAAAGCCGGCGCTCGGGGTCGACAAAGGTTTGGAACGTGTCGACGATCTCGCCGTCTTTCAGAATGACCGCACCGATCTCGGTGATGGCATCGTGCGCGACCTTCAGACCCGTTGTTTCAATGTCGAAACAGCAGATCTCAGTCGAAAAATCGCCGTCCTGCGGGCCGTGCACACAGATACGGTCGTCGATGTTGTTGAGAAAATAGCCCTCACAGCCGTAAAGGAGTTTTATTTTACCCTCGCCGGTGTGCCAGGCGTCCGGGAAGCTCTGCGCTACGCCGTGATCCGTGATGGCGATGGCGGGCATCCCCCACTTGATCGCGCGCTTGACGACCGCGGCGGTGTCGGTCAGCGCGTCCATGTTGGACATACGGGTATGTAAGTGCAGCTCGACGCGCTTTTCTTCCGCCGTGTCCGTGCGCTCAGCGTGGTCGATCTGCATGATGTCCTGTGGGTTGAGCTGCATATCCTTACCATCGTAGGAGAGCTCCATGCGGCCGCTGACGCGCAGCCACATGCCGACGCTGATCTTGCCGAGAAGCTCCGTCGCCTCGCGCTCGGGCATGCTGCGGCGGATGAAGAGCGAGCCTTCGTAGTCCGTCATTTCGAGCAACATCGTCCAGACGCCGGCGCGGCGCGTCTCGTGGCAGTCGAACTTGAAGACCTTGCCCTCAACAACGACGTGACCGGCCTTTGGCGTCAGCTCGCTGATGGGGAGCACTCTCCCCTTTGCAATCTCGCGGCCCATGATGACACTGCCGCTGCCGCTCACCTTGCGGCCAGCGTTCTTCAACATGTCGGGAAAGGCCTCCGCCGTTGATTTGACGTGGATGTCCACGCGCTTTAAGTCGTAATTGCGCGCAAGAAGCTGCTCGACCGTTTCGCGCGTCGAGTCGTTCATCTCCGCGCGCACGGTCATGTCGAGCGTCATCGTGCGCTTTTCCGGCTCGAGCACCATGTTCGTGACCATCGCGGCGTTGAGCGGGACGCGCAGGTCAAAATCCGGCGAAAAGTCGGTGAATAATTCAAAAAAAGGAATCTTTTGTGCCATAGCCACAACCTTATCTCAGTATCGTTTCCGCTCGGTCAGAGTTTTTTGATTTCCTCCATCAAAGCGTCGACAAGCTTTTCCTGCGGCACTTTGTAAAGGATTTTTCCTTTTCGGAAAATCATGCCCTCACCTTTGCCGCCGGCCACGCCGATATCGGCGGCCGAGGCCTCACCGGGCCCGTTGACGACGCAGCCCATCACGGCGACCGTGATATTCTTCTTGCAGTCGGCAAGACGGCGCTCTAACTCCTCGGCGATCGGGATCATGTCGTACGCCGTGCGGCCGCACGTCGGGCAGGAGACGAGGTTCACACCGCTGCGGCGGATGCCGCAGGCTTGCAAAATGCGCTTGGCGGCGTAGACCTCTTCCACGGGGTCCGCCGTGAGCGAGACGCGCATCGTGTCGCCGATGCCCTCGCACAGAAGGCCGCCGATGCCGATGGCGGACTTCAAAAGCCCCATCGTGGGCGTGCCCGCCTCGGTCACGCCGAGGTGGAGTGGATAGTCGACCTTTTCGTGCAGAAGGCGATAGGCCGCCATGTTGAGCGGTACATCAGAGCTCTTGACCGAGATGCAGATCTCGGTAAAATCGAACTTTTCAAGCAGCCGCACATGTCTGAGCGCGCTCTCGACGAGCGCCTCGGGCGTCACGCGGCCATATTTTGCGAGCAGCTCCTTTTCAAGCGAGCCGCCGTTCACGCCGATGCGGATGGGAACCTTGTGTTCACGGCAGGCGTCTACAACCGCCTTGACGCGGTCATCTCCCCCGATGTTGCCGGGGTTGATGCGAATTTTGTCCGCGCCGCGCGCCGCCGCTTCGACGGCGAGACGGTAGTCGAAATGAATGTCCGCGACGAGCGGGATGGAGATATTCTCCTTAATTCCACTCAGCGCGTGCGCGGCCTCCATATTCGGCACCGTGACGCGCACGATCTCGCAGCCCGCCTCTTCGAGCGCGTGGATCTGCGCGATGGTGGCCTTGGCATCCTCAGTGTGCGTGTTGCACATCGACTGGATCGTGACCGGCGCGCCGCCGCCGATAGCGACGCCGCCTGCGATAATTTGCTTGCTCATAAGATCATCCTCCTCACAGGAGCTTGACAATGTCGTGGAACGTGACGAACAGCATCAGCGCCATTAAAAGCGCAAAGCCGATGCCGTTGATGACGTTCAGATATTTGGACGGAATTTCCTTTTTGAAAAGCGCCACGGCGATGCCGTTGACGAGCAGGAACAGCACGTGTCCGCCGTCGAGTGCGGGCAGCGGCAGCAGGTTCATCACGGCGAGGTTCACCGCGATCATCGCGGCGAAGTAGAGAATGCTCTCGAGTGCCGCGCCGAAGCCCGCCTCGGCCTCGGTCTCCTTGCCGACCTCCGTGATGGTCGAGACGATGCCGACCGGGCCGCTCAGATCGTTCACGCCCGCCGCGCCCGAAAGCAGCATTTGCAGGCTCAGTCTCACGATGCGGACATAGTCCATCGTCTGGTACCAGCTGTATTGCAGGCGCAGAAGCGGCGTCGCCTCGACGATACCGCCGTAGGTAAAGCCGTAGGCCTCGTACTCCTTACCGTTTTCGTCGGTGTAGACTTGCCTGGTGAGCGTGCGGTCGAACTTTTTGCCGTCGCGCAGGACGGTCATGTCGATCGTGCCCGTGTCGCCAAGGCCCATGATGAGCGACACGTCGCTCTTTAAATAAATGCGCTCACCGTTGATGGCGTAGATCGTGTCGCCGGGCATCAGGCCGTCCTCTCCCTGCTGCGGGAAATCGGGGTTCAGCTCGACGATCTCCGTCGTGTAGAATGCCTGCGCACCCGCATACAGACAGATGACGATGATGAGGCCCGTCAGGAAGTTCATGAACGCGCCCGCGACGAAGATGATGAACTTCTTCCACCAGACCTGGCGGCCCAGCGCGCGGTCGTCGTCCGAATCCTCGTCCTCGCCCTCCATGGCGCAGTAGCCTCCGATGGGCAGGAGCCGCAGGGAGTATTCGGTGTCCCCCTTCGTCTTATGGAAGAGCTGCGGGCCCATGCCGATGGAAAATTCATTGACGCGCACGCCGCAGGCCTTGGCCGCCAAAAAGTGGCCAAACTCATGCACGGCGATGAGCACGCCGAAAATCAGGATCGCAATGAGAATATAAACCATGGTCTCTCCTAAATTTGGTCAGTTGAGCTTTTCGCGCACGACCTCGCGCGCGAGCCGGTCTGCTTCCAGAATATCCGAAAGCTGCGGCTGATATACCGTCTCGGTTTTATCGAGCGCCGCTTCGATGAGGTCAGGGATGGCACAGATGCCGATCTCGTCGCACAGAAATGCCGCGACAGCCTCTTCGTTCGCGCCGTTCATCGCCGCGCAGTAGACATTGCCGATGGCGGCGCACTGCTTGGCGATCTTCAGGCAGCGGAAGACCTCTTCATCGGGCTCGGCGAACGTCAGCGGCGGGCACTTGAGAAGGTCAAGCGGCTCCGCGGGCGAAACGGCCCTGTTGGGGTACGTCATCGCGTAGCGGATGGGCAGCTTCATGTCCGGTGTGCCGAGCTGGGCGAGCATCGCCCCGTCGTGAAACTCGACGAGCGAGTGCACGATGCTCTGGCGATGGATGACCGCGTCGACCTGACGCAGCGGCAGACGGTAGAGCCGCATGGCCTCGATGATCTCAAGGCCCTTGTTCATCAGCGTCGCGGAGTCGATGGTGATCTTCGCACCCATTGTCCAGTTCGGGTGCTTGAGCGCGTCGGCCTTCGTCTTAGTCGCAAGCTCCTGCAGGCTCAGGCCGTAGAACGGCCCGCCCGAGCAGGTCAGAATGAGGCGCTTGATCTCACCGCGGTCACGGCAGCCCTGCAAGCACTGGAAGATCGCGCTGTGCTCGCTGTCGACGGGGACGATCTCCGCGCCGTATTTTTCCGCCGCGTCCACCACGAGCTCGCCCGCGCAGACGAGCGTTTCCTTGTTCGCAAGCGCGATGCGTTTTTTCTTTTCGATTGCCGCGAGCGTCGGCTGGAGACCGATCATGCCCATCACGGCGGTCACGACCGTGTCGGCGTCGTCCGCCGTGGCGGCGGCCAGAAGGCCCTCCATGCCGGAGAGCACTTGGGTGTTTGTGTCGGAGAGCCGCGCGCGCAGCTCATTTGCCGCATCCTCGTCATAAAGCACGGCAAGACGCGGGCAAAATTCCCGCGCCTGCTGTTCGATGAGGTCAACGCTTTTATTCGCCGTCAGCGCAGCGACGGAAAGCCCCAGCTCGCGCGCCACCTCAAGCGTCTGGCGGCCGATGGAGCCGGTAGAACCGAGTAAAGCAATACTCCTTGTCATAATAGGCCTCCACAGACCGCAGCCCACACGACCGGCGCGATGAAGAGCGTGGAGTCAAAGCGGTCGAGCATGCCGCCGTGCGTCAGGAAGAGGTGGCTGTAATCCTTGATACCGGCCTCGCGCTTGACGAGCGACATGGAGAGGTCGCCGAGCTGGCCGAAGATATTGGCCACCACGCCCACGAGGATCAGCATGAGGTAGTTCGGCGCATAGCCGAGCCATGCCTTGCCGACAACGCCGAGCAGCACCAGCGCAAGCGCGCTGCCGATGGGCCCACCGATCGCGCCTGCCCAGGTCTTGTGCGGGCTGACGTGCGGCGCCATCTTGCGCTTGCCGAACCACATGCCAAAGTACATCGACAGCGCATCGCCCACAAAGGCGACGCAGAACGGCGCGAGCACATAGAGCTTGCCATAGTTTTCGTCCATGCGCAGCAGGAAAATGCAGCTGTACATCGCCGGGAACACGATGCCGCCGACGATGGTCACCGCCACATCGTGGAATGTGAAGGGCTTTTCCTTGCCGTAATAGACAACCGCGGAGAGAAACGCCCCCATCACAAGGATCCAGCGGAAGAGCGTAACAGTCGAAATCGGGAAAGCGTGTACACCGCTCGCCCTTTCCCAAAAGAGCCATATCTCCTGCATGACGACCGATGTGACAAGTCCCCAGTAGAAATCCGCCGGGACGTTCTCCCCTGCCGTGTGCAGCAGCTCATAGGCCGCGATGCCCGCGATGCCGCAGACGACGAGCATCGTCGCCCATGCGGGGCAGGCAAGCAGCACGGCGAGCAGCGCCGGCAGGCCGACGACAACTACCAACCATCTTTGTTTCATTTCTGTTTCTCCTGTTTCAAACCACCGAAGCGGCGCTCGCGATGCTGATACGCGATGAGCGCCTTGTCGAATTCTCTTTCCGTAAAGTCGGGCCAGAGCGTGTCGCAGAAGTAGAACTCACTGTACGCGCACTGCCACAAAAGGTAGTTGCTGATGCGCTTCTCCCCGCCCGGGCGGATGAGAAGGTCGGGATCGGGCAGACCGTCTGAATAAAGGTAGCGCGAAAAGCCCTCCTCGGTCAAAGCGTCCGCGTCCTGCTCCCCTGCCGCGCAGTCGCGCGCGAAGGCGCGGGCGGCGTGCAGGATCTCGTCGCGTCCGCCGTAGTTGAGGCAGACGTTGGCCTGAAAGCCCTCGATGCGGGAGGAAATCTCATTCGTCTCATCGATGAGTTCCCGAAGTTCCGGCGTCAGGACGCTTAAATCACCCAGAAAGCGCAGGCGGTTGCCGTCCTTTTCCATCGTGTCGATGCACTCGTGCAGATATTGCTCAAGTAAGTGCATGATGCCGTCGACCTCGTCCTTCGGGCGCTTCCAGTTTTCGGTCGAAAAGGCGTAGACCGTCAGATAGTCGATGCCCAGGTTCTTGCAGTAGGTGCCGAGCTTTCGAAATGTTTCCGCCCCCGCCTTGTGACCGGCCGAGCGCGGGAGGCCGCGCTTTTGCGCCCAGCGGCCGTTGCCGTCCATAATGACGGCAACATGACAAGGCAGGTTGTTCAAATCAACCTGCCCTGCCTTGTTCTCTTTGGAAAAGAGCCCCATATCAGACCGCCATGAGCTCCTTCTCTTTCTTCTCGAGAAGGGCGTCGACCTCTTTGCACATGTCGTCGGTCAGCTTCTGCAGGTCCTTTTCGGCGACCTTCAGGTCGTCCTCGGTGATCTCGCTGGCCTTCTGCTTCTTTTTGAAGGCCTCCATCGCGTCGCGGCGGATGTTGCGGATGGCGACCTTGCCGGTCTCGGAATACTTATGGATCTGCTTGACGAGCTCCTTACGGCGCTCCTCCGTGAGCTGCGGGAAGTTCAGGCGGATGGACTTGCCGTCGTTCTGCGGGTTGATGCCAAGGTCAGACTCCTGAATGGCGCGCTCGATGGGCTTGAGGGCCGTGCCGTCCCACGGGGTGATGACGAGCTGGCGCGGATCGGGAGAAGCGATGGCCGCGATCTGCTGGATGGGCGTGGGAGAGCCGTAGTAGTCGACGCTGATGCGGTCGAGCACAGAGGCGTTGGCGCGGCCTGCGCGCACAGAGGCAAAGTCCGCGTTCACCGCGTCGATGCTCTTTCTCATTTTGTCGGAATAAACCTTGTAATCTTCTTTATTCATGGGGATACCTCCTCAAAAATTTTTATCGTAAAACCGCAGATGCGGGGTCGCTCAGTTTTCGCCAACAATGGTGCCGATCTTCTCGCCCTCGACCGCACGGATGATGTTCTCGGGATCCTTGAGGGCAAAGACAAGCACGGGAATGTGGTTGTCCATCGAAAGCGACGTAGCCGTGGAGTCCATGACCGCAAGGTGCTGGGCCAGCACGTCCTCATAGGAGATAGCGTCGTACTTGATCGCGTTTGCATCCTTGGCGGGGTCGGCGTTGTAAACGCCGTCGATGTTCTTGGCGAGCAGGATCACGTCGGCATTGATCTCCGCCGCGCGCAGCACCGCTGCCGTGTCGGTCGAGAAGAACGGAGAGCCGATGCCGCAGCCAAAGAGCACTACGCGGCCCTTTTCCAAATGCCGGATGGCGCGGGCGCGGATGTAGGGTTCGGCGACTTCTTTGATCTCCAGCGCCGTCTGCACGCGCACGTCGACGCCCTTCTGCTCGAGCACATCGGCGACCGCCATGCAGTTCATCGCCGTGGCCAGCATGCCCATGTGGTCGGCACGGGTACGCTCGATGTAGCCCTCGCCGTTTTTCACGCCGCGCCAGAAGTTGCCGCCGCCGATGACGACGCCCATCTGCACACCCATGTCCGTGCACTTTTTGATGACGTCGCACACCTTGGAAACGACGTCGAAGTCGAAGCCGAAGTGCTTGTCGCCCGCCAGCGCCTCGCCGCTGATCTTGAGCAGCACGCGCTTATACTTGAGTTGAGCCATGCTCATAATCTCCCCTTTCAGGAACAAGTTCAAATTTTCACAGCTACTATTTTAGCGTATTTTTGCTCTTTTGCATAGGGGGAAAGCGTAAACTTTTTTCACAAATTCGCTCTTCCCTTTTTCGTCAAGTTGAACCGCCGTGAATAGCGGAAAAAAGCAGCCGTATGAAACGGCTGCTTTTTTAGATTTTTCGTTTACTTGATGTCCTTGATGCGGATAAGGTCCTTCAAAAGCTCGACCGTGCCATCGATGCCGAGCAGGCTCGAATCGATGCAGAGGTCGTAGCTCTTGGCATCGCCCCAGTCCTTGGCGGAATAGTAGTTATAGTAGGAAGCGCGGGACTTATCCGTCTTCTTGATGCGGTCTTTCGCCTCGTTCTCGCTGATGCCGTTGCGGGCGGCAACGCGCTTGATGCGGTTTTCGAGCGGAGCCGTGATGAAGAGATTGATGACGTCGTCGCGATCCTTGAGCGCGTAGTCCGCGCAGCGGCCGATCAGGACGCAGGGGCCCTTGTCGGCGAGCTTTTTGATCGTGTCGTAGGTCGCCAGGTACACCTGCTGTTCGATGGAGCCCTTGGGCGTCACATGGTTCATCGAGAAGGAATAGGGGTCCATCGCGATGGAATAGAGAAAGCTCTTCGGGCGTTCGTCAAAGGAACGGAACAGCTCTTCGCAAAGTCCGCTCTCCTCTGCCGCCTCCTTGAGCAGCATGTCGTCGTAATAGGCGATGCCGAGCTGCTTGGCAAGCATCGTGCCGATCTCGCGTCCGCCGCTGCCGTATTGTCTGCCAACCGTAATGACCATAAAGATTCCTCCTTTTTCGCGCCTTGAAACAAAATCGGTGCTATTTGGATTATAGCACCGATTTCGTAAGAAGACAATATTTTTTCCTGTTTCGATTTTGTAAAGGCGCGGCCTTATTCCGGAAGCGGCAGGCCGAGGCGGCGATACATCGTCTTTTTCACCGCGCGCAGAATATTTTCATAGCCCGTGCAGCGGCACAGATGGCCGGAGAGGAGCTTTCTGAGCTCATCATCGGTGTAGAGGCGGTTCGTCTCCAAAATCTCGACCGCAGTCATGATGAAGCCCGGCGTGCAGAAGCCGCACTGGACAGCGGTCTCTTCAATGAACGCCTGCTGGATGTCGCTCAGCTCGCCGTCGGGCCCGATCAGGCTTTCGAGCGTGCGGATGTGCTTGCCGTCCGCCCAGACGGCGAGGTAGATGCACGAGTTGAATGCCTCGCCGTCGATGATGACGTTGCAGGCGCCGCACTCGCCGACCTCGCAGCCCTTCTTCACGGACGTCATATGGTAATCGTTTCGCAGCATATCGGTCAGCGACGCACGCACGTCGACCATTTTCTCAACGTCCTTGCCGTTTAAGTTGAATCGCACCAGCTTGTACTGACTCATTTGATGACACCTCCCGCCCGTTTGATAGACTCGATCAGGCAGCGCTTGGCCATTTCGACCGCGATGTGTTCGCGGAACGCCTTGGAGGCGCGCCAGCTGTCACGCGCGCGGATATCGTTGAGCACGGCGAGTGAGAACTCTTCCGATGTCGTAAGTGTCAAGGGTTTATCCTTGGCAGCTGCCTCCGCGCTCGGGCAGCGCATCGGCACAGGACCGGCAACGCCGTAGGCGATGCGGGCGCGCTCAATAGTCTGCTTGTCGGGCGACAGGCGCACGCTCACGCTGCACCCGAGCGTCGCGATGTCCATCGCGTTTCTCATGGCGTACTTGATGTAGTAGCCATAGCAGTTTTCGTAGCTTGCCTTTGGGATGAGGATGGCGGTCTGGATCTCGCCATCCTCCACGCGGATGTCGACCTGACCGGCCTTGATGTAAAAGTCTTTGATGGGCAGGCGGCGGATGCCGTCCTTCCCCGTCAGCTCCACGATGGCCTCCCACGCGTGCAGCGTCGAGGCGGAGTCCGCGCTCGTCACGCCATTGCAGGTGTTGCCGCCGATGGTTCCGATGTTTCGGATCTGCGGGCCGCCGACCATGTCGACCGCCTCGCCGAGGACATTGATGTACTTCTGGATGATGGGGTCGCGCGTGATGTGCGAGAAACTCGAAAGCGAGCCGATGCGGATGTTCTCCTCCTCGTCGATGCTCACGCCGCGCAGCTCGTCGAGGCCGTAGATCGAGATGAGCTCCTTTCCGGCGCGTTTACCCTCGCGCATCTGCACGAGCACGTCGCTGCCGCCGGCGATGATCTGCGCCTCGGGATGCTCCAAGCGGAGGGCGACGGCGTTTTCGACGCTTTCCGCCTCATAGAGTGCTTTCATGTCATACATGGCTCACTTCTCCTCCTTCCAGCTGTCGTGGATGAGCCCCGCCTTGCTGAACTCGGCGTACAGAACGTGCGGGGTGATGGGAACGGTGTCGATGGCGACGCCGGTGGCGTTGTAGATGGCGTTGCGGATGGCGGGCGCGCCCGAGCACGCGGGCGGTTCGCCGAGCGCCTTCGTGCCGAACGGCGACGTCGGCTCGGGATTTTCGATAAACTGCGCCTCGAGATGCGGGTGGTCCATGAACGTCGAGAGCTTGTAGTCGAGAAGATTATTGTTGAGGGGACGGCCCGTCTTCTCGTCGAATAAAAGCTGCTCGCTCATGCCAAATCCGATGGCCATGGACATGCCGCCGTGGACCTGCGCCTCGGCAAGCGCGGGGTTGATGAGCTTGCCGCAGTCGTGGACGTTGATGATCTTCTTGAGCGTCACCTTGCACATCGGGATATCCACCTCGACGTCGGCAAAGGTGCAGCCAAACGAATAGGCGTTGTTGCGGATGGTGTAGGTCGACTCGGCGGTGATGTGCTCGGAGTCCGCGGCGTTGTACTGCGCGGTCATCGCAAGGTCTTTCAGCGACATGAGCACCATGCCGTCGCCCTTGCGGATGATGTTGCCGTCAACGATGTCCATATTGTCGACCGCCTGACGGGTGAGCTTTGTCGCGTACTGAAGAATTCTCTGCCGCAGGAGCGTCGCCGTCTGGCGGATGGAGAAACCCGCGACGTAGGTCTGGCGGCTCGCGTAAGCGCCGAGGCCTGTGGGCGTGATGTCCGTATCCTGACATGAGACGACGCGCACGTCGTGATAGCTCTTGAGGCCGACGGCCTCGGCCGTCATCTGCGCATAGGCCGTGTCCGCGCCCTGCCCGATCTCCGTCTCACCGCACTGCATCGTCACCGTGCCATCGAGGTTCAGGAGCATGCGGTTCGAGGACGTTTCAAGCGAGATGGGATACACCGCCGTGTTGTACCAGAAGGCCGCCACGCCGATGCCGCGGCGGACGGGGCCGATGTCCTTGGCATACTCCTCGCGCTTTTTGTCGTATTCGATGTACTCCTTCCCCTTTTCCAGACATTCGCGGAAGGAATCGTAGTAGTTCATGTTACCTGAGAAACCGTCGTGGAAGCCCTTGGGCATGATGTACTTCATGCGGTATTCGAGCGGCTCCATGCCAACGGCCTTCGCGCACTCGTCGATGTTCGCGTCGTCCGCGAACGACGCCTGCGGCATGCCGTAGCCGCGCATCGCGCCCGCAGCGGGGCGGTTTGTGTACACGGTGTAAGCGTCGCCCTCGAAATTGTCGCAGGGATAGATCTGCGGGAACGAGCCCATGGCCTTGGCGACGATCGAATGGCCGTGCGAGGCATACGCGCCCTGATTGGAGAAGCACTCGACCTTGCGCGCGGCAATCGAGCCGTCCTTATGGAGCCACGTGATGATATGGAAGCGGATCGAGTGGCGCACACGGTTACTGACGAATGTCTCTTCACGCGAGCAATCGATGCGCACGCATTTTCCGTGCACCTGCGTAGAGCACCACGCGCACAGCGGCTCATAGAGCGCATCCTGCTTGTTGCCAAAGCCTCCGCCGATGTAGGGCTTGATGACGCGGATATCCGCCCACGGACGCCCGAGCGCCTGACCGACGATGCGGCGGATGATGTGCGGGATCTGCGTGGAGGACACGACGACGATGCGGCCATTTTCCTCGTAAGCGTAGCAGCCGTGGTTTTCAATGTGGCTGTGCTGCACGGTGGGGGTGTTGTACCAGCCCTCGACCTTGATGAGGCCGGACTCTTTGATCGCCTGCTGATAATTGCCCTTGCGGATATCGGTGTGCTTCAGGATATTCCCCGGGAAATTTTCGTGGATGCAGGGCGCGTCGGGCTCCATGGCCTTCTGCACGTCGAGCACAAACGGGAGTTCCTCGTATTCGACCTTCAGCGCGCGCACGCCCTGCATGGCCGAGACCTCATCCTCCGCAATGACGACCGCGACGTCGTCGCCGTAGTAGCGCACATGGCGGTTCAAAAGATTGCGGTCGGCCACGTCCTGATGCCCCGGGTCCATCGACCAGGGATGGCCCGCCGTCGGGAAGCAGTGCTCCGGCACGTCGAAGCAGGTCAGCACCTTCACAACGCCGGGGATGGCCTCCGCCGCGGACTTGTCGACTGATTTGACAAATCCGTGCGCGATGGTGGAATGCTTGATGCGCGCATAGAGCGCACCGGCCGGCATCCGATCCTCATAGTATTTCGTGCGTCCGGTGACCTTGTCGAACGCATCGACGCGGATCTCGCTTTTTCCTACCTTGCTCATCTGTCTACCTCCTGTTCCGAGCAGCCGCTTTGTCGGTTTTGCTCGAAATCTGCAACTCCTTTGCTATTATTTTAGCACATTTCGCACAGCGTGTACAGTGCTGCATGCGTGATATAATACAAATGATCGCGGATGTACCATTTTGTCCGCTTTTTTCTGCCGATTGGTGAAAAAGAAACGAATGACTGGTGATTTAATAGATGGATAACACGTTGAAAATAGGATGCGTGGTCATGGCGGCGGGCAATGCCGCGCGCTTTGGCGAGAACAAGCTCGCCGCGATGGTAAACGGAAAGCCGCTTATCGAGCATGCGCTTGAGGCGATCCCGCGGGAGAGCTTTTCCCGCGTGCTGGTCGTGACGCAGCACGAAAACGTAGAAGCGGCCGCCGAAAAGTTTGGCTTTGAAGCTCTGCGGAATGAGCATCCCGAGCGCGGCCAGAGCGAGACGATCCGCCTCGGCACGGCGGCGCTGTCAGACTGTGACGCGCTCTGCTTCATGGTGGCCGACCAGCCGATGCTCAAGCGCAAGACCGTCGCGCAGGAGCTTAAGTTCTTCCGCGCGCACAGCAAAAACATCGTCGGATTGGGACACAACGGCGTGCGGGGCAACCCCTGCCTCTTCCCTGCCCGCTTCTTTCCTGAGCTTTTATCGCTTGAGGGCGATGTCGGCGGCAGCGCGGTCATCAAGAGGCATTTAGCTGATCTGCTGCTCTTTGAAGCGCCGGAGACGGAGCTTTGCGACGTTGACACGAAGGAAGCGCTCGAAGCGCTTAAGAAACGCTGATCTCGCCGCGGAGATTCTCCTCCATTGTCTGCTTGATCTTCTCCTTGTCGTAGCCGCAGGAGAAGAGATAGTAGAGCTTGGCGACGGCGGCCTCGGTCGTCATGTCGAGTCCGCTGACCGCGCCCGCTTTTTTGAGCGCGCTGGACGTTTCGTAGGTGCCGAGCGACACCGCGCCCTGCGGACACTGCGAGCAGACCGTGAGCACCGTGCCGTTCTGAAACGCCTTGCGGATGATGGGCAGCAGCGCGTTCCCGTCGCCGGGGATGTTGCCCGCGCCGAACGTCTCGATGACGATACCGCGGAGCTTTTCGGTCATAATGGCCTCGAACAGCGAAAACTGAATGCCCGGAAATACCTTGATGACGCCGATGGGAATATTATCAAGCGTCCGAAGCTTGAGCCCGTCTTCCTGCCGCGGCAGGAGGGCGGCTTCGTTATATTTGATGGAAATGCCCGCCTCGGCAAGGCTCGGATAGTTGGGCGAAACGAAAGCGATGAGTCCGTCGGCGGAGTATTTTGTCGCGCGGTTGCCGCGCAATAGCCTTCCGCCAAAGTACAGGCACGTCTCACGCACGATGCCTTCCCCCGCAATCAGCAGCGCGGTGATGAGGTTGTCGCGCCCGTCGCTACGAATTTCGCACAGCGGGATCTGCGAGCCCGTGAGCACCACGGGCTTGTTGAGCCCATCGAGCATGAACGACAGTGCCGAAGCCGTGTAGGCCATCGTGTCCGTGCCGTGCAGGACGACGAAGCCGTCGTAATCGTCATATTTCTGCGCGATCAGCTCTGCGATGCAGTTCCATTCGCGCACGGTCATGTTGGATGAATCCAGCAGCGGCGAGAGTTCATAGAATTCCCACTCCGGCATCTCCGGTGCGCGGAGGTCAGGGATGGCGTCGAGCGCGGCGCGGAAGTAGCCCGCGCGCGGCGCGTAGCCGTTTTCCGTGCGCGTCATACCGATGGTGCCGCCGGTATAGATGATGAGAACTCGTTTCATAGCTCTCTCCTGATTGTATTACTTTTTGTACGGCGTATGGTCGAGCGGCAGGCTGCGGCGGCGCTCGCCGTCGTAGCGGTAATACGCCTGCGCGATGGCCGGCGCCGTGGGGATGGACGTGATCTCACCGATGCCGATGGCGCCGTTGGCGAGGTTTAATCCCGGCTTGTCGATGACGATCGCCTTGATCTCGGGGATCTGATGCGAGCGGAACAGGCCGAGCGTGCCGTATTTTGCCGTGGGCTTGCCGTGGTCAAGCGGGTACTGCTCTGTCAAGGCGTAGCCCATGCTCATCACGACGCCGCCATCGATCTGACCTTCGCAGGACAGCGGATTGATGGCCTTGCCGACATCGTGCGCGGCGACCATCTTTTTAATTTTGCCCGTCTCCTTGTCGAGAATGCACATCTGCGTCGCGTAGCCATAGGCGACATGGCTGACGGGGTTCGGCACATTTGCGCCGAGCGGGTTCGTCTTGGCGTAGTATTCGCCGTAAAACTCCTGCCCCTTCAAATCGCTCAGCGAGCGGTACTCCATCGCGTCGCGCAGCAGCAGGCATGCGCGGCGGCAGGCCTCGCCGGTGACGAGCGTCTGGCGCGAGCCGGAGGTATCGCCACTGTCAGGCGTTATGAACGTGCTGTTGCCGTCGTAGACGACCTGATCGCGCGTGAGCTTTGCGTTTGTCACGACGAGCTGCACCAGCACCGTGCCGAGACCCTGACCGATGCAGGATGCGCCCGCGCGGATATGGACCTTGCCGTCCTCGCCGATGACGAGCTTGCAGCGCCCATAGTCGGGAAGACCGACGCCGACGCCCGCGTTTTTCATCGCGCAGGCAAGGCCGACCGGCTCGCCGTTTTTGACCGCTTCGTCATAGTAGGGCTTGATGGCCTCGAGCGTTTCGACAAGGCCCGTTTCGGGGCCGACGATCTGGCCGTTCGGCAGCACCTCGCCCGGGCGGATGGCGTTGCGGTAGCGAATTTCCCACGGGGAGATGCCGACAAGGTCGGCCATCTCGTTGAGTAGCGTTTCAGTCGCAAAGCAGGTCTGCGTCACGCCGAAGCCGCGGAACGCGCCCGCGGGCGGATTGTTCGTATAGTAAGCGTGGCCCTCGATTTCAAAATTCTCATAGTGATACGGGCCCGCGGCGTGCGTGCACGCGCGCTCGAGCACGGGGCCGCCGAGTGAGGCGAAGCCGCCCGTGTCGGACACGACGCTCGCCTTTACGCCCTGAATGATGCCGTTTTCGTCGCAGCCCATCGTGAAGTCCATCCACATCGGATGGCGCTTGGGATGGACGAGCAGCGATTCCTGCCGCGTGAGCTTCACCTTGACCGGCACGCGCGCGATGTATGCGATGAGCGCCGCGTGGTGCTGCACGGACATGTCCTCTTTCCCGCCGAAGCCGCCGCCGACAAGCATATTTTCGACCTGGCAGTGGGCAAAGTCGACGCCGAGCATCGCCGAGCACTCGTGCTGGGTGGTGTGCGCGCTCTGGTCGGTCGTCAGCAGCTTCACGCCGCCGTTTTCAAGCGGGAGCGCCACGCAGCACTCGGGTTCCAAAAAGGCGTGCTCCGTCCACGGAGTCTCAAACTTCTCGTGTAAGACGTATTTGGAATGTTTGATGGCCTCGTCTGCATTGCCGCGCACAACGTGGCGGTGCGCCTGCAAATTGCCGCGGTTGCCCATGATGACCTCGGGCGCGCCGGGGGCGGACGCCTCCTCGGGCCCGTAGACCGCGGGAAGCTCTTCGTAAACGACACGTACAAGCTTTTTTGCCTGCTCGAGTGTTTCTAAGTCGCGCGCACAGACAAGCGCCACCGCGTCGCCGAGATACTGCGTGATTTCCCCCTCGCCGATGAGCGTCGGCTGGTCCTTCTGGATGTGGCCGACGTTCTGCTGGCCCGGGATGTCCTTTGCCGTCAGCACGCAGACGACGCCGGGGAGCGCTTCCGCCTCTTTCGTGCGGATGTAGAGCACGCGGGCGCGCGGGTACTGGCTGCGCACCGCGCCGCCGTAACACATGCCCTCAATATAGACGTCGTCGGGGTACTTGCCGTAGCCCTGCACCTTTTCGGCGACATCGATGCGGTGCACGCGCGAGCCAACCTGAAAGTCTTCCTTCTTTTCGGGAATTTTCCCCTCGCGTAAAATCTTCGCCGCAAGCAGGATGCCGTCGATGATCTTGACATAGCCCGTGCAGCGGCAGATATTGTTGCGGATGGCAAAGGCCGCCTCTTCGCGTGTCGGGTCTGGATTCTGGTCGATGAGCCCCTTGGCCGAGATGACCATGCCCGGGATGCAGAAGCCGCACTGCACGGCTCCGGCCTCGCCGAAAGCGTAGGTAAAGGCCTCCTTTTCAAAGGCGGAAAGTCCCTCGACCGTGACGATATGTTTCCCCTCCAGCTTGTCTGTCTGAGGGATGCAGGCTTTCGTCGGCTTGCCGTCGATGAGGACATGGCACGTGCCGCACGCGCCCTCACTGCACCCGTCCTTGACGCTGGTCAGATGCAGCTCGTCGCGAAGATAGCGGATGAGTTTTTGATTTTTCTCCACCGTGACCGGTGTACCGTTGACAACGAATGCAGCCATTTCAGATCTCCTGTTCGCAAGAAAATCACAAATATCACAATTATTTTGGTTGCCTAACTAATTTTATTGTAGCACAGGCACAACAAAGACGCAACACAAATTCTAAATTTCGATATTCTATTTTCGGAATCACGCTTTTGCCTCAAATCCTTGACAAATTTTGAACATTGGACTAAGATGTCGCCATACCTGCAAGGGGCGCTGGCGCAAGCCGGCTGTGATGCGGCGTATCGCCGTCGCTGTCCCTCAGACCTGATCCGGGTAATGCCGGCGTAGGAATGCAAAGATGATCTTGCCTGAGCTTTGCACCGTGACGTCGACGCCGCGGTGCTTTTTTGTGCCGCGGCGCGGACAGGGACCATATTTTTAGGAGGAATCCCTTATGAGCAACACGTCCACCCATTCCAGCACCCGCCGCCTGACCGAGGGCGGCATCTGCATCGCGCTCGCCCTTGTGCTGAGCTATCTCAAAATTCCCATCGGTCTGTCGTTTGGCGGCTTCGGCGGCTCGATCACCCTTGTGATGGTCCCGCTCATCCTCTTCGCCGTGCGCTATGGCGCGCCCTGGGGCATCCTCGCGGGCGTCGCGTTCGGCACGCTCAAGTATTTCTTCGCCGAGGGCTTCGCCGTGAGCTGGGTGTCCATCATCTTCGACTATTCCGTCGCCTACGGCGCGGTCGGCCTTGCGGGCCTTTTCCGCGTGAAGGGCAACAACTATTCCAAGCTCCCGCTCGCAGCCTTCGTCGGCTGCCTCGGCCGCTTTGTCATCCACTTCATCTCGGGCGTGACGGTCTACGCGCAGTATATGCCCGAGGAATTCATGGGCATGACCATGACGTCTCCCGTGTTCTACTCCGTGCTGTACAACGGCACGTACATGCTGCCGAACACGATCCTCGCGATCGTCATCTGCGTGTTGCTGATGAAGCCCGCAGCGAAGCTGCCGAGCGCAGAGTAAAAAAATAATATGGCAGCGCGACAGCGCTGCATTTGTTCCCTGCGCCGCGCAGGGGTGCGATAATAAGGGAGGGGTATCTCTTTTTGAAAACTCCCAATTCCCCTTTGTGTTCCTAAAGTATAGGTTAAGGTTGGCTGATGTAGATTTATTCATTAGTAGACATAAAAAGAGGCTCCCACCGGGATGGATGGGAGCCTCTAATTTAGGCTGCGTTATTCTGCAATTGCTAAATCTTTCGTGATTGCACCCGTCGAGCGTTCAATCACAATAGCACCGCCGATGGTGTCAAGAGCGAGTATCTTTGCCAAGTCAGCTTCATTGTCAGTTGTTACTCTGACCTTAATTCTGTTAATAGTTTCATATACACCAGAAGAGGTTACAAAAGGAAGTTCCTTGTTTGTCATTGCAGAACTAATTTTACTTTGCAATTCAGTAAGGTATTCAAGAGTATATGTGCCAACTTCAAAAACCGTAGTGCTTTCACTTACACCAAGTTCTTTGCAGATAGCAGTGCGGTTTTCTGCTGTATCAACAGTCAGCACCACAACAAATTTTCCGATTGTGTCTGTATAAGAGCCACCGAAGAATGCTTTGGTTCCTTCTGCCAAATCGTTGCTATTAACGCTCTCGCTATAACTTCCGTTTTTATCGGCAGGAATATCCTCAACAGTCTGAGTATTGTTGTTAACCTGCTCGTTACCCACTTTTTCCTTGCCTGCTTCCAATTTGTTTTCATTGTAATCTTCAATTCCGATATTAGGAGTGTCATTGGTAACAATCTGATTACCGCTAAATACTCCCGCTCCCAACAATGCTACCAGACAGCAGCATACTGCACCAGTCATGCCCTTCTTGAACTTATTCATTGCCATTCTCCTTTCGGCGTTGTACTTATCTCTGCGCTCAAATACGCTTTCAGCCATTTCGTTATAGTCCTTCATATTGAAAGCCCTCCTTGTCAAGTTCTGATTTCAACGATTGCTTTGCTTGATATATGAGATTTTCAATTTGGCGCTTGGTCTTTTTCATTACCACTGCAATTTGTTCATTGGTCAAATCCTCAAAGAATTTCAGATATAGGACTTGGCTGTAATCATACTTGATTTTTGAAAGCACCTTATGCAGCATAATTTTCTGCTCTTCCCTAATGTAGGACTGCTCCAAAGCACCTTCATCACTTCGTATGCTTTCCAGATCCTCAAAGGGAATACTTGCAACTTTTCCAAAATGCTTTACATGATTGATGGCGATATTTCTTCCAATGGTATATAGCCATGTTTTGAAAGAGTACTTTGCTACAAGCCGAGGCTTTCTGGTAACAATTCTAAAAAATGTATCCTCTGCTAATTCTTCAGCCGTGTGTATGTTGTTCACATATCGGTTCAGAAAAAGGATGAGTCCATCCTTATAATCTCTGATTATCTCAACAATTCCGCTGTCATCACCTTCAAGGAAACGGCGGTAGCTACTTGCACCGTTATCCATTGTGTTACTCCTTTCCGAAGTTGTTTCCGGTTTCATCCTTTTCACCTATTAAACAACCAAACAACATATTTCTCTTAACTCTTTTCAGGAAAATTTTCTACTCTATAATACCACCTTGACACTACCTCTGCATACAAGGACAGTACTACCATCCATCTCTGAACGATAGCCCTGCTTCCTGTCGGTGTTAATTTTTATTCGTTGTATTCGTAGAATTATAAAGCGTTTTCAGTCGAGAACACAAAGTCGAATTGGGACTTTGAAAAAGAGACACCCCTCCCTTACACCCTCCCAGAGAAAATTTTCATTGCAAGCGAGCAGCTCGAAGAGGTGCGATGCTTGCCGATTGCACTTCCCTGCGCGCGGCGAAGCCGCGTTAGCATTGCTATACGATTTGGCCTACTTCTATCATCCGCTGCCGCTCTGCTCATCTTGTTTGGTGCAGCCTAATCATCTGACAATGCATATCGTCTTGGTAGTGCGTACTGCGGCGAGCGCCAGCAAAGCCGCCTCGGCAGGCAATAGCAAATCTGTACAAGTCCAAAGTAGGCGGAAATTGCGTAAGGCTACCGAATCGCAGGCAAAGCGACAGCGAAGATAGAAGCAAACCAAGTCGTTTAGATACAACACCCGGCAGGCACCTGATTACCCGCAATGGGTATGCCACATCCGTAAGGCAGCAAAGCTGCCAACGGCTGTGCAATCCGCAGGCCGCGCAGCTCTTCAAGTGCCAATCTGCCAATGCAAAGCCTTTCTCTTGGGGTTCCAAAGGGGCCATTCTCTTTTGCGAAAGAGAATGACCCCTTTGTCCCGTTCCCCTGCGGAGTGCAGGGAAAACACGCTCCCTGCGCAGCGGGAATGTTGTATTTACTTCTTGCGCTCCACCAATTTCTGGTATTGTTCCGAGATCTTTTTTCGAATATTTTCGATCTCGCGGCTTCCTTCCTCCTGCGTGTCGAGGACGAAGTTCTTCGTGCCGAGTTTGAAAAACAGCATGAACGCCTCGGTGACCATGCGGCGGGTCTCGCGGTCGAGGTTTTTATAGGTCTTGAGCATCGCTGCGGCGCTTTTGAGCTTTTCCTCGGTGAGCTCGCTGAGCGTTTTTGCGCCCGAGGCGGTGAAGACGCTGTACAGCGCGTCGGCCAGCGCTTCGCGCTGCTGGGTGTTGAGCGAATCGGCCCAGGACGAGAGCGTTTCATCGACGAGCTTTCCCTCGCGGGAGAAGTCGTCGAGGTGGACAAACTGCGTACCCAGCACCTGCCAGGAAAACCCGTCATGCTGGTAAAGGCCGTCATAGGTCGAATGCACGACCTGATAGCGCTTTTCATGCTCCATCAGCATGCCGACGACAGACGTCTGCGGCAGGATGGTATGGATGCGGCTTGCGATGCGCTTGTGGCCCGGCGTCTCGCTGATGTCCCAGGCGAAGCCGGGGCCGTCGTTATTATGGACGGCGACGATACGCTCTTGGATCTCGCCGCTGCTCTTGGCCGCGCTGTAAACGGCGAGGTTGCCGCCCTTGGAATGCCCGCCGATTCGGATGGTCTTGTCGCTGTACTGCCGCGCGACGCGCGCGACGTATTCGACCGCCTGCTTCTGCGAGGGGATCTCCTCCAAAAAGCCCATGTTGAGGTCTTCCTTCCACCCCACGATCGTATCGTCCGTGCCGCGGAACGAGATATAGATGCTGCCGTTGCCAAGGTCGATCGTCAGCGCCGCAAACTGCTGCTCGATGGAATCGTCAAGCAGCGCTGTGTAGCCGTTAAGCGTCATATTGCGAAAGCGCAGGCTCGTCATCAGCTTGCGCAGCATTTTCGAGATCGTGTCCGGCACGAGGACGCCCATGGGGACGTCCTTCCCGCCATGGCGGGCGAAAAACGCCTCCGCCGCCTCATTCAGCGGCAGGCCGCGCCCGAGCTCGGGAGGCGGCACGATGCCGTCAAAGTCGACAAAGCTCAGCTCTGCCAGAATCAGCGCGTCCACCTCGTTGAACGGCGAAATTTCGAGCGTCAGATCCCCGCGCCAGTCCAGATAATCCATCAGATTTGCCATATCGTTAACCTCCGTCAATGGGTCTCGTTTTCTTTCATCGTATGGCGCGCATAGCCGCTGCGCCACAGCCGCACGGCGCGCGCTTGCAGCGCCTCGGGCTTGTTGGGGAGTTTTTCCGCCGCGACCTCGTCTAAAAGCCGCGCAAGCACCGCGCCAATCTCACGCCCGTGGTAGCCGAGGGCGGCGAGGTCTTCTCCGCTGATCTTGAGCTCGTGGATCGAGCAGCACGCGCCCTCTGAGATCAGCTCGTCGTAGATTTTCTGTGCTTCGTGCCACGACGCCTGCGCACGCTCCAATCCCGCGGGCGCTTTCGCGGCGTTGTCGGCCTGCTTGGTGTAAAGCAAATTCTGCACCGTCTCCGCGCCGAGGCGCGCCATCTCCTTATGGATGGCCGCCCGCACGGGGCGGAACATGTCGTCGAAACAGGCGAGCTGCGCGCGTATTCTGTCGCGCAGCGCCTTTTCAAAGTGCAGCCGCGCCATGATGTCCTCCGCCATTTGAGCGGAAATCGCCGTGTGACCGTAAAAATGTCCGACGCCCTGCTCGTCAAACGTCCGGCACAGGGGCTTACCGAGGTCATGGAAGAGCATCGTCCATCTCAGCTCCCGCTTTGGCGGCACGGCGGCAACAGCGCGTGCCGTGTGACCCCAGACGTCGAAGCAGTGGTGGTAATTGCACTGGTCAAAGCCGACGCAGGGTAAAATCTCCGGAATCGGCACGCCCAGAATGTCTGGAAAGGTCAAAAGCGTTTCCCCCACGTTCTCACCGAGCAGGAGCTTGTTCATCTCCGTGTACACGCGCTCATGCGCAACGTGGGCGAGTAGGCCGCGCGCCTCATGCGCGGCGCGGGCGGTCTCCTTCTCCGCCGAAAAACCGAGCACGGAGCAGAAGCGCACGAGCCGTAAAATGCGCAGCGCGTCTTCCTCAAACCGCCGCTTCGGCTCGCCGACGCAGCGCAGGACGCCTGCTTTCAGGTCTTCCTGCCCGCCGTAGGGGTCTACGAGCGTGCCGTCCGGCGGCAAAGCGATGGCGTTGACCGTGAAGTCGCGGCGGGCAAGGTCCTCTTCAATGCTCGTGCCGAACGTGACGGAATCCGGGTGGCGGTTATCCCTGTACGCGCCGTCACGGCGCATCGTCGTGAGCTCAATGGGCAGTCCCCCGCTCACGACCGTCACCGTGCCGTGCTGTAATCCCGTCGGGTGCGCCCACTCGCCGAAGAGGCGCAGCACCTCCTGCGGCAGGGCGTCGGATGTCATGTCGTAGTCGGACGGCGCTTTGCCTCGCAGCATTTCGCGCACGCAGCCGCCAACCAGGTACGGCGAATAACCCGCGCCTTGCAACGTGGTGATGACCGTTTCGACTTCCTTCGGTAAAAAGAGCATGGAACCCTCACAAAAAATCAAATTTTTAGCATTGCACTCCGTTCACCGCTATATTATAATAGAAAATCCATAAAAAGTAAATCTCCTGTGCTCCGCACAAGGAAAGGATTTGATACAATGACTAATCAGAAGGATATTTTCTCCTATCTCGTCCCCGGCAAGTGCGCGCATCTGGCCGGCATCGGCGGCGTTTCGATGAGCCCGCTGGCAGAGGTGCTGCACGGCATGGGCCTCAAGGTCCAGGGCAGCGACATGAACGACGGCCCGTCCGTCGAGCATCTGCGCTCGCTCGGCATCCCCGTGGCCATCGGCCACGCGGCGGACAACCTCGGCGAGTGCGACTTTGTTATCCGCACCGCCGCCATCCACGACGATAATCCCGAGATCTCCGGCGCGGTGACGCGCGGCATCCCCGTTTTCGAGCGCGCGCAGGCTTGGGGCGCTATTATGAAGGGCTACAAAAACGCCCTCTGCATCTCCGGCACGCACGGCAAGACGACGACCACTTCGATGGCGACGCACATCTTCATGGCCGCGCAGAAAGACCCGACCGTCATGATTGGCGGTACGTTACAGCTGCTTCATTCCGGTTATCGCGTCGGCAAGGGCGATACGATCATTGCCGAGAGCTGCGAATACTGCAACTCGTTTTTGAGCTTTTTCCCCACTGTCGCGGTCATTTTGAACGTGGAGGCCGACCATCTCGATTTCTTCAAGGACTTAGCGGATGTGGAGCACTCGTTCCGCCGCTTTGCAGAGCTCGTCCCCATCGGCGGACATGTGGTCGCCAACATGGATGATGAGGGTGCGCGCGATGCGCTCAGGGGCATTTCCCAGCCGATCTTCTGGTTCAGCTATGACGATCCCGCCGCGCAGTGCCGCGCGGAAAACGTCGTCTGGACGGACGGGCTTCCGAGCTTTGACATCTATATCCGCGGCAGTTACTACGCTCATGTTTCCCTGCGCGTGGGCGGCAAGCACAACGTGATGAACGCACTGGCCGCGGCGAGCGCCGCATATCTTCTCGGCGTCAGCGGCGAGGCCGTCGGTCTCGGCCTTGCAACGTTCACCGGCGCGGGCCGCCGCTTTGAGTACAAGGGAAGCTTCCACGGCGCGGACGTCTACGACGACTACGCCCACCACCCCGGCGAGCTGCACGCGCTGCTCGAAATGGCGAAGACGCTTCCCTACAAGCGCATCATCTGCGCATTCCAGCCGCACACCTACACGCGCACGAAGGCGCTGTTTAACGATTTTGTCAAGGAGCTGCGCGTACCCGACGTCGTCGTGCTGGCAGAGATCTACGCCGCGCGCGAGCAGAATGACATCGGCATTTCGTCTATGGACCTGAGCCGCGAGATCCCCGGATCCGTTTATTGCCCTACGCTCGACAAGGTGACTGCCGCGCTCGCGCGCATCGCCTGCCCGGGCGACCTTATTTTGACCGTCGGCGCGGGCGATATATTCAAGGCCGGCGAAAAACTGCTGAAAGAAGAGAAATAAAGCAACATGGAAATCTCCCCGATCTATCACAATTCCCGCCCCGAGGGTAAGCTGCCCGCGCAGGAAGCGGCAGCGTTCGACTTTCTGGATTCCCTCGGCATCGACTATGAGCGCGTGACCCACGAGCTGGCCGACACGATGGAAAAATGCGACGACGTCTCCGCTGTGCTCGGCGTGGACGTGTGCAAGAACCTCTTCCTCTGCAACCGGCAGAAGACGAATTTCTACCTTTTATGTATGCCGCCGCACAAGGCGTTTCATACGAAGGACTTGAGCCAGCAGATCGGCTCGGCCCGCCTGTCGTTCGCGCCGGAAGAGCAGCTTTGGGACTTGCTGCACTGCACGCCGGGTTCAGCGACGATCCTCGGCCTGATGAACGATGATGAAAACCGCGTGCAGCTGCTCATCGACAAGGAGACCTATGAGGCGGAGTACTTCTCCTGCCACCCGTGCCTCTGCACCTCGACCATCAAGCTCAAAACGAGCGACGTCAAAAATATGCTGCTGCCGAAAGCGCACCACGAGCCCATCGTCGTGGAGCTGTAAGAGGAAAAATCAAGCAAAAAAGGTTCCGAAGAGACTTCTTCGGAACCTTTTATATGAGCTCTTTTACTGTAAGGTATATCGGCTTGTCAACGTCAGCGTCAGAGCAGGTACAGACGCCGGCGGTGTAGTCGGGGAACGGTTCGAGCGCGAAAACGCGCTCATTCGGGAAGCTCGGCACTTCCCTGTCCCGCAATGCGACGGCGCTGATCCCCGCGCGCTTGCAGCGGCTCTCCCGCTGCACCCAGAGGCGCCAGAAATCGGCGTCATTTGCCGCGTGAAAGCGCGTACGCATCGCGCCGCTCACAGGGCGAAGACACTCGATATCCGCGCCGATCGGCTCGTTGTGAACAGCCAGCAGCGCAGCGCCGCGCGTGTGGCTCAGGCTGAAATGAACGTCCGGATGCGAAGCAAAGTACGGCTTGCCGTGCTCGCCGTAGGAAAGCTGCGGTAAGTCCTCCAAGCCGTAAAGTTCATGCAGTGCACGGCAGAGCAGCGCGTAGGCGCAGAGGGGTTCCGATGTTTTGATGCGGTCTTGCCGCTCAGGTGGCAGAAAACGCGCGAGCGTGGACCGTTCCGCTTCTGAGAGCGGTCGATCTGATTTTACCGCATACAACCGGATATTCACGATGTTCCGCCCCCTTTGCGCAGCGATTCCTGCGGAAATTATAGGAGAAATGGCACGGTCTGTCAAATCTTCTCCGCGTAGAAAAATTTTCTTGGAATTTTTCCGTCAAAAAAGAGGAAAGTAACTATTTTCGGCGTATATATCCATTGACAACAAAAAGTTCCGTGCGCAGAAGTGAGAAAGGAGGACGCCATGGCCTTTGACCGTCAGTTTTTGGACGAGCTCATCGCCCGCAACGACATTGTCGACGTTGTCAGCAATTATGTCTCGCTCCAGCCGCGCGGCGGGAGCCTGTGGGGCTGCTGCCCCTTTCACAGCGAAAAGACGCCTTCGTTCCACGTGCTGCCGGACAAGCAGCTGTGCTACTGCTTCGGCTGCAAAAAAGGCGGCGGCGTCATCAACTTCATCATGGAGGAGGAGAATCTCTCCTTCCCCGATGCGGTGCGCTTTCTCGCACGGCGCGCGAACATGCCCGTGCCGGAAGAAGAGCACAGCGACGAGAGCCGGCTGCGTTCGCGCATCCTGTCGCTCAACCGCGACGCGGCGCGCTTTTACTACGATCAGCTCTACTCGCCCAAGGGTGCGCCGGTGCTCGAGTATATGAAAAACCGCAAGATCACGCGGCGCAATGCAACGAACTTCGGCCTTGGTGCATCGGCGGACGAGTGGGACGGCTTACTGACCGCGATGCGGAAAAAGGGCTATGGCGACGGCGAGCTGCTTGCCTCGGGTCTTGCCATCCGCGGCAAAAACGGCGGGCTGTACGACAAATTCCGCAAGCGCCTCATCTTCCCCATCATCGACGTGCGCGGCGATGTGCTGGGCTTTGGCGGGCGCATCATCAGCAAGGACGATCCGGGCGCGAAGTATATGAACACGCCCGAGACCATCGTTTACAGCAAGCGGCGCGTTTTATACGGGCTGAACCTGGCCAAAAAGAGCAAGCGCAGCAACATTATTTTGGTCGAGGGCAACATCGACGTCGTGATGCTGCATCAGGCGGGATTCGACAATGCTTGCGCCTCGATGGGCACAGCGCTGACGACGGAGCAGCTGCAATTACTCAGTCGCTACACGAAGGAGATCGTGCTCTGCTACGACAACGACGACGCGGGCAAGGTCGCGACGCAGAAGGCGCTGACGCTTCTCAATAACACCGACTTTCAGGTCAAGGTGCTCGAGCTTCCCAAGCGGCTCGTCGACGGACAGTACATCAAACAGGACGCGGACGACTTCATCAAGTTCCAGGGTAAGGACGCCTTTGAGCATCTGCTTTCCGGCAGCGAGAGCGGGATGGACTTCCGCATGGCGCAGCTCAAGTCAAAGTTCGACCTCAAAAGCGACGAGGGACGTATCGGCTTTGCCGAAGCGGCAGCAGGATTGCTCTCCACAGTGCCGAACGCGGTTGAGCGCGAAATTTACACCGTGCGCGCGTCCGAGGCCGCAGGCATCACGCCCGACGCGATGAAGCTCGAGGTCGAGCGCGCGCGAAAACGCGCCCGCTACAAGGAAAAGCGCGAGCAGGAGCGGCGGGACCTGAATCCCGCGGCGTCCGCCCAGCCGCGCGAGCGGTCGATCCGCTACACAGACCTTCGCTCGGCGCTCGCCGAAGAAGGCGTGCTGCGGCTTTTGACGCTGGACGATTCCCTCTTTGGCGAGAATCCGCCGATCCGGGAAGAGGACTTCTCCTCCCCCCTCCTGGGCCGGTTCTTCACGGCGCTGCGCGCGCAGCTGCGCGAGAGCGGGCAGGTGAACATCCCAGCGCTGGCGGAATTTTTCACGTCGGAGGAGATCAGCCACTTGATCGGTATCCTGCAAAAGCCGGAGTCGCTCAAAAACGGCACGCAGGCGCTCAGCGACTACTGCACTATCATTTTAGACGAAGCGCACAAACGCGCGGCCGTCAACGAAGATCCCCTGATGGCCGCGATGGAAAAGAATAAATATAAGGGTAACGGAGGAAAGCAAACATGGAAGAAAAACAGCTGACCAGCAGAGAGCTGGAGGAACAGGCCAACGCGCTGCTCGCCGAGGCGGATTTTGAGGAGATCAATCTGCCGAAGAAAGCGAAAAAGGCCGCAGCGGCCAAGAAAGCGAACGAGGATACCGCGCAGGCGGAAAAGCCCGCGGAGAAGTATCCCCCGCTGGATGAAAAGCTGGTCGCCTCCCTGCCCGCGGCGGCGCTGCTGCAGGGCAGCGAAAAGCTCATGGAGATCTTTGCCAAGGGCAAGGCCAAGGGCAAGCTCAGCTCCAGCGACCTGATGGAGACCATCGACGAGATGAACCTTGAGAGCGAGCAGCTCGACCAGATCTACGACTCGCTCGAAACGCTCGGCATCGACATCGGCACCGCAGAGGCCATCGACAGCAGCATCGACGATGTAGAGCCGCCGATGGAGGAGATCGCCGAGATCGAAGAGGAAGAGCTCGTCGACCCGAACGAGCTGGTCGACAGCTTCTCGACTGACGACCCCGTGCGCATGTACCTCAAGGAGATCGGTAAGGTGTCGCTGCTGTCGGCGGACGAGGAAATTTCGCTCGCGACCGCGATGTCCGCGGGCGTGGAGGCCAAGCAGAAGCTCGAAGAGGCCGAAAAGAACGGCACGGAGCTGAGCGAAGAGGAAATGAAGGCACTCAAATCTGCCGTCAAGAAGGGCGAGCGCTCCAAGCAGCGCCTGGCCGAGGCAAACCTGCGTCTCGTCGTGTCCATCGCTAAGCGCTACGTGGGCCGCGGCATGCTGTTCCTCGACCTCATTCAGGAGGGCAACATCGGCCTCATCAAGGCCGTCGAAAAGTTCGACTACACCAAGGGCTACAAGTTCTCGACCTACGCGACGTGGTGGATCCGTCAGGCCATCACTCGCGCCATTGCTGACCAGGCGCGCACCATCCGTATCCCCGTTCATATGGTCGAGACCATCAACAAGGTCATCCGCGTGTCCCGTCAGCTCTTGCAGGAGCTCGGCCACGACCCCTCTCCCGAAGAGATCGCCGCCGAGATGGACATGCCCGTCGACAAGGTGCGCGAGATCCTGAAGATCGCGCAGGAGCCCGTCTCCCTCGAAACGCCGATCGGCGAAGAGGAAGACAGCCACCTTGGCGACTTCATCCCCGACGAGGGTGCGAGCGAGCCGAGCGAGGCCGCGTCCTTCACGCTGCTGCAGGAGCAGCTCGTCGACGTGCTCTCCACCCTCACCCCGCGTGAGGAGAAAGTCTTGAAGCTGCGCTTCGGCATCGAGGACGGCCGTCCCCGCACGCTCGAAGAGGTCGGCAAGGAGTTCAACGTCACGCGCGAGCGCATCCGCCAGATCGAAGCCAAGGCGCTGCGCAAGCTCCGTCACCCCAGCCGCAGCAAGAAGCTCAAGGACTTCCTGAACTGAAAAATCGAGAAACGAAACAGGAGACCGATACTTTCGTATCGGTCTCCTGTTTTCATTCGCTCATGCTCACGGCTCCTTGCGGTAACAGTGCGCGATGGCTGCGACCACCTCGTTGATCTGTAAGGGCTTATCGTGACTCATGCGGCGCAGGAAGTTTGTCTTAGCCTCGTTGGCGCGGTGCGCTTCCGCCGCGGCCTCCTCGAGATTTTTCTGGTATTCGAGCTCTTTCGTCTTCTGCTCGTCGATGTTGCGGGCGGAGACGAGAAGATGCGTTACATTAGCACTGCATCGAATGCCTCGACTGCCTGCATCGCCTTGAGCCGCGCACCGAAACGGCCGAAATGGAGCAGACACTTGAAGCACTGAACGCTGAAAAGGCCGAATCGTGACAATTTACAATTGATATTGCAATAGGAAAGACCCGCCTCAGTAAGGCGGGTCTTTTTGATTGAGCTCTGTCAAAAACCGTCCCAGTGCGGGGTTCTGGTTGCCGCTCTGCCAGGCGGCGATGATCTCTTCCTCCTCCCCTTCGCCCACGAGCGGGACGAAGACGAGGTTGTCGGCATTGTAAAGGCGGTCGGTACAGTAGTCGGGCAGGAGCGAGATCCCCTCCTCCGCCGCGACCATCATCAGGATGCTTTCGGTGTCCGCCGAGCGGAAGAGAATGTTTGGCTTGTAGCCCGCCTCGGCGTAGCGCTGCATGAAAAAGGCGTCGCCGTAGGAATCGGGCGCGGCGTCGGGCGACATATATAAGATGTTCTCCCCGCGCAGCTCTTGCCGCGTGAGCTGGCGGCGCTGCGTGAGCGGATGGCCCGCATAGAGCGCGACAACGAGCCGAGCCTTTTCGACCGTCTGAAACGTGACGCCCTCCTGTGTGCGCAGGTTTGTCGAGTCCCAAGTGAAGACGATGTCATACTCCTGATGGAGTAACCCCGCGGCCAACACATCCGTCGAGCAGCGGTAGAACGAGATGAGTACGTTTCCGTTTTTCTGGTGGAAGTGGCGCATCAGGACCGAGAGGTCGCTGCGCTCGTAGCCGCGCACGTAGCCGACGCGCAGTGTGCCGGTCAGGCCCGTCGCCGCGTCATGCACGCGTTCCTGTGCGCGGCTCATGCGCTCTAAGATCGCTTTTGCGTCCAAAAGGAACGACTTTCCCGCGCTCGTCAGGCTCACGGGGCGTGTGCTGCGGTCGAAGAGCTCACAGCCGAGCGTCTGCTCAAGCTGCTGGATCTGCTGCGTCACCGCGGTCTGCGAGATGTAATACTGCTCCGCCGCCTTTGTGAAACTCCGGTGCTCCGCGGCGGAGACAAAATAGCGTAGCTGATTGCGATTCATGTACTCATTTCCTCATAACATAAGTTTTGCTTATTATATCATCCGATAATCGGTCTTGTAAAGCCCATCTTCCTGCGGTAAGATAAGCACATCGTTCATAAATCTTTTACAAATGAGGTCGATCAACATGAAACGCGAATCGTTCCGCTCCCGTCTGGGCTTCCTGCTCGTCAGCGCGGGCTGCGCCATCGGCATCGGCAATGTCTGGCGCTTCCCCTATGTGACGGGCAAAAACGGCGGCGGCTATTTTGTTCTCTTTTACATTCTGTGCCTGCTCATCATGGGCGTTCCCGTGCTGACGATGGAGCTGGCCGTCGGCCGCGCGAGCCACAAGAGCGCGATCCTCGCCTACAAGATGCTCGAAAAGCCCAAGTCCAAGTGGCACATCCACGGCTGGTTCTGCCTGATCGGCTGCTACCTCTTGATGATGTACTACACGACGGTTTCCGGCTGGATGGTGAGCTACTTTGGCAGGTTTCTGACCGGCAAGTTCTACTCCGGCATGCCCGCGGAGGACGCGTCCGCCGTGTTCGGCCAGCTGCTGTCCAATCCAGTCGAAATGGGTATTTTAGCAGTCGCCATCGTCATCGTCGGCTTCATCGTCTGCTCGTTCGGCCTTCAAAAGGGCCTTGAGCGCGTGTCCAAAGTGATGATGATCGCGCTGCTCGCGCTCATCCTCATTCTCGCCGTTCACAGCCTGACGCTCTCCGGCGCGGCAGAGGGCATGAAGTTCTACCTGCTCCCCTCGCTCGATTCCATCCGCGAAAACGGCCTGCGCAGCCTCATCACCGACGCGATGAATCAGGCCTTCTTCACGCTCTCTCTCGGCATTGCGGCGATGGAGATCTTCGGCAGCTACATGTCCGACGATCACACCCTCGCCGGTGAGTCCATCCGCATCTGCGCGCTCGATACGTTCGTTGCGCTCATGGCCGGCACGATCATCTTCCCCGCGTGCTTCTCCTACGGCGTAGCGCCCGACAATGGCCCCTCCCTCCTCTTTGTCACGCTGCCGCAGGTGTTCGTCAACATGTCCGGCGGCCGCTTCTGGGGCACGCTGTTCTTCCTCTTCATGATGTTCGCGAGCATGTCCACGGTGCTGGCGGTGTTTGAAAACATCCTCGCCGTCTGCATGGATACCTTCGGCTGGAGCCGCAAGAAGGCCGTGCTCATCAACGGCCTTATGCTGATGCTCCTGAGTCTTCCCTGCGTGTTCGGCTACAACATCTGGAGCGACTTCCACCCCATTCTCGGCAAAGACGTGCTCGACAGCGAGGACTTCCTTGTGAGCAACCTCCTGCTGCCCATCGGCTCGCTCGTGTATCTGCTGTTCTGCGTCACGAAGTGGGGCTGGGGCTTTGACAAGTATCTCGCCGAGGCCAACAAGGGCGCGGGCATCAAGCTCTCACCCAAGCTCAAGCCCTATTTCCAGTGGGTGCTGCCGATCCTGATCGTCATCATCCTGCTCCAAGGCCTGCTGTAAATTTGCTATTCTCTCATCTCTCATATCTCTCAAAAGGAAAAAGCCGCAGTGAAATTCATTGCGGCTTTTCCCTTTTTCCGCTTCCTTCGCAATTATGAACTCCGTGTAAATTCGCATATAACTCGTAAATATATTTATATAAATCTATTGACAAAATTTGTTCACGTGCTATGATAGCATCCAGAAAGAAAAAGAACCCCAAGGAGGCGCATGATGAAAAAAAACCTGTACAGTCTGACGCTGTCAGATGATGTGGTGCGCGAGGTCGACGCGCTGGCCCACCGGATGGGCACGAACCGTTCGGCGCTCGTCAACCAGATTTTGGCCGAGTACGTCTCCGTGCCGACGCCCGAGCGCCGCTGGAACGATATTTTCGAGGCCATCGAAGAGCTGATGACGCCCACGCGCGAGCTGGTGCCATTCTTTGCCCCCGGCTCGTCCACGATGTCGCTCAAGTCGAGCTTATCGTACAAATACCGCCCCACGGTTAAGTACGAGGTCGATCTGAGCAATGGCGACGCCCAGACGATGGGCTCGCTGAACATCGTCTTCCGCACGCAGTCGGCGGCGCTGATCTCCGCAATGACGAGCTTCTTCCGGCTCTGGGTGCAAATCGAAGACAAGTGCCTCGCACCGCTTCTCGGCAGCTCCATTTCCTGCGCGCTGTACGACGGGCGCTTCGTCCGTCCGCTCGCGATGCCGCGCGGAAAGGCGCTGACTGCCGATGATGTCGCCGGTGCGATCAGCGCTTATGTCCAGCTCTTCGACCGGCTGCTCAAGGGCTATCTCGACGGCTCGCTCTCCGCGAGCGATGTTGAAATGGCCTACCGCGGCGATCTGCGAAGCAGAACGCTGCTGATTTAATCACTTAATTGTAAAAAACACGAATTTGAGGTGAACTTGAATGAATGCTGAAAAATATACGCAAAAGGCTTTGGAAGCCGTCAAGACCGCGCAGAGCATGGCGCAGGAAAACGGCAACCAGTATGTAACGACCGAACATTTGCTCTATGCCCTGCTCGATCAGGACGGCGGACTGATTGGGTCACTGTTCGGTAAGATGGGCGTCGATTGCGACGGCTTACTCTCCGAGCTCGACACGCTGATCCGCAATCTGCCCCGCATCTCCGGCGGCAGCGGCGAGGTGTACGCCTCGCCCGAGGTCGGCAAGATCCTGAACCTTGCCGAAAAGGCCGCCGAAAAGCTGCACGACGAGTATCTCTCCGTTGAGCACCTGATGCTCGCCATCTTCTCCGAGGGCTCGCAGAGCGTGCGCCAGCTGCTCTCCAACCATGGCATCACGAGAAGCCGCTTCTCCGATGAGCTTGCGAAGGTCAAGACCTCCCCCGTGACGAGCGACAATCCCGAGGATTCCTACGACGCGCTCAAGAAGTACGGCACGGATCTCGTCGAGCGCGCCCGTACGAAGGAGCTTGACCCCGTCATCGGCCGTGACGCAGAGATCCGCAACGTCATCCGCATTCTGTCGCGTAAGACGAAGAACAACCCCGTGCTCATCGGCGAGCCGGGCGTCGGCAAGACGGCCATCGCCGAGGGCCTTGCCCAGCGTATCGTGCGCGGCGATGTGCCCGAAGGGCTCAAGGACCGCACGATCTTCTCGCTCGACATGGGCGCGCTGATCGCGGGCGCGAAATACCGCGGCGAGTTTGAAGAGCGCTTAAAGGCCGTTTTGAACGAGGTCAAGAAGTCTGACGGCAAAATCATCCTCTTCATTGATGAGCTGCACACCATCGTCGGCGCGGGCAAGACCGAGGGCAGCATGGATGCTGGCAACCTCTTAAAGCCGATGCTGGCTCGCGGCGAGCTGCACTGCATCGGCGCGACCACGCTCGACGAGTACCGCCAGTATATCGAAAAGGACGCCGCCCTCGAGCGCCGCTTCCAGCCCGTCATGGTCAACGAGCCGACGGTCGAGGACACCATTTCCATCCTGCGCGGCCTGAAGGAGCGCTATGAGATCTATCACGGCGTTCGCATCCACGACAACGCGCTTGTCGCCGCTGCGACGCTCTCCGACCGCTATATCACCGACCGTTTCCTGCCCGACAAGGCCATCGACCTCGTCGATGAGGCCTGTGCGATGATCCGCACGGAGATCGACTCGATGCCCGCAGAGCTCGACGATCTGCGCCGCAAGATCATGCAGCAGGAGATCGAAGAGATGGCCCTCAAGAAGGAAGACGACCAGCTCTCCCGCGACCGTCTCGAGGAGCTCAAGAAAGAGCTTGCCGATGAAAAGGAACAGTTCAACGCCATGAAGTCCCGCTGGGAAGCGGAAAAGAGCGGCGTGGACAGCGTGAAGCAGCTCAAGAGCCAGATCGAGCAAATGCACGGCGAGATTGAACGCGCGCAGGCGAACCTTGAGTACGAAAAGGCCGCAAAGCTCAAATACTCTGACCTCCCTGCCCTCGAAAAGCAGCTCAAGGACGCCGAGGCCGCAGCCGAAAAGCACACGGGCGACAACTCCATGGTGCACGACACCGTGACTGAAAACGAGATCGCCGATATCGTCGGCAAGTGGACGGGCATCCCCGTCAGCCGTCTGATGGAGGGTGAGCGCGAAAAGCTGCTGCGCCTCGACGAGATCATTCACAAGCGCGTCGTCGGTCAGGACGAGGCCGTGCGTCTCGTGACCGAGGCCATCCAGCGCTCGCGTGCAGGCATCGCGGACCCGAACCGCCCGATCGGCAGCTTCCTCTTCCTCGGTCCCACGGGCGTCGGCAAGACGGAGCTTGCAAAGTCCCTCGCCGACTGCCTGTTCGACGATGAACACAACCTCGTGCGCATCGACATGACCGAGTACATGGAGAAATTCTCCGTCTCGCGTCTCATTGGTGCCCCTCCGGGATACGTCGGCTATGAGGAGGGCGGCCAGCTCACCGAGGCCGTGCGCCGCAAGCCGTACAGTGTCGTGCTGTTCGACGAGGTCGAAAAGGCGCACCCGGACGTCTTCAACATCCTGCTGC
>OJRV01000581.1_pt1 | contig 47212 bp, 27 predicted proteins | sample 1599241 | NCBI WGS metagenome assembly OJRV01 (sample SAMN04168656, study PRJEB22393) | human gut metagenome | biome: human gut microbiome; feature: stool | host: Homo sapiens | collected 2014-03-17 | reverse complement strand
ATATTACTCAGATCAAGAATATTAAATTTAAGAAATCTGTATATAATTTCTTACATAAAGATCTAGAAGTAATAATGTGTCATTTTCCGATGTTAAGTTGGGAACACAAAGATAAAGGATCTGTTATGATACACGGTCATTGTCATGGAAAAGTAGATAAAATAAATACAGATTCTAAAGAATTAAGAGTAGATGTAGGTATAGACGGAAATCTAGCTAATTATGACTTGATATCTTTAGAAAAACTTGCAAATCATTTTATAAAAATAGAAAAATATAACGAACATGGAATGGTTAAATAGTACACCAAGTCTAACATGGTTACAATTAATTCTGATTAGTTTTATTGGAAATCTTTGTGGAAGTATACTTTGTACATATATTGATCGTTATGAAGCAAAGAAAAACAAAAAGAAAGAAAACGACAAATCAGAAAGTTAAAAATGCCACACCAAATATATATGATGGTATTGAATTTAAAAGTAAACTTGAAACATATGTTTATAAACAGTTAAAGGCTCATAATCTCAAAGCAGAATATGAGCCTATTAAATTTGAATTAATACCAGCATTTACATTTTGTGGTAAGAAGATTCGAGCAATGACTTATACTCCAGATTTTGTTGGAGATAATTTTATCATAGAGGCTAAAGGAAGACCTAACGATGTATGGCCATATAAATGGAAATGGTTTATGTGGTCATTATTAAATAAAGGATTAGCTGAGAAGTATAAGTTATTTGTAGTACATAATCATAAAGAGACAGATGAATGTATTAGACGAATTCAAGAACTATAAAAGAAAGTTCATACAGATATCTCATCGAACTGCAATATTAATGCACATCTTTGAGAAATCTGATGATGATTTTGAGGATATAATTCTAAGTGATCACGAAGAATATTATAAACAAAATCATAATATAAATATATACAAAGAAGCAGCAGATCAGTTCTTTAAACAATTTGAAGGAAATGAATGTCTATGTTTTGTAGAATGTTTAAGAGATAAATGTAATGAAATGCTAAAAGAGCATGAAGATAAAGTACAAAAACTAAGGCCAAATGAAAGTAACAGCAATCAGTGATTTACATGGTAATCTTATTGATATAGAACCATGTGATCTACTATTGATATGTGGTGATATATCTCCATTAGAGATTCAAAGAGACTATATTCAAATGACAAAATGGATATTTAATGAATTTCAAGAATGGATAATGAAGATAGATTGTCCTACTGTTATACTTACTCCAGGTAATCATGACTTTTGGTTTGAGAAAATGATTAATCAATCAAATACTTATCTATTTAACAAATTAATTATATTGATTGATGGAGAGGAAAAAGTATATAATAGTACTGATGATAAATGGTATAAAATCTATGGAACTCCTTGGTGTAAACAATGTGGACCATGGGCATTTATGGCTAATCATGCTGAATTAGCTAAAAAATATGAAAAGATACCAAAAGATTTAGATATATTAATAACTCATGAAGCGTCCAATCTTGCAGAAGTGGGAACTACACACGATAATGGAACTGAAATCCAATATTGTTGTGCAGCATTAACTGACGAAATTAGACGAAAGAAACCAAAGTATGCTCTATGTGGGCATGTTCATACTGGAAATCATAATATTACAGCATGTCCTGTATATGATTATGTATTTCAAGAGGAAACAGAATGGACTAATGTAAATGTAGCGAACGTAAGCATACTTGACGAATCTTATTCGATTTATTTTAGACCAACAACATTTGAACTATAACTTAAAAAATTTACGATTATGAAGAATTACGAATTAGTTAATTTACAATTAGACGAGCAAAATATGAATAATGATATAATGTCTCAGACTGAACAAGATATTTATTTTGAAGCAGATGAACTAAATGACATTGCATTCGTTAATGAGTTAATGGAAGCAGATCGTTTAAGTAAATTAGAAGAGTAATTATGGATATAAGTATACCTTATTATGAGGATATGTCTAGAATATCCAATTCAAATATCGGATGGTTCCTAAAAAAGGGACCCCGATATCTAAAGGATATGCTAGATGGAAAAATTGAAGGATTAAAAGCAAGTTTCTTAGATAAAGGAACTATGATTCATGAATATATTCTTCAACCAGAAGAATTCTGGAATGATTATATTATTTTAGATTTTGCAGTACCTAAAGTAAAACAACAAAAAGATCTTCTAGAATTTTATTCTACTGCAAGATTAACCGATCCTTTTGCTACTGAAGAAGATATATTATTAATGAGTTATAATGCAGCTTATAGTAATAATAAATCTATCGATAAAAGAATTCAAGAAGCAAAAGAACTAGTAGAATTATACAAAAACTACATTGAATACTTTAGAAACAAAGATAATAAGAAAGTTATTTCTTTTGCTGATTTGGCTCTTCTAAAGACCATAAAGCAAAATATGCAAGAGCATAAAAAAGCAAATGAGATTTTATTTGCTTATCCAAAAACATTTGAAGTTCACAATGAATTTCATATAAATTGGGAATTTCCAAATGCTTCTAAATTAGGAGATTTTCCTTGTAAATCTTTACTCGATAGAGTAATGATTGATCATACAAATAAGAAAGTAGTACTCGTTGATATTAAAACTACAGCTGATGTGTATAATTTCAGACATTCTATAGAAGAATTTGACTATTGTAGACAATTAGCTTATTACTGGTTTGCAATTTATTGGTATTTTAAAAATGAATTAAAACTAGATTTAGAAGAATATACACGAGAAACATATATAATAGCTGTTCAAAGTCATGACGGTTATGAAGTAAAGGTTTTTAATATTGAAAATCAATACATTGAAGCCAAAGTGTGTGTTATTGAAGATGCTATTAAACGCATAGCTTGGCACAAAGATAATGACTTATGGGATCATATAAAAGAATATTATGAAGGAGATGGAGCAGAACTACTATGATTATTAATAAATATACAAAACATAGTATATTTTCACTTCCTCAAATATTTTATGATACCTTTACAAAATATGATTTGAAAAATAGTGAATTTGTAAATATGTACACAAGTGATATGAATAATCCACTACTTTCAAATCATATTTTTTTAGTATTTCATAATACTAAAACTTACTTAATAGAGAGATTAAAGAAACATAGACTATATTATTGTGATTATACTTTAACAATAGATGGAATTAATTATAGAGTATTTGCCTTTAATAAGGCTTATTCAATTCATTCCATAGTAAACAAAATAGATCTTGGTTTATATGAACGCTTAGGATATCAAGCTAAATTACAAATATTAAATTTTTGGAATATTAGTGTTGATAGTAAAGTTCATGAATACCTATTTAATCCTCTTGCAAAAGTAACAAAACCGGTAGGTGAAAGTATATCACTACAAGATTTAAAATATAGAAAAGCCCCAACAGCAAAAACTGAAGGGGCTTTATTGTAATGGCCGTTAAAATTTTTGTGGCTTTAAAAGTTAAATATTGAAATCATATTATCGTAATACTCCATTTTTGATCTTGGATCTTGTGCTTCCCATATACTTCTTAAAGGAGTGGCCTTAATTAAGGATCGTTGGAATCGGTTCATACCCTTGTATGGACCTTTTTTTATCTCCTGTGTAGGATCATTCAACATCATTGTAGTTAAGTCACCCCAATATTGTAAAGTAGACCATGCAGCAGTAGGAGTATTAAGTAAGTTAATTACTTCAATAGGTAATATGTTACCACGTGTCTCTAATGAAGCTCTTAGAGTAAGATACGCTGCTTCTTGTTTCCACCAATTACGTTTGTCATCATCTGCCATCGCTCTTACTAAAGAAGAAATGATCATAAAACCTACTGTGGAAAATAAAACTTCATAAGTAACTCTTTTAAGACATCCTTTTTCGAAATCGTCCAATTCATCATAATGATTTTGATATAGTTCCTTTAATTGATCTATTTTATTCTGATTAAAGTAATGTCTATATACATATTTAACTGCAGCTGGTACTTGAGCTTCGCTCCACATGCCTGTAGAATAGTTAAATTGACGTTTAGTTAAGAATTTAGTTTGTAAGTTAACCAAAATAAAGTTACGGAAGATAAGTAACAATTGTCCAATCACAGTTGCATGTAATTTACTTCTATCCAAATCTGTTAATTGCGTGTCAATTCTGGTGCCTACTTGTTTTGCCGTATTTCTAACTTTGTTTATAGTAGCTTCATCGAGAGATTTAGCGTACTCTGGTTTTATTACTAGTTTGTTGTTTTTAACTTCAAATGCATCATAAAAAGTTACACTTAGAGTATTCCATTTGGCATTGCCTTCCTTTTTACTCTTAAATCTTCTTAGGAATTCGTTTTTATTTAAGAATTTACCAGATTCAGGATCATATTTATAGTATAGACCAATTGCCAATGCCATTTTACCTTTTGTTACATAATCTGACATTTCATGTCCAAAATACCAGAAGTGTTGATTTAATGCTCTTAAAAATCTAGATTGATTAAGTTTACTAAAGGTTTGAGCATTTTCTCTTACTACACCTAAATACTCCATATAACATAGAACCTTGTCTTTGTTGTTTGAATGACCTATGTTCTTTATTGCATTCGCATATGACGGTATAATTAATTTTGTTGCTTGTGCAAGTTCCTTATTTCCAAAGTATATACCAGAGATTGCTTCGAGTCTATTTTGTATTTTGTTTGTAATAAGACCAGTAAGAATCACATTCATATTTTGAGCTATGCCTTGTATTCTAGTGTATGCAGCTAAATTAGCAGCTAACTTACCAACACTTACTGTCACATGTTTGCCTTTTGGTAAAGGAACATCTAATTCTAATGCATTCTTTTCCATACCATATACCAATTGATCTAGTACAGATTTTAATTTATCATATGTCTTACTTTCCAAACCTTGTATTCTACCACCCTTCTTATCGGTAAAATCTGTACGACTAACAAAATCAAGAGCTACTTCTAATTCTGGGGCAATTTCACTCATTTGTTCATAATTTTCTGCCATTTTGTAATAAGCAATGACAGATCCTACTATATCGTTTGTTAAAGCGTCTGGATTTGATAACATCTTAATATACCTAGTAGGTATAAGTTTAACAAGTGACCCATCTGATCGTTTAGCATTTTCCAACATATATGCATTATCATCATCCTTTACAGTGTAAGTATCTTCTATTGCATACGCTAACCCCTTTAAAATATTGTCCTTACTTCGGATTTGTGTCCATGCCCCACCTTCTATTTGTGGTAGTCTATATTTATTTTCATACTTTAAGAATTGAATCTTAGAATTTGATAATTCCATTACATCAACAAGTTTATCATAAAGCTTCTTTAAGTTTGAATCAGAAGTTATTTTACGATAATTTGCACTGTTGTCATACAATTCAGGATTTGGAATTCTTGTTTCTCCACGATCTGCATATTTAGTAAATCTTTTATCGTAGAAAGGTGATTCTTTATCGATTTCAGACCAGGATCTGTTAGGTACTTTGCGCATGTATTTAGATCTTAACTCTTTCTTCGGAACTAATTTCTTCCAAAAGGAAGCTGGTACAAGATTTCCTTCATAGTCATATCTAGCATTTATAGAAACCCACGCATTATATTCAGCTTGACCTAATTTTTCAACTCTTTCTAATTCTTCATAGAATCTAGGGTTTACTTCCCATTCAGCTATGTCCATTACTTTGGATTTCTTTGATTTATCACGAGTTTTCAAACTTTCCTCAGAAATCAATTCATCATAAGTATTAATCCACGACTTTACTTGGTCAGGCATGCTATCAACATCTACTTTACCATCTTCTCTGGTGTAAAGTCTTAACATGTTCTTTCTAGCCGTTTCATATAGTATTTGATCATCAGATTTATTTGTGTTTGATGAAAGAGTTTTAATATCGTCCCAGAATTCTTCAATTATTTGATCAACTGTATTGCGTTGTTCCCACTTAGCAAATTTCTCTGGACTTAAATTCTTCTTTGCCTTTTGTAGAGCTTTATTAAACTTTTCCATATTTGGAGTATAATGTAATTTCTCTCTTAATTTTTCATTATACTCTCTCATTTCTATTGCTATTTCTTTATCTAATCCAACTTTTACTGAACCATCTGGATAATATGGATTAGCTAAATTTCTACGTCTAGTTTCTAACTCTTGTAATTTTAGATAATCTTCATCGGATAAATCTTCTCTGTGGTAATCTCCGTTCTTATCAACGGTAGTACTTAACAATAGGTTTATTTCCATATTTATGGAATCTCTACGAGATCTTGCTTCTTCACTAAGACTGTTAGTTAGCTCGTAATACTCTGGAGTAAACTTACGAATTGTATGCTTAGCTTCCCAATCATTATTTGCTTTATTCCATTTCTTTAGTTGCTCTGGATTCAATAAACCAGGTACTTCAGCAATATCTTTATCTCCAAATCCTAACTTTTCGGCTAACTTTTTTTGATGTTCCAAGTAATCTTGATAGTGTTGACCGTAATTTAAGTCTCTTGTTATAAAGCCTGTTTTATGACCATCTTTATTTTTTTCATGCATATAAGCTAACTTAGATTTATCTACATGTGATAGTATTTCTACAAGCTCTTTACCTACTTCTAGTTCTTTTTCAGCAACATTATTTTTAGTATTAACTATCTTGTTAAGAATTATACGTACTAACTCACTATTAGAATATTGTGTATTACCTGCCCACTGATCCCATAGATTTATATCCACATCACCTTCATCTAATATTTTTTTAAGATGATCTATAGTAAATGAACCAGCTTTAGTTGCTTCTCTAATAAAATTATCTTTAGCAACAATGTCTGCTAAATTGTTATAGTTTCTTACTAATTCATAGTAGTCACCTACAGTCCTTTTTAAGTTTTGTTTTGTATCCTCAACTAATTGAGGATCATTTAAATAGTCAAACGTAGATTCATCATCCAACATGTTCTGGATATTAGTAGCAATGTTACCATAAAAACCAATATAACCTTTCTTTATCATATCTAATTCTGCAGAAGTTATATCTAGCGGGTTATTGTACTTTTGGTTTTCATTTACTTTGGTTTGTAAAGCCTTTACTTCATTTAATGCAGATATTACATCACTTGCCATATAGTCTACAAATTCAAAAGTAGCTTGATCGTTTTCCAATTGATTTAATTTAAATTCCAATGCTCTTAATTCATCTACTTTCTTACTGTCACTATATTTCGCATATTGAATGTCTTTTATTCGCCTTGTCAAGGCTTGAATAAGTTTATTATACGTTTCATGTATTTTTTTTGGAACGTATGATGGGTTATTTATTTTATCTGAATTATTTAATAATACATCTATAGATACTTCTCCATCATTATTTAATACAATGTTTCTTATCTGTCTAAATTGTGCAGAATATATTAATGACTTTGTTCGTATAGCTTCTTTCTTATTACCATTAAAATGATTAACTAAATCTGAAAATAGCTTAGATGGCTCCCCATTGGGAGCCTTATCTAAACCATAACCATTGTTTTCTGATAACACATAATATGCAGCATTTTCATTACCCAATATCTTTGTATATTGCTTTAGTAAAGCTGCAACCTCTTTATTTTTAACATTTAAACACTGCATAATTATTCACATTCTTTTCTACGTTGTTTACCATTTGCTGTTAACTCATCAATTGAATCCTGCAAAGATGCATTTATTGCTTGTTCTTCTGTAGCTGGTTCAAATTCTATATCGTCTAATAAATCTTCTTCAGCTATTTCATTTCTCATGGAAACTTTCTTTTTATTTTCAGCTTCTGAATTTATTATAACAAAGTTTTTAGCACGTGATACAGCTACATATCTCAACTCGTTTCTTAATTGCATTACATCTCTACCATAACCAAACGTATCAATTTCATTGGAGAGTATTAAAACTTTACTGTATGTACTACCTTGTGATTTCCAAACAGTTTGTGCGTACCCATAATCAATTGCTTTTCTAATTTTTAACCTACCTTGATTGTCTTCTAAATTCTTGGTAATGTTTAATTCATTATCAATGTTAAACGCCATTTGAACCAAATCTCTATATTTAGATATTTGCTTATCCTGTTTGGCTTCTTTAGCCATTCTCCACAATCTGTCTTTATATTCTACTATTTCAAATAGCTTAGAATCTGGTTCATTTTTATCAATTACAGTAATCTGAAAGTCATCCATAATAGTACTGCCAGTAGGTCTGATTGATAATTTGAATGCTTTAAATTCTATATCACCTTTATCAGTTTTAAACTTGACAGTAGTGTCTGTTATATTTTGAATTACATAATCCCCAGAGTTTACTAATTTATAAGATCCATCAGGCTTTCTAAGTTTATTAGAATAACCCATTATAATATCACCTTTTACAAAGGGTTTAGCAAATTTTCCGTATCTTAAAGATCTAATCTTTGAATTATACGCAGATACTGCAGCATTTGTAGCAGTTAAAACTCTAAAATGTAAAGGATCAGCATTGAACTCTTCAGAAGTAACAATCTGTTTCAGGTTTTTATCTATAATTGCATCATCCGAAGTGTACAATACTCCTTGACCTTTATCATTTATATCAGTTTGGTAACTCAATCCTTCACCTCGTCTAAGTCTGGTGGCTTCTTTTAAAATAGGATTATCACCCGTTCTTTCTACTTTGGTTAAAGTTATTTGAGGTACTCCATCAGATGTAAATACTTTAGAAATATGATCTGATTTTACAGGTCTTAATTGTGCAGAATCCCCAACATATATCACACTAACACCATCTTTAGCTACGATTTTTTGAATGTATTCATACAAACCGTCTTGCACCATTGAAGCTTCATCAATAATAATTAATTGACCTGGTTCATATTTCACTTGATTCTTAGATCTAAACTCTAGTTCTCTTAAATCCAATGAACCTTGCTCCATTGCTATATCTGTATCCGGAGTAAATCCAAATAGAGCAGAAAGCGTATACACATTAGCATTAGGATTGTTTTGTTTAGTTATAACATTTGCTCTATGAGTAGGAGCAGTATATACAATGTTGCCTCTACCAATTCTGTGATCTAACCACTTACTAAATATACCAATGATAGTAGATTTACCTGTACCAGCATAACCAGATAAAGTAATTTCAGTTCCATAGTCTTCAATGAACTTCTCTAGTTCATATAAAGCTGATTTCTGTTGATCATTTAATGAGAATGGTAAATTGATTTTAAACCCATCATTAAACGTAAATACATACTCTTCTTCTACTTTCTTAGCTTCTTCTGATGCTTTTGGTAAATCTTTTGCAAGTAAAGCAGCTTCATCAGTAAAACCAAATTGATTAGCATAATCTAAGAATTCCTTAGTAGTATCAGTAATTGCTGGTTCAATGTTTGATCGGTTCCTTAATAATTCTCTTACTTCCATCAAAATTTTTGGGAATTCTGTACCCCATTTACCTTTATCTTGAGTATGAGTAAGCGTTACATCACCTGTGGATAATAATCTATTTAAAGCTTCTGGATTTTGACTGAAAGATTCTAACAATAAATCTCTCATAACATCACTGGATGCTTTATCCCAAGAAACTGTATTTAAATCTTTAATTTTTCTACCAATAGATCTTGCTTGACTACCTGAAGCAATTTCTAGTTGTTTTCTAATGTCTTCTTTTTCATCATCTGACATAGAAGAAAATACTAATTTTTGAGCTTGAAATGCACCTTCTACTGTTTGAAAATTACCACCAATACGTATAGAAGATTCTGATTTATCACCAGATATAGTAAAAGGTCTAACTGCAAAGTTGCTTAAATCTGCATTTTCACCAGTACCAGCATATATATTAATTGTTTCTGAAGATTGTTCAGATGCAAATAAATCTTGTTGAATTGGAGAACTAAAAGCATTTCTAATAGTATCTCTTACTTGAGAATCAAATTCCGGAGATACTTTAGAACCACGATTACCTGCTACATTTAATGTATCAATATTGTTATCTACCAACCATTGTGCTAATTCTTGACTAGTAGGATTTAATAAAAATGGTTTATTGTGTTGTTTAGCAAATCTTTGTGTAGCAATTCTACCAGCACTATCTTCGTCTGTACTAAAGTACACCGTACCATCAGAATTCAATACATTTTGTTCTGTTCTAGGTAAATAAAATTCTCTGCCTTTTCTACCTGCTTGTAATTCTGGAGATATTTCAGTTACTCCGAAATCTTTTAAAGATTCATCACGACCGTTTTCAGTATAATATCCTGGAGTAGTTGTTCCACCTGTTTCTAGCCCAAGTTCTTTACCAACTTCTAAACCTAAACGATCTATACCAGTTTGACCACCGGAAATTATCTTTGTAGTAGGTACTGTATGTGTACCTTGTGATTTACTATACTCAAAGTTATCCAAATACTGTTGATATGCTGCTTCTGCATCAGCTTCACCTTTTTGAGTTTGATAGTCTTTAACCCATTCTTGATAAGACAATGGTTCAGTTACTTGTTGAGTTTTAACTGTTTGCTGTATATTAGCAAGCATATCTGTATTAAACTCACCAGCTTGATTGAATGCTTTTGCTCGTAAACTAGCTTTTACCGGAGTAAGATCAGTAACCCAAGTTATTTGTTCTTCTGGCATAATTTCATAACCCTTTGGTACAACATTGTTGTATTTAAGAACAGATCTATTTCTACCACTCTCAATTAATATGTTTCCTCTATAACTCATTCCCTTCTTGTTAATCAATCTGTACACTGGAGCATCATCTTCATTAATACCTATGTACTCATACAAGAACGTAGTTCTAGGATCATTGTTTCTATCTAATTTTACTTTTTTAAATGGTGGAAATATAGGTTGACCATTCTGATTGAATGAAATTATAGATTGAGATTTCTTGTCATATATAATACCAGGAATCTGTACTTCTGCTCCTCTCTTGTTTACTACAGTAAAACCACTATCTTCGTGAGGTAACGCCCTATACACAGGTCTACCTTCTTCTTCAATGGTTTCTCTACTAGAATCTAATACATAATAATCAATAGTAGGAACTACGTGATCATTCCACCATAAGTCTTTTATTACTTGGAATACTTTAATATCCTTGACTGCATCATCAGGATTTCGTTCTAGATCTCTAATGTAATCAAAATAACCTATTTCTTCTCTGATTGAATTAGGCACATATCTAAAGATGTTATTTTTACCAAATGCATCACCAGAAGTATAGAAAGCATATAATGCAAGATCTTTTGCAAAATCTCTTATTTCCTGATAATCGCTATCCCACAATTCTTCCCAAGCTCTGATGATTTCATTTTCTAAGTTATTGTCACCACTCTTGTTTGGTTTGTAAGCAATAAAATCAGGACCATTTAATTCAGTGGTATCCTCCTTTGGTCTACTAAAGATATTATTAATAAGTACATTTTCAAATGAACCATCACTACTTAATAAATCTGGATATTTACCACTTCTTACATCAGATTTAATTTTATCTAATCTCTTAGAAATACTATTTGGACCACCTAACAAACTACTAAGCTTTATTCCATTTTCAGCTAAATATTTGTTAAAGAAACCAGCTTTATACGTAGCTTCCATACTTCTGGTAATATTATTAATGTATGTATCATCACTAATTGCATAACCTTTAGTATAAAATTCTATTAATGTTCTTAAGTTTTCAAATTCCGGAGTAAGTCTAATCATTGTATTTTGGAAGGCAATTCTAGGGAATATCAATGCATCTTGCATTTTCTTACCTAAGAATGTATTTGAAAATACTTTTATAGGATCTTCAAACACTTGCTGTTCTACCATGAATTGTTTCCACTTATCCAAGAATGCACTTTGTAAACCAAAATTATTACCAAAGCGCTTAGTATCAATTTGAGACAATGTAGTTAATTCAGACAAAGATCTTGAGAACGGATTAAGTTCTTGATAAGTCTTCATAATGAGCAACTGATTGTAGTACCAATCAAATGTTTCTTCTTTTTTCAATTGCTTCTTTAAGTAATTGACATCGAACATCTTTGCTCTTTGTTTAGCACCTACACCTTTATCATTTAAAAAGTCTAAAAATTGATCATATTTACCTTTAGATAAAGATTTTGCTTTCTCAAAATATGTATTCCAGATGGTTCTATATGCTAGACTTTCAGGATTTTTATTTTGTGTATCTACATTATAAAAGCCAGAGTATTTATCGTATTCTATTGCAAAGTCTTTTAATATTTGTTGAGGTAAGAAATAGAATGTACTTTCACCTTTACCAGATCTTATCAAGAAGTTAGTCATATTAAATGTTAACTTCCTTACATTCAATCGAATGATGTATGGATCTTTTGCAACGTCCACATGAGCATTGATTAATGCTGATAACCAGTCAAGGATATTAATCTTATTTCTATCATTACTCTGGATACCATACAAATTGCTTATACCATAGTCTCTTAAAATTTTATTTGGTTTAAATCTTAATTTGACCAATTGAGTAAGAACTTGATGAGCATTTGCTAATGCAAATGGACCAATACCAAATTTACCACCATTCAACTCTGCTTTAGTTCTACTTTGGAATGTTGGAGTGGCATAATACAGTTGGGATTTGCTTGTACGTTTACCTTGACCAGTTATTGTATCTACTTCTTTAAGAATAGTATCTTTTAAGTAATCGGTTACTGTATCTAGTGGTTGTCTAGCTTCTGCAAAGTTCAATGGGTTAGAAATAACTGATATATACATATCAAGAAGCATATTTTCATTTGCTTCCTTTGAATTAGCTTCAAAATCAGTTTTACCATTATATCTTTCGTAGACTTTACGAACTATGGTTTCATCATCTAAGCCAGCTTCTCTAAGTCTATTAGTATAATCTTCCTTAGTCTCAAATTTGATTCTATTACCATTCTTATCATAGTTATATCTAGCAACGAACAATTTATCAATATCGAAGTCAGAACCAGTAAGAGATGTGAACTCATCAGGTAATGTAATAGTATCACCAATTTGTTCAGGATACAAATCTACCACTTTAAGAGCTGCAGTCGATGCTTGACCTTGAGCAGGGATACGATAACCCATTGCAAGAGCTTTAGAATTCGGACCAACAATACCATGATCTATCAACCACTTTTTAGCTTCACTGAAAGTCTTTTTATCGTAATCAGGAATTATGTGTTTCAATAAGTTGATTGAAATAACACAATCCATAGTACCATCAGTGTTTGCAAATCTTAGCTTTCTTTCATTTTGTGCGTCTGAAGTTACAGCAATTCTATTATACAATATTGAAGACATTTGAATAAACATACCACCTGGTAAGTTAGTATCAACAATTGACTTATTCAACATTGATATAAGACCACTTTCTATCCAAGAGTTATCAGATAAACCAGAAATTGGTGCAACAGTTTCACCATTTTCAACATCCAAACCATTAATAACATTGTCATTCATGTTTGAACTTAGAGCTTTGCGTTGCATAATTTCAGCAAACCTTTGTACACTTACTTGGGGTTTATCTGGAGTAATACCAAAATCTCTTTCTATCTCTCTTCTACCAGCTTCAGTAATGGCATTGTGAGCACCGTTAAAATTATTAATCAACTCATCACCATTATATACTTTACCATCTGGTGTAGTATATTTCCATGCACTTCTGATGTTACCCATGGCAGCTTTTTGTGCTTGAGATACAAACATTTGTCTTTCTGCATGGTGAGGATCAGTAATTAACTGACGTCTAAAGTTAGTTAAAGACTGTTTATGAGTAGGCATTGACATTAAACTGTCCATGTCTATTTCTTTATTAGTCTTATCTTTATAGATTCTTGATTTAACTTCTTTAGCCCTTTGTCCTACTTTTACTGCGGAATCAAAAGCAAGCATATGGATATTACGTGATTGCATAACTTCCAATACTTTACCCATATCCCCAGTAGAGAAAATACGATGCACAGGGAACATAGCCATCTTATCAAATATTGGTATATCCCTTTTAGCACCTACATCGTAATGATCGCCAAAATACATGAATTTCAAAGGTTTCAATGTAACCGCCAATGCTTCTGCATACGTATCCATATCTGCTTCAAGATCTGCATTTGGATTATTAAGTAAATCAAATGCTTTTGCTACTTGTGGTGTCCATCCATCTACTCTACGTACTAGTTCTTTATAAAACTCTGGAGATATTAGTACCGTGGCATCAGTTTGGTTTACTTTACCTTTTGGATTAAGATAACCATTAAATTTATCTCTTACTATAAGATTAGCTGCGTCTTCTACATCCTGAGGTAAAGCTTCAGAACTATCGTAAGTTCTAATTGCCTCATCTAATGTCATATTGTGCATTTCCTGAAGCAAGCGTATAGCCGCAGATCTTTTAGCATACTCTGCAATTTGATCAGCTTGTCTACTTACAATAACATTATCTGATAGTGTACCTACGTTCACTTCAATGAGATCTGCCATTGGATTTCCTTCTTCGTAGTCTATTCTTGGAGTAACGCCAGTGGATAATACCTCACGTAAACGTTTAATTTTATCTACAGGATTTTTGTAGTAGGCTGGATCTTTTATAAAAAGTTTTTCAAATTCAATTACTGAAGAAATGGTATTAGCAAAATAATTACCAATCATTTCAGCAGCACCAAGATTTTCGCTATAATTAGAAACTGTTGCAGATTTTTTATAATGTGATGATGCTTCTTCTAATGCCTTCTGTGGTAATGCTAAACTCGTTACACTAGCTATTTTATTACCATCCCATTTAATTATACCTAATTCTTGTGCATAATTTAACTCATCTTTAAATGCATCCCACAGGTAGTTATTCATTAGATTTGCTTTTTCAGCATTACTGAACTTATTCCAATTATTTCTTATTTGAGAAATAATAGAAGTTCCATATTCATTACCACCAAGATCTTCTGCTAGGTCTAATGCTTCGTTAAAGTTCGAAAAATCTTTTTCAAATTCAATACCATTTAACGTAGGTCTTTCTTTCAATTTAAAGAATCCATTGAAGTATCTGAATCTATAACCATTTCTATTTCCTGTATCATAGTTCTTTACTTTTTGTTCCTCAGTTAAATTATTTTCATTCTTGTAATTAAATTCAATGGTATCTAATTCAGTTTCAAAGTAATTAATAAATCTTTTAAGAATTTGAGCATCGAATTTTATTTCACCATTACTTACGTCAAATGGATTTTTAAAGTTGTTTATTGCAGTACCATATAATGTATTATATGTTTGAGAATCACCCATAGTAGGTAAGATAATTCTACCTGCTCTAGTGAATGTCATCTTAGCAATATAGTCTTCAAGAGGGGATATTTCCGTATACTTGCGTCCTTTATCTGCACTACCTTGTTCTTTAAAATAAACAAGAGTTTCAAATCCTATTTTACCTTTAGCATCTGCATTATTATATAAATTTGTTAACAATACAGAACCCTTGAAGTAATTAGGATTGGTATTATTACCAGTATTGTATAATACTTTGGTAAGTGCTTCTACTGTTGCTGGGTCATTATCTAATCTTTGAACCATATCAGACAAATAATTGTGTTCTGATATAGGATACAACAATTTACCATCAGTAGATAATACTGATAATTCATCAGAAGAAGGGTGTAACATAGCATATGTCTCAGCAAGTCTTCCTAAGAATTTAGAGTCAGCATAATATTTTGTAATACTTCTATTATATTGACCAGGAACTACGCCACTTTCTTGAATCTTTGCTAAATCCTTTACTTTGGAATTAAAGAAGAAGTATATACTCTTATTGGATCTATCTGATAACATTGAAACTAATGCTTCAGTAGGATCTGAATTGTAATATTCCTTAGTAAGGAAAGAATTTAGTGACTCTAAATCAATTTCTACTCCAACTTTATTAAGTAAATCAACTATCTTGTTCTTAATAGTAATTAACTTCTCTGGTACATACTCTTTATAAGTTTGACCATTTACTAGTTTCTTGTTAGGTGTAGTTTTGTATTTTTCTACAATCTTTATTATTTTATTGAATTCATTGTTGATTTCTCTAGCTACGAATTCTTCAGACTCACTAACTTTTGCTTTAAATAAGTTATCAGAAGTATCTAATACACTACTGTTTGTTATTAAATTGTAATTCCAACCCTCTAATATATTTTTAGATACTTTATTTGCATTCTCATCTTTAACATACAAGTTAGTTTGTTCATTACCGTTTTCATCTTCAACTTTTTCTGATAAAATACCAACTAACTTGTGTCTAGCTTTACGGAATGTATTTCTAAACTGAGTTTGTAAATTCTCTCTTGCTATTTTTTGAACTTCGTCCTCTTGAATACCTTTCTTTTGTACATATTCATTCGTAATCTTGTATAATTCATTATACAAAGTTTTAAATAATGGTGTTACTTTAGCAAGTTTTGCACTCTTGTTCATCATTCCTTTGAATGTGTTTTCAGAGTGAATTTCATTAATAATTGTATTCCAAGATTTATCAAAGTCAACCATTAGAGGTAAGCCTGTAACAGGACTCTTTATTGCAGCAACACCTTGTACTTGAGTCACAGTGCCATCAGGATTTGTTTTTTGTTTCATGACAAATTCTGTTCTAGGCATTGTTGCAATGAAAATCTTTATAGATGCAAGAGCATTATCTTTAACTGAAACAGCTAATTGTTCTTGAATGTAATTAGCCATCTGATCACCTACATCATTACCAACTGCTTTCTCATCAATCTCTGCATCAATATTTTCCTGCTTATCCACTGCTCTTATTTGATACTCATTTAATTTATTTATAATTTCTGGTTTAAATACAGTATCAAATGTATTGTATATTTCATTTCTAACTTCCCCTTGCTCCTTAGTAATAGTTCCTTTTTCAACTAACTTTGCTGTTATTTCTGGTTTTAATGCAGCTTTCAACACTCCGTAATTAAGATTCTGTAAATCATCACGCAATCTTACATTATTTAATGTAAATAAAGCACCTACAAGTGAATTTACAGTTTCTTTAAATTGTGTGTTATTAATGTTTTTAAATTTATGACCTCTTACCTTAAATGGGGCACCTGCACCTTTATATGCAGCAAGAAATTCATTTACAGCATCTGAATTTTGTTTAGATCTATTATAATAACCAGAAGCGATTCTATTAAAAATATTATCAATGCTGGTATCAGTTCTCCAAACCCATTTACTTATGAAATTCTTAATAGCTTTCCAAGCTCTTTTAAGAAGATTTAATTCAGGATCTACTTTATTCAGCATATACTGCCTAAAGTCTTCTGCTAAAGCTTCCTCTACTTGTTTATCACTTCCAACAAAACCAGTTCTATTTCTATAGAATTCATAAATTTTCTTTCTTTCCTTTGGAGAAATAGTTAATAACGATACTCTATGGAATGCTTCATGATACAATGTACCACGTTCTGCACCTTTCCACAGTATGGTAGAATCTTTTCTGACAAGACCCATAGCATATTCATTACCACCAAGTGCAATAGCATCTTCAACGATATGTAAAGAATCTTCTGGTAATCCTAATTTATTTCTAAACCATTGAATTTCTTCTGGAGTTACTACTTCTGATATATTTCCTGCAACTTTACGAAAAGGTACATCAAAATCTTCATCAATACCCAAGCTCAAAGGATCTATTTCTCCATCATTAGTTATTTCCTTTATGTAAGAATCATCTTGAGTGGTAATTTCAGATGTTGTAACATCTTCAGTAACATTTGTCTGTGGTTCTGGGATACTAGGAATATTTGGCAATGAACCTGCTTTGTTTTCAACAGCTTCTTTTACTTCAGGATTATTGATCTTTCTTGGTATCTTTTGAACATCTTCAGCATATGCGAAAGAATCTTTGAACAGTTGATCATCTAAATCACTTTTTATTATACCAGCTTTTTCTAATACTCCCATAGTATAAACTGGAGTAGAAGAAACGAAATCATCCTTAGTAAAGGATACGCCTGGAATAATATCAAGTGAGTCAATAGAATTATGATTAAAATAATCATATATTGAAGGTAATGCCTCTTTTACTGGTCTAAAGAAATTCTTTCTAGCTACACGCCAATGGAATCCCATTAATGCTTCAGCTATGTCTTTTTTATCCTGAGTAGATAAGTTACCAATATTGAATGTTTTTTCACCAATTACCAAATTACTTTTATCATCAATATATAACTGCTTTTCTTTTAACCAATCAAATGTTTTATCTGCAGTAGTTACTTTAGTAGCATCTCCAAATCTAACCATGAAATCAATTAATTCTCCAGCAATGATTCCTGTATCTCCATATTCAGAATTAGGATTAGCACCATAATTAATTAACAAATTGGCTAAGAATTCAGCTTGTTTTCTATCAAATCTTTGAAGAGTTAATTGTAACGGTAGCATTTGATTTGATAAAGTATTGGATTTTGGTGGGTAAATAAACAATTGTCCACTACCTCCTTTACCAGGTAATTTCTCACCATTGGCTCCTATTATATCAGAATCTTTTACAATACCATCACTTATACCAAATGTTACTTTTTCTGGAGTAATGTCAGTAATTTCTGTTGGTACTTCTAACCCTTTTACTTCATGAATTGGTCTGAACACTGCTCTACCATCTTTTCTAACAACATTAGGTATTCCTTTGGTTCTAACTATTGTGCTAGGTACTACAGCTTCATCATTTGTTGCAGACTCTATTGTAGAAATTACTGCATTTCTGAATCTACGTAAATCTGCTATAGATAAATCATTAGCATTGTTAATAAGATTAATATCCTCTTCTGTAAGCCTTTCTTTAGGTATACTAGCTAACTTTGCTGCTAAGAAAGTTCTAGCTCCAGAAGGAGTTTTCAAAGCCATTGCATAATCGCCAGTGCCATGATGAATTAACATTATTATAGATGCAGAATCATATGTACTAGGATCATTTTCTTTATATGGTTTATGCCCCTTTTCTGTATAATCTTTATTTATAACAAACTCACAGAAACTATCATTAAAAAAGTTTGGATCTTTTATTCTCTCTGCTAATTCCTTGCCTGGCTTGGTACCAGGATAAATGGACGTTGTAGCATCAGGATTAAAGAACAGTGTGTGAGATACTTTATCTTGTACCATTTCTTCAATTTCTAAAGATTCATCCAAATCTCTAGTCTCAGAGTCCATATCTGTTCTCCTATTCATTGTGGATTCTGTAGCAATCTTCTTACGGGCCCATTTTACTTGAGATTCTTCAGTTACTTCAGGATTAGAAGTTTCATAAGTTTCAGATACTTTTTTATCATCCTCGTCTGAAACAGCTTCAGAATTTGCAAAATCTATTAAAGCTTTTTCATCAGCTCGTTCAAATTCTATTTCATCTTCTTCATCTTCTTGAGTTTCAACAACTGGTTGAGGTTTAGATTTAGGTTTGCTTTCAGTATCTTCTGTTTCCGGTTCTTTTTTTTCTCTTACTTTGGCTAAAGTTTCTTCAAATTCTTTGCTTAACTCTTCCAAACCTTTATTAGGAAACTCCTCATCTTTCTTTATCTCTACCTCTGCTACTGGTATCTTAGTATCAATGTCAGGAGTAGCCCTATCATCCATTATAGGAGTCTTTGGAGATTCAACCTTTTCTTGTTCTACTTTAGAAGCTACTTGATTATCTACTTGAGTTTCGTTGTTAGTAATAGGTTGTTGATTATCACTTTGATTAACTGCTTCTCTAGACATTTCTTTTGCAGCTTCTGTTTCAACAACATCTTTTGCATTTTCTTCTACTATCTTTGATGACTCATCTGAATTGTTTATATACTTATCAATTCTTTCTTTTATTTTTTTGCCTATTTGTTTTTTTGATTCATCAGAAGCATTGTTGAAATTTATGAGTTTGCCATCTTCCAAAGTATTACCAAAGATTTCATTCATCTTGTGTTCTGCTATTAGAAGATCGTGGTTTGCAATCATTGTGTTAACATAGCTATCAACACCTTTGCCAACTAAATTAGGAGTTGCTACAAAGTTTGGGCTAAATTTAGTACCTTCTGCCAACTGATTTAATTTAACATCTATATCTTTTAATATCTTAGGTATCTCTTTTGATATAGATCTACCAACAGCATTTGATTCATTTGTTATACCAAATTTTTGTTGATTTTCTTCTGGTTTAGATTCAAGTGCTGTTTTTAATTGTTCTAACGCTTGCTTTTGAATATTTAATTTAGTTAATGCTACAGCAGTAAGCTTCTCTTCTGGAGAATAATGGTTTAACATTTGATCATTTTCCAGAGTAGTATAGAAATTATTATCTGCTTCTTGTGCTTGATTAGCATTGTCAAGTGCTTCTTGTGCATCTATTGTTGCCAAGTGTTGCAACCCAATTAAAGTATTATATTCAGTAGTCCCAGGATTGTAACCAATAGTTTTACCAATGTTCTGATTTACTTTAGATTTAGATAAACTAAAGATATTATTTGCAGTAGCTATCTCATCATTTAAATCTTGTTCAGTGATACCTTCTGGCAAATTATACTTATAATTTTCAAGTACATCAAGTACATTTTGTTGATAATTCAACTTTTTATTTGCCATCTCAGAGTAGGACATAGCCTTGATCATTGCATCTTTTTTACCAATGTGATCTGCAACTACGTCTCTTACAAAAGAGTTGGCAGTCATGTCTTTGTAAGTCTTTAACCCAGAATGATAAGCAATTGTAGGTCCACCCATGTATAAACCTAATGCAAAACCACCTTTTACATCATTCCAAAATTGTGAATCATTTGCTAATTCAGATTCAGTATCTATTCCAGACAATATTTTTGCAGTACGATAATTTGCATCAGCTAAACCCATCAAAGATTGAAAAATGCTGCTAGACTTTCCATCATACTTACCTGAAATATAATCATAATCAAACACATCTTGATTAGCTTCTTCAAATGCTTCTCCAGTAGCAGAGAAACCTAATCTACCGAGTGCCTTGGCGGCTTGTAAGCTAGCATTTTTTACTGGAGAATTATATGCAAGTCTAGCATTAAATCCAGTATAAGCATCTATAAGTTTATTGTATTTACTTGCTGCAGCTTCAGTTAATTTTGTACCTGTTTTTAATAATGGATTTAAAGCAGTTTTAATTGGAGCTGTTATTATTTTACCCATAGCTTTGCCAAGAGGTGCAAATACTAAAGCAGATTGAGCAACATCCATAGCAGATAATGCCATGTTGTTATCATAAACTCTTTCTAATCCATTTTTCAGGGATCTTTTTGCATTGGCTAAAGTTGCATCATCTATGTTTATTTCTCCAGATATAACTCTATCGATTATTTCATCATCAGAGATTTTAGAAACATCTACATTAGGGTTTTGTTGTTTTAACTGATTTCTACCAATTTCAGCATATTGTTTAATATCAATGCCTTGTTCCTTTAGATTATCTTCAATTCTAGATCTATATGCACCATATACTTGAGCTAAAGATTCTCTATGTCTACTGTATATATTACCAGCAACACTAGCTGCAGTAGCTGCAATTGCACTACCCCACCCAATTAAATTAGATGCAGCACCAATTCCAGGGACAGCGTTCAATGCTCCAGTAGTAGCATAGTGTCTACCTAACCACAAAGCTCCGGTAGCTAAAGCATCTGCAATATAACCATCAACAGTTGCCATAGAAGAACCTGTTAAACCTGGACCAGCGTATAAGAAATAATCTGGGGAATACCAAGGTTTATCTTGAGCTCTTTGTTCCTTTATTCTAAATTCAGAAGACGGTGTATAATTTTCAGATCTTTCTCGTAAATCAGAATATATATTATTTATTTCTTCATTTACTTTAGATCTTTCTTCTTCCCACGATTTTCTAGAATTACTTAGATATTCAATTCTCGCATCAATGTTATCACCTTCTTTTTCACCATATTTAGACAAGATGCTATCGTATTGCTCTTGTCTATCTGCTAATGTTCTTTGGAGTTGAAAGTATTCAGATATTGCATTTTTGTATTCTTCAGAATTCTCATCCAAAGTAGGAATAGTATTTTCAAGATTTTTAAGCTTTTGCTTATCACTAAGAAAATTCAATTCATAATCAATATCATCTAATACGGGATTTATATCCTTAGCTAATTTAGCTCTTTCTGACATTAGATTAATTTGATCTCTACTATTCATGAAAGTAGTCCATGCATCTTTTAAGTAGCTCTTATCTTTAAGAGTTTCCTCTGGATTTTCTTTGTCCAATAGATACATTTCTTCATAATCATCAATTGGTGTTTGTTCCAATTCACGATCATATCCCGTTTTAATCTTTGTTAAAGGGGAATGCTGGGCGTTTACTTGTCGTATAGCCGCAGTAGTAGCATTGGTTTTAGAAGGTATTAAACCAGCATTGTATTTGTCTAATATAGATGTTTCCATATATTATTGTAACAGATTAAGCATAGTTTGATAAAGTTCGATATCAGAAGAATATGATTCGTTATATGAACTATCATATAAATCATTTTGTAGTTTAGACCCACCATGTTCTTTATTGACTTCTTGATCAAAAGTCATTCTTGTCATACCATGTGGATCAATTGGTTCCATTGCATCAAATGTAAAGTATTCTCCAGTAAGAGCTGCACCACCTCTGGTGTCAGAGTGACCCCATGCATCTTCCACACTTTCACCTTTTATTGGCTTAACACTTAAACCAACTTCAGATGTTAAACCCATAGTTTTATTAACCATTTCTTTAAAACTGTCAACATCATAGTTAGCATTTCTTATAGACTGAATAGGTATCTTAACACTAACCCTTTGAAATAATTGTGGTTGGCCATTGGATTCACCTACCATTATTTTATTTCTAGGCACTTTTATAACGTCCTGGAATACTCCAGATTTTAAATCTTCTGCAAAGTTTCTATTAAGTCTTGAATTATCTTGGACAGTGTATTTTATAGAAGGTACCTTCATCACTTTGTTTACAAAGTCTGTGGACAATATTAATCCATTAGTATCTGGAATAGTAAACCCATTAGTTATAGCATCATTACTATTGATTTCTACTTCTTTAGAAGATTTTATTTTATTGTAACGGTTCATAACTAATCCTGAAGTAGGATAAGTAAGCTCGTTCAACACCCTGGACGCAGTATCATAGTACAATGGTAACTTTTCTTGTTTTACTCCAACAGCTGGGAATATATCAGATTGTTTAGCAAACATATCCCTAACATCCTCTGCATAAGCATTTGCCATAGCTTCATTACTGTAGTTCTTTGATGCAGATTCTTGGTATGCCTTATACATAGTGTTGTATTCTTCTGGAGTAATAGCACCTAACTCTAGAGCATTAGCAGCATCCATTAAAGTTTGTATCATAGATGCTTGGCCTTCTATAAATGATCTTGTTCTAGTTAGATTTGGATTATTTTGCATTTGACGCTTTTCTTGAACTACTGCGTCATTATACAATTTAGTATAAGCATCTGGATAATCAGTGGGTTGTTCACCATTTTTTCCTTTTCGTGTAGCTGCAACTCTTAAAGCTTGTCGTTCTTTCAAAGCTTGCATTTCATATGGATCTACTGTAATATTATTTCTAATGTATTCTTGATTATCTATATATGCTCTTTCCATAAAAGCATTTGCAGCATCTTCAGCAGTTGCTCCAGGGTTCTGTTTTAAGTACACTTGCATATGCATTTGAGCCTCAGGAGTAGATAGTATACCACTTTTATTTTCATCCAATATTTTTTTAATTTGATCCCCAGTTACACCAGTATGAATAAAACCATTGGATCTACCCAAATAGCTATCTTTAAGATTATTTACATATTTATCTGTAAGATCTTTTATTGATTGATAACCTAGTGGAGATACATCATTATAAATGCCTGAAGTAAGTGTGTTATAACCAGTAAAATCAACATCGTGCCACAAGGGATTATATTTACCTTCTAGCATTAGACGTTGATTTACTTTTTGTCTCTCTCTTAAACCTTCAGCACTTTGACGAAGCATACTTAATTTAGCTCTGTCTACATTGTTTATTGCTGAATATATCTTAGATCTACCTTCTGCAGTTTTTATCATGTCTAAGTTTTTAGACAGTTCTTCAGCCACAGGCAAAGCTCTACCATAAGTTTCATCATAGTATGCTTTTGTGTCAGCAGCGGATGGAGATTGAAATTCAGCCCATTTATCCAAAGCTGTTGAATAATCTTTTAATGCTTGATCTACATTTTCTTTTGCCTGCTTCCCAAGTGTATACAATTGTTCAAATGGAATTGGAACGTATGTATTTATGAACTCTGCTTGTGCAGGATTATCATATCTATTTACCATATTAAACTCTATTTCTAGTTCTTGTTAATAAATTATCCACTTGTTCTTTAGTAAATCCTTGACTTAAGAAATCAGCTAAGAATGGTAGTGTCATTTGATCCCTACTAGATTGATTTTGCATTAGTCTATTTACTTGAGACCATTTACCAAGTTGACTAGTTGCAGTTGCTCCAAAGTTTCTAGCAGCAGCTCTATTTCTAGCATTAAGATCATTGTACATATTTTCACTTTGTACAAATTGTTGTCCTAAATTATTAAGAGTATTTGCGTATTCTCCCAAGTAAGCATTATCAGCATTTTGTTTAGTTGCATACATATTTGCATTAGAAGCATATTCATCAGCAGCAGCTTGAGTTCTTGCTGCTAAATTAGAACCAGTGTTAGCATTAATGTTTGCTAAGTTATAGTTTGAAATAGCTCTTGATCTACTGTTAGCCAATCTTGCGGGTTCAATATTCATTTTACGTCTAGCCATTGTACTTCTAACTGCACCAGCATATGGGTTTAATACTAATGGTTCTTCTTCTGGTCCTCTTAATGACTGCAAAGCATTATACACTGTAGGAGCCAATGATAACCAATCTGGTGAATAACCACTTTTTGGTTTACCAAGTGCACGTTTCTTAGTAGCTTCATCTGCAGACGTTGGTATATTTACTGGAGTAACAACATCATCCCAATCTATTGTCATACTAGTATTTACTAGTGGTATTGTTGGTTCAGATAATCTTTGAGTAGTGGTTTTAGTAATGTTGGGTTTGGTTGTCTGTTTGGTGGTTACGGAACCAGTAGTACTAGGAGTTTTTGTAACTTGTTTATTCGATGCATTTGTGTACGTGTTTGTTAAAGTTGGTTCAGATTCAATCGGTCGAAGAGGTATGTCAACATAGATTGGCTCGTCGTTTGCATATGTGATTGCATCTACTGTTTGTGTTGGATATGAAAACCAAGCACCAGTAGTAGGAGAACCAATTGATAAAGGATTCATAGATGTACTTCTATTAAATACTTTACTAATGTTGGTGTCACCAGTATAATCCATAGAAGTGGCAGAAGGCTTTGTATTTCTTGCAGATTCTACAGCTTTAGTTATGTTCTTGTTATTTATAAGAGGACCAAATATGCGTTTTGGAAAATACCCCAATGCTTCACCAAATTTATTTAATCCTGTACCGAGTTCATCAAAGAAATCAGAATATGCAGCGTATGTATCTGCATTCATCTTACTTCTAACATCGTCTACAGTTTTACCCTTACCATCTGCATATGCAGGCATTCCTTTTACTTTGGGTTTAACTCCTTTAGCAGCTTTAACTGCTTCTTGTTCTGCTAATAATTTATTGTAAGCTTTATTAGCATTTATTTTATTTAATCTGTTTGTATTTTCAGCAAACTTGTCTTTGCCTTTGCTAGGTTTCGTCATCTTAGATAATATTTGTCCTTCCTTAGCAAATGTGTTCTTTGTACCAGGTCTTTTAATTTTGTCAGATAACACAGATTCCAAAGTAGACGCATCGACTAAATGATTATCTGTGCCTGGTTTAGTATTTGGAACTTGAACAATATTTCCATAATCATCTCTAACCACTTCATTGTTGTCCAAGTAAGCTAAGTCTGGGAGTATTCCACCATTCTCAAATGTATATGCAAGATCATTATCATCCCAATATTCTCCTTCAGTTTCAGCTGCGGCATTCATACCTATTTTAGTTTTATTGAGAGTTTCTTTTCTGCGTCTTAACGCTTGCATTTGTTTCTTGCGTTTAATTGAACCAATAAGTCCACTCACTAATCCTAATCCACCACCAACAGCAGCACCAATAGGACCACCTACAGTGAGACCAGCACCGGCTAACGAAGCTGCACTGCCAATAGTACTACCTGCAATATCACCTGTTGAACCTTCTTCTGATAAACCAGAAATGGCAGAGCCAAATACATTAGCTCCACCAAGGTAGTTTGACAACTGATCCATGCCAAACGCATATGCTGGTATAGTATTTTTGTTATTTTTCTTTTTCATATTATATCATTGAGTATCTATAAGCTGTACTAATGTATGGCACTTTAAATTTATTACCACCATTGCAATCATACTTATAATTACAGATAAGATATTTTCCTTTCATCCTATCTTTGTATGATTTGTTAGCCAGTTGTTCTACTTCATTAAGCTTCAAAGAATTACGAGGGATTGCAAATTTATAAGTATCCTCTCTGTAATCAATATCTTCACTAGTCAATGTTTCACTAGTTTGTCTTTTTGTAGTAAATAATATCAAATCAAAGTTAGTATCCGTAGTAAAATTACCACTATATTCAACATTATCAAATGTTTTGGTTTGTGGATAATCTTTGTTAACTACAAATTCTATTTCAGATACCTTTGCTTTGTCAGAATCTAAATCAGCTTGTTCACCACCATTATATTTAAACAGTTTCAATGATTTAAATAAATATAGTTTATCACTAAACTCTGCGTAATAGTCTGGATTATAGTTATAGAATGAAGTAAATACTCCTAATTGTTCATTAAATGCTAATGTTTTATCTCCTAGAGTAAACAGAACTTCATTGTATTTCTTATCATATACTGCAATAGGATCTTTTTTAAACAAGTCTTTATTCTTATTCAAATAAGATTGAACTCCTTTTAATTTAGATACTGTTTGTAATTGACCATTAAAACCACATATCTCATTACGTTTACTATCATACCAGTACACAGTGCTATCTGATTGAGTATTTGCTCTTAACTGGTTTGGACTTTCACCATTCATTGTGGTAAAATAGTCATATCTATCTAGTATACCACCAGTACCTAGAGTAAGAGCACCTGGATTATTATCAGTTATAATAGAACGTTCATTTACTGCAACTGTGCCAAAAGCGTCTGTTTGCCAGAATACTAAATTATTTTTAAACAGTTTCATATCATTAATTGGACCAAATCTAGTATCTACATCAAGATAATTAGCTACTTTAAATTTTGTCCACGAATCAGTAACTTCATTATTTGTTTTCAGTTCTGAAGATATGATACGAGTATCTGTTAATAGATTATCTATATTATAAATAGATTTAGCTACAAACTTTTTTGCATTAGGTTGAGCAGAGTAAGCATCATTGTATGCATATGATGGAGTGTTCTGAGTATATAAATCACCAACAGTAACTATATCATCTTCTACGAAATGATTAGCATATCCATCACCAGCTTGATAAGTTCTATTTATAGATGAGTCAGCATGAGTTAATGCTAAATTAACACTTGATTCACACGGTATGAACGCACCTAAGAATAATCTATTTGATTTATTATTATAATAATCATCTGTATTGTAACTAAACATACAGTTATTATAATCAAATATATTTAAATAAGTATCGCCACCATAACACAACACTGTGGAAACACTAGATTCAGCACTAGCTCCTGTAGTAATATACACAGAATTCTGTACGGCAGAGTAGGAATTACCACCATAAGCATTTACACTTTGTTTAATATTACATAATGCTACTGCATTTAAATATCTAGCACTTGAAGATCCTGATGCTAAAGATATGTTAGAGATCATATTATCACTTTTGAATATAGCACAAATCCCATGTGGACCATATTTTCTAACATTGTTTGCATCAGTCTTATCTACTTCACCATCTCCTGCAGTTTTAATATTATCCCACACCCAGTTATAATAAACTTTGTCACCAATGGTTACTGCTTCAGCATTATACCAAGGCTGATCACCGTTTGTTAACCAAGGACTACTAGGACCAGCATATTTTGCACTTTCTATTGCAGCTGATTGTACACCACTTTCAACATATAGTCCATAGTATTTAGCTAACAATGCTGCATAAAAATCATCATTATTTATTACAACACACCCACCAGATACATAGCCATTACTAGGTTGATTACCTAATGTTTTAGTTGGTTTTATCGTAGTACCATCGTACTTTATAGATCTAGCATTTGCTAATACTTTTGTAGCTCCAGCTTCTGTAATTCCCCAATCACCGTCCGCAGTAATAGGAGATGTCATATATCCTACCTTTTCAACTGTTTGAAACTTATCAATTAATGCATCAGCATTTTCTCTGTTGACTGCTATTTCTGGAGATACAAACATGAAATAATTGTTAGATTGTGTATCTGACAAGTTAAAGGTATATTGGAAATCTCCATTATTGTGGGTCTTTGCATAATAGCCATGCTTATTTGAATAAGCTAGATATGGGAATGGTGTTAAGATGTTAGAATCTCTATCATAATTCGTAATGCAACTTACTACTCCTTGAGCTAATATAGTTCTATCAGATAGAGTTCTTTCGCATCTAACTATCTCATATCTTACTACGTCTGATGGTAAATTCTTTACTTCAAATTCAATACCAAGAGGTTTAGTAACAACTGATAAATTAGATCCATAATCACTAGCCTCATTGGAAGTAAAAAACTTATAACCAGAATCTTTATTAGATGGCATCCTTATATCACCTATCCAATGTACAGGGGATGCTAAACCTTGTTTATTGTATAATACAATACCAAATCTATAGATTTCATCCCTCATATATCCTTTTACTTTGGATTCTATTTCAGCATTAGAATAGTTTGGTATCTTATTACCAGACGATAAACTTATTGAATTTGATTTGTCATTTCCCTCGTAGTTGATATCTAGACTAGTAAGAGATCTTGATGAGGCATTAAATGTAAATTCTTCATTTACCATTCCTCTTGATGTAGTAGATCCATCTTCTAATAAGTCTGTAGTAATAAACCTATAAGAAATATTCTTACCTTTACCACCTTGTATATATCCTCCTGTTGGAGAAGTAGTGTATTTATAAGCACTACCATCAACATTAAATGGGCATATACAATCATGATCTTTAGGTATATTTGTAGTAGTTAATGCAGATAAAGCAAAGTTTAATGAAGAGCCAGAGTTAGATAACAATAATACATTGCCAGAAGAATTAGCTCTAAATGCTCTAGCATCATATTCTACATCCCATGTTTCCTCAGTAAGATTGGCAGCAAATAGCCTATTATCTTTAGATTCTATTACTTCAGGTATAAACGTATAATTAGCTAATGAATTAAATTCATCAATACTTAATTCTGATACTAAACTACCACCTTTATCTTCATAGTTTATTACAGAACCAGTTCCAATAACTATATCGTCTACTATGGATATTACAGGTACTTCATTCTTTGCCTTATAGAATAAGGAGATTATTCTAAGTCTATCAAATCCAGTGCTATTGTTTCTTACTTGTAACTTTATGGACTTACCAGTATTTTGTCCTTTAGAACTTCCTTTTACAGCATTGTAATTAGTTTTTTGATCTCCATCACTCAAATGATAAAGAGGGGTAAGTGGAGATATTGCAGACTCTGTACCTCTTACTTTAAACAATTGATAACAGTACTGTATCATTCCAGATTCTAAACTACCTGTTCCAAATCCATTAAATTCAAATGGAGGTAATGTAGCCTTTGGTAGCATTACTATAGTATCCGAAGTAATAGATGAATTACTAGATGTGTGATCATCATCCACATTGATTACTTTAATTTGTGAATGACCATCTGCCCAATATACTTTTACATTATTACTTGCTTCCCATCTACATACACTACTAATTGCAGCCACGTTGCTAGATGATACTTCTATATCTAAAGGCCTATTAGTTACCACTTTTGTTACAATTGGTTCTTCCTGTGATCTAGAAAAATCAATTCTATAGACATTATTGTTATTTGTACCATTAACCTTAGTAAAAACAATCGCCCAATCTCTTACTGTGGTAACATGTATGATAGTTTCACCAGACAAATTTGAAGAAGGTCTACACGCTAAAAATCCTTCTATATTTTGCATTGCTGCAAAAGAAGATCCTTCATTCGTTAGTATACGAATGTTCTCTGCATATATATACTGGTTATCTTTCAATACGGAATAATCTACGTCCATACTAAGACCCCCAGAAAATGTATTTGTTTGTCTAGTAGCGTTCATTTGCGTTATAAATTATTTGTCTTTCCCCAGTATGTGAATAAAAAGTATTGTGATCTCTAAATTCTGGAACGATTTTATTCCAATTATTTTTAATAGACTCCATACCATCTTCATTTGGCATCAATGCCTCAGCATATGCTTGGTTTCTATAAAAATTCCAAGATCTTCTAATATCGTAGTACACTTCTCGATTTAACTTACCATTCAAATACTCAGGATACTTCAGTTTCATTGTAACATACCAGTATATAGCCTCAGTATAAGAAGTTAAATCTGGTATTAAAGCGTATCCATCTTCATCGGTAGGTATCGCACTGTATGATAATTTTAAGTAACCTGACGGAACATTACACATTATAAATCCAGGTTTGATACTATATTGCAATCCACCACTAGGATTTGCTGTATTGAACCCATCGTTATGTGTACGTTCGTTTATAAGATTTGAAATAATTGTACGTAGATTTTGATTGGTATTTAGTAATTCTAAAGCCTCTGTTTTATCTATGTTACCAATCATATCCACTACCAAGTTAACCATTGTATCCTCTTGTACAATCATATTTGGGTCACAATGTTCACAGCAATTATTATGACGGCATTCCTTTTTGTGGCCAAGTTCATCATAACAACCACAATTGCAACAACATTTGTCATGTCCCCAAACAGCAAATGAACCTGTAGCTTTCCTCATAGGAAACCAAGGTCCATCACAATTGAAAGAATATGCAACTTGATGTAATTGATGAAGATCACATGGTAACGATGCTTGATGTCCACACAGTTTTGTAATTGGAGTACCATCTTGACCAGATACTTTTGGAATAAACTGTGTAACAGCGCCAATCTTTTCAATTGCTTCTCCACACCAACTTCGTACATCTGATATACGGATGTCGTCTTCTTTCAAATCTAGATCAGCAATTATCTTAGCAATTACCGTTTTAATTGAAGTTAATTTTGTAATCATAATTCTCTATAATCTCTAATATGATTTTTGATAATCTGAGCAAGATGCCTTTTATTATCCCTTGTCATCACCAATTGATATTTGGTTTTATTTGGTGTTATCATATTCTGTTTATTCCAATATATTCTATATTTATAGAAGTTAGAATGTTCATTTAAATGATAAATAACTTTACCGGCTTTCTTGCTCTCAGCATAATCAATTCGAAGACTCTTTCCAGTATACTCTTTGGGTTTGTGTTTTACTATTTGAATGGTCCCCATTCTACATGGTAATTTAACCTCTTTTCCATTTTCTATTAATTCATCTCTAAGGTATTTAAAGTAATCATTTATTATATCTCTAAACACTCTGTATTCAACTTGATATAGTGGATTATCTTCTACATATTCTAAGTATGAATCATAAAAATTGTGTCCTGTATAAGCTTTTGTCTCCATTATTGAACTTTTACATCATTTGTACTATTGTTAGTAGTATCATTTGGCATTTGCAGCATCAAGTTTAATTCCTTACTAAAGATCATGTCTTTAATCGTAGGTATCATATTTGCAGGAACAGGATATGGTGTATCATCCCTATCAAAACATTCACCAATTGATGTTGGGTCCTCTAGTATACCATCTATTCTAACATACTCTAGATGTTCTGGTCCCATTATGTACAAATGATTTCCTTTAAGATATGCAATATAATCATTGCATGTATATTTTCTATTAATTTGATACTTTGCTTTGGTTTCAGTTCCAACTTGAATCAAATTACCATCTAAGTCTTTTACACAAATCAATCCAGATCCAAAATGTAAATCTATAAACTTTGGTAGTTCTTCATCAGATTTATAATTGTATCCATCTGTAGGGCAATTACGTACTTTAGAAATATGTAATGGTCCTATTGTTTGAACATACGATTCATTTATGTCTCTGCCTTTATCTAGATCTTGTTTGATCAAGTATGCTCTGTATTGATGAATCCATTGCTCTACTTGTATACGACTTAGATTTTCACTTTCTGATACATTATTATCTCTTAAGATGTTATAAATGTCGTCTATAATTGCGTTTAGTGAATTAAATGTCATAATAATCTTCTTTATTAACCCATTCCGAACTATCTAATATGTTCATAAGCTCCGAATGTCTTTTAGTATTAATTACCATTTCCACTTAGTCTGTCCTCCATTATTTTTTTAATTGTCTTACCTAGAATCTTCATTTCATCAAATGAAAAATTGTTATTTCTAGCACAATTACAAACGTAGCAACATGGCACTACATTGTCGTAAGTGTGACCTTTGGAATTATCTATTCTATCGCAACCTAGTTTTTCTTTGCTTCCGCAGTATATACATTGAGATTTAAGAATATTTTTTACAAACCAGTCTCTATCTAAATTAAATTCTCTATCAGCTTTCCAATCTTTTAGTTTGTATGCAGATAGTAATTTAGAAGCTCTTGTATACAAATTGTATTCTCTAGGCTTTCCTTTAGATTTGTATTTCTTTCCAAACAAGATTTCTTCAATTGTGTAATTCTTATTCTTTAAATATCTTATTAACAAACCATTATAAGACATTCCGTATTCTTCTGACCACTCACGCAAAGTTTTAGTTTCTCCATTGTAAGTAAGTCTTATTGTGTGTGTATTTGTTTGTGCAAGTTCTAAGTTAGTTACCCATTCAAAGTTATCCGGTCCAAACGGTTTATTTTTATCTTTCCTACTCAATCTGAGACCTTTTTTATAACTTTTATGCACATCTTCATAGAAGACAGGAAATTTTCTCCAGTCATTAACAACTCCTGCTTTCCTTCCTTTCTCTGTATAGAGAATAGCTCTCCAAGAATTAAAAAGATATGGGTTATTTTCTCTTAGTTCTTTACAGCTTTCCATGAGTTATTTATAGTTATTGTGATTTTTTCTTTATTGTTGTTTGCTTCTTCTAGTAATGCAAACAATTTATTAAATGTTTTCCTAGAATTAGAAATCCAATTTGTGTCTTTGCCATTCCATTCACCAACTCCAATACATCCTTCACTCTCTTCAGCTTTATTTAAACTATGAATTCTAATCCCACTAAAATTAGGTACGTTAAGTATTTCTGGTAATATTTTCTTGAATCTTGGTGAATAAGTTAATTTAACTTCATAAGTACCTTCGGATATTGCAGTTTTACCATAAACTTTTTCTCCTTCTGGTCTCACTCTATCTTCAAGAGTGTCTGCTATGTGTTCCCCATCAACATACAATTCTCCAATGGTTGCAGAACTACCTAGAAAGATTCTATTTAATTTTAATTCCATTTTATGCAGCTGGCGTTTCTAATGCAGCAACTCTTGCTTCCAAAGCTTCATAATCACCTTCTAGAGTAGTCAATCTAAGATTTAAAGCTGAAATCAATTCTCTTACTTCATTATCGTTGTAATTAGATAGACCTGCAAGTTTAGATTTTTCAGCTGTTGTATAATCTTCAGTAGATAATTGCTTACCTTCCACTTTGTCTACTTTGGATTCTTTAAGAGTTTCCACATCTTGTTTTAAAGTACTAATGTCTTCAGTAGCTTTGTTATTTACCAAAACCCACTTGGTACCGTCAAAATATTTCAAATCTCCACCATTTGCATTAGATGATAAATCTGCCCAATATTTAACAGAAGCAGGGTTGGGTTGAATTGTACTAGCTAGGATATCGTATTTGTTATTGTATAATGTGCTCATATTGTTTAAAATAAAAAAAGGTTGACTAAATAGCCAACCTTTGTGTTTTAGATTTCTTTTTTTATTTCTCCTTCTGGTTCTACTTTTTTGTCTTCAGTAGAATTAGGTGGAGTATTTTTTATTACTTCCGGACGAACAGCAGATACGTTTTGTAAAAGTTGTTTAAGCTCTTTCACTTCAGCTTTTAAGTCATCAAGTTCTTTGAAATCTTTTGTCACATTGGTTGTTATGTCCGAATTTACATTAAGTATTTTTAAGATGTCTTCACATCTCCTCATCTCCTCATCAATCTTACTCAGGCTCTCTTTCTTAATTCTACAATCATCAAGAGACTGTCTAACCATGTTAACAATTTGTGATTTTTCTGTGGCTATAGTAAGACCGATGGATGAATCGGTCATCATTGTTTTATCTTCAGATACTGACAGTTTTCTTTGTTCACCATCACACGAAATCACTAGATCCACGAGCTTACGTCTATTTTGCATAGGCATCGGAAATTGTGTCGGTGGCACTGGTTCGTCATAGGGTTTTGATACACTGACTACCGTTCCTAAACTGTACGTTGTGTTCTTTTTAAAAGTACCTGTTATCTCGAGTACGTGTATTCTGGTACCCGACGTTAACTGAGAGAATGTCATATCTTTATAAGTTTAAAGAATATGGGCAACTCTCATAGCTGCCCATATATCTTGATTAATATATTAAGCAGCTGGTGTAGGAGCAGCAGGAGTATAACTCATTAACTGTATTACATTGTCACATTTGTTAAAATATGCAATGTATCTGTTCCCAGCACTAACTTGTGAACCAGTAATTGGTGCACTTGAAGCATTTACTAAAGGTATATTGTGAGTATTAGAAGCAGTACTTACAGAACCAGAAACTGAAATAAATACAGGTAGACTAGCTCCCGATGCTTCTGCCGTGTGGCGTACCTCTAAAACAATTACACCTTCTTTAGGTAATCTACACCATACTTTAGGACAGATACCTAATACTACATTTTCAGTGGACTCACCTAGTGCTATAGTTTTTACTTTAGGTATTACTAGATCTAAAATATTTACGGTGTTGTTTCTACCAAATGGATTAAATACGAAAGGATACATAATTGCCTCCTTTCTTATTAAGCGCAACAGCTATCGCCGTATCCGTAAGGATAACCGTAACCGTATCCATTTAACCCACCATTACATCCATAAGGATTACATGTTAAGTAAGCAGGAACCGGACAAGGTCTAATTTGACTAACGATATTAGAAGTCTGTTGTTGTAGCAATGCAGAAGATTGCAATGCGTTCTTCTCGTCACGTAACGTGTCGATCTTATTCTGCATTTCTCTCATCTCTAATTGACAGAACTTGTCATTTTCATAGCAACAAACCAGTCCCACTTGTTATGTTTCTCTGATTTTAAGTTTATGCCCATTTGATTGGCAACGGACGTTGTCTCTTCAACCGTCCAGTGAGGTCCTTTTGTACCATCCTCATTTTCCATACCCTCTACTGCGTAATGAGCATGTTCCTCATCAAAATGAGGGCCATTTATAGCTTCATACATATTTGCAGCCAATTCTGACTTCAAAATAGTGAAACCTTTTTCCAACAGACTGCCTTCATGTTTTTCTAAAGCTGTTGCCAACTTATCTATAGCTTCTGTAGGAGATTGATGGCGTTTAATTTGTTCTAATATTTTGTTCAAATGCATAGTTTCAATTTATTTATTGATTAACACTAAATTGAAATGTATTGCAATTATTCTGATATATGTATTACTCTAGTATCTAATACTTGAATTAAATCATTAGAGTTTATAATTTGATATTTACTTATTTTATCTTTTTTAAAATCGAAGTGAATTAATCTTTGAAACCAATTCTTATAACGTCTTCTATAGACTTTATCTTCATATACAAATAAATCTTGATGATTTAGTATTTCCATAGTATGTGTGAACACGCTATCTTTTCTAGCCACCGTGATGGTTGTCAATTGATTTGGTTTTAGCTCTACACAGAAATCCTTTTCTTTCGAAGGGATTATTCTTACTGTGGTATCTCTAATTACGGTCTCAGTAGATGCTACTTGACGTAGTTGCTTATCTTTGATATTTAGCTTCTTTTGTTGATCTCTGGCGACCTTTATTAGACTATCATTAGAATTTTTAAAATCATTTACTGTCAATTCCAACAACCTTGCTTCATTTTTATTTTGATTTGCAATATTTTCCCATACTTGAGCATTATTCATTGCAATCCCTACTTGTTTATCTAAGTCATTTACTTTCTTAGCAAGTCTGACATTATTAAACAATAGTAAACTAAAAATAACAGCAATTGCTAATTTTACTTTGGAAAATATCATTTTATTTTCTTTACTAATTTCTTTATTTTTGGTAAATCATCTTTTTCTATTGTAATGTCTAAATACTTTTCTCCTTTGCTACGTATGAATTTACTAAAGATTTTCCACGGTCCAGTAGGATCAATTGCTTGAAGGTTTTCGATCATCGACCATAGTTCAACTCCACAGACAATTCCTGAAAATGCTTCTACCAAATGCATGTCTATTGATTTTAATATTTCTGTGTCCATGAGATGACAACAAGAAATTATCATTGCACAGTTTCCGAATTTCTTTAAAGTAGACCACAATCTTCTAGATTCAAACTTACCACCACGAGTAATTGATACTCTGGTGCCAAGAATTGCATCTATAAGTATAAATACACACACTACAATTATTACTGTCCATATTGGAGCAAAGAATGTAGATAACCAACCCATTGTACCAGAAAGTAAACAGGCAGCAAATTTAATTGGTCCATCATTAACTAATTCTTTAAAGTAATTCACTGTAGCTACACTTTGAGCTGTTAATATAATATTATTTAGTTTTTGTAACATTACAATAATTTGAGAGGATGTGATTGAAAAACAAAACGCTAACCAATACAAAATTAGCTAGCGTTCTGATATCTTTTGACAGTTTATTTAGTAAACGTCAATAAGGTTTAAAAGTTCTTTATTTATAAATTGACACTACCCTAAGTAATAGCGGTTATTTGTTCACTATTTGATTCATTTTGCATTTGTTCATAAGCAATGAAATCTGAATCTACTTGTTCCTTCAATTCTTTTCTCTTTTGTAAGAAATCTTTGTAAATATCTATATAACTTTCATCTAGTATCCCTAGTAATGCAGCATTATAGTCATTCAATTTCTTTGCTTCAACATCTGTACCCCATAATTCATTAATACATGTTTCTAATATCTTATTAGCAGTTAATGTGGGCCATACAGTTACTTCATAATAGGAATAACCAATATACTCATCTCTTTGTTCTTCTTGTATATCCCATCTATATAGATAATATCCACCATTATCTTTTTCTATTGTACTGGGTATTTTATCACTATATGTTCTATTCATATTATTCTGTAGTTATTTCAGTTGATTTATATTTTGGGAAAAAGCAAAGGCGAGACCCGATGTTATTAGCAATACCAGACAAATTAGTCGTACCCACGTCAACTAGGCCAGCATTCAACCCATCATCCGAGCGACCACCAACTAATACCAATTGCATGCGGCTAACTGATGTGCTGGTGTAGTAGTTGTCACACCAGTAGGTAGAGGTGCTACCGCCGACCTCCGTGGCTATTATATCGCCATCTTCCCCAAGCAACATCTTTTTGACGTGACCATTTATACGACAGACGTTACCCTTCTTGTCATAACCCGTGTAAGAGGTATCGCTGAAGTTCGATGGGTCACTGGTAGTCCATAGTATAGATAATCCTGAATCGCCTGTGGTAACCTGTATATTGGCCCCGTCAGTGTGTTTCCAGATATGACCGAACGGATTCTCTATACCACGATACCTGTTAGCCATCAATGTAGCATGAGTACCATCGGAAGCATTTTTCACCACATATGCCTTCTCTCCAGATCCATTACCAAATTCGTTAGTATAACCACATTGAATAAGTGGATTATTATTATTGAAATTTGTCCAATCTGTCATTTGTGTTGGACCGTTTCCTAACCCACCCTGTGAGAATCCATTAGCATCTTTTTGAGCATTAAATGGTTTTTGACTATTTAATGTAGCATATTCTACTGCAAATAACCAGAATAAGGTTTTATGTGCTCCATAGGTGTACATCTCCCAACCACTTCCACGTTTTCTTGCAGCTTGTCGGAATTGGTCTCTGGTAAGGTTGGTAACGGGACAACCTAGCAAGGAACGGTAGGTGCTATCCCATTCAGCGGTGTTATCACCACCTCTTTTATTTACATTTGTACTTCCAACACCATAAGAAGAAATCAAAGTAGAGGAGCTTCTATCTATTCCAGACTCAAATGAACTTATATAAAATTGATTTATATGGCTATATCCTGGTAATGGAATAGCGGATAGCATCATTCTAAATTTAGTTCCGTATTGATATAATTTATACCAATGTTCAGGTATTTCAGTCATTACAGACTCTGTTAAATATTCTGTATTTATATTACTCCAATTTGAATTATTTAGATAACTTTTTATCCCACCTTTATTATCCAGTATTACTCCCCTTATCTTACTCTGGATAGGTAGTTCTCTATGCAATTGCATATTACCTACTCTAACCCCATCAGGACTAGATGATGCAGTATCCCATTCAACACCGTATGCATATCTTTCTTCTAGATCTGGTATATCTTCCCAAGCTGGAGACCACTCGGTCGAAATGTCACCATATTCAAGTTTAATCTTATGGATGGTGGAAGTTGATGTGCCAGTTTTAGGAGAACTAAATACAACCATATGTGTATTATCAGCTACTGCATCTCCGATATTAGTAATCCATTTAAAAGTCTTACTGGCCTTCCCATTTACAAAGTCAGTCTTACTGAACTGAGCCATAGAACCTACTGCACCAGTAGAGTTATATATAGTGAACATTTCCTTATCATCACCCAACTCTCCAAAAATAGTCAATGTTACTTGTGTTCCTTTAGATATCTGTTCAGTTAGCCAGTAATTAGCCATCTCATACTCGGCATTACTCACTTCCTTCCCCGATCCCAGCAACAGGTTCCTCCCGTACACGGGAAGCTTACGATACTTGCCATCATTCATTAAAGCTTTTGATCCGTCACCTGTAGTATGTATTATTACTTCCTTAACATTAGGATCAGTAGAATTATCTGTAACACTTGCCTGTATAGAAATTCCATCAGTTACCGGAATTAAATAATCATTATTAACCTGAGTTTCCACATCTAAATTCTGACGTATCCACATTTGTATAGAACAATGATTAACCCCCATAGTTTGTTGCGCATAAAACCAAATAGAATTATCACCATTGGTGTTATATCCGCCAAAAAGACTTGATATATACTCACCATTATCTCTAATTGGGAGTGTATTAACAAAACCGTTTGGAACCTTCTCTAGTAATGTATTATAGTCTTCTTGAGATATAGATGGAGTATCGCCGTTTGCCACTCTCATGAAGATGTCAAACACTGTACAATCCGCTAAATCAGCTTTAGTAGCTAATTTATCATCTACATATTTTTTGTTAACGTCTACGGTAGGTATGGTAGGTTTACCAGTAAGATCGTTGTAACTACCAGATGTAGCTACAGTAGCCAATATTGGTTTATTCAATATCAATGCATCTCCTTCTGTAGCATTCCAATCGGCATTAACATTTACTTCGGCACCAGCAGCAATGCCATTCAACTTTGTCTTATCTGAAGGTAACATCAAACCAGCTAAAGCTGTAGTAGATGCAGGAAGATTCAATTCTATATTTTCTACTACATTGGTTACTAAGTTCCTTTTATCCAGAGTAATAGAGATACCTGTTGCTGTAATATTCTTAGCAGCAGCTTCAATTACTTCATTGATGTTTGTAACTTTAGTTTTATCTGCAGTAACATAGTCATTAGTACTTAAGCTCTTACCTTCTACTTTATCAACTTTAGTATCAATAGCATTATATACCTCAGTAAAGTCAACTTCTGGTATATTTACTACAGACCATACTCCATTCTGCCTAGCATATTGCTTACCATCTTTAGGTGCTTCTTCTACTAGTTCCCGACCATGATCACTACTTAAGTATGGTATTTTAACCCATTCCCCATTATATTTTACTTTAATTACCATAATTAAATATTAAATATTTGTTTGCCAATTGTTTTAGCTTCTGTTCTAAGTGTTTGAAAAGATTGCCATTCATCATATCTGGTAATAGGTTGACTGCCACTAAGCAATTGTTCAACCATATTAGATTTTAATGCTGCTTCCTCATCTGCACTATATCTAGTTCTGATAACCTTACTTACGAAAGAATCATAAGTTGGTTCTTCATTGAATTTTAATTCATAATAAGCATAACCATGTATATCTTCAGAATTAATTTCTTCAATATCCCATCTAACTGCCCATTCATTCATTCCTAGGTATTCTATTACTTCAGGTATATGATCACCTTGTACTTTCTTTAATTCCATAACTACTTAATAATTTTTGTCTATAATCTTTAAAATTATAAGATCTCGTAAAGCGATACCATAAATTATGACAGTTTCCATATTTACACCATCCCCAATAAGCTGCTAGTGATGTTAACCTCTTATTCTTACTTTTATAACCTAATTTATAAATAAACTTCTTTTTGATATCTTTCCTGAGTAAAGTATGACCATGGTAAAATACATAACCAATAAAATCTATACCTCTTGCTTCTACAGGAAATATCTGCCAATTACGTTTTACTTTTAGTTTCAAGTTATCAGCTAGATATTTTTCAATCTCTTGTAAGCAATATCTTAAGTAATCTTTATCTGGGTGTAATATAACAATATCATCACAATACCTGTAATAATATTTTATTTTTAATACTTGTTTAATCCACCTATCGAACCAAGTCAAATTCAAATTTGCTGCAAATTGAGATATGTAATTTCCAATTGGTAAACCTTTTGGTGTAGAATAAACTACATGATGTAATAATCTTAATAGTTTCTTATCCTTAAATACCTTTTCAAATTGTGAGTATAACACATCTTGATCTACAGAAGGAAAGAACTTTTTAATATCTAATTTTAAACAATATTTTGTGCCCTCTTTATCAGCTTTTAAATCTCTTTTCAATCTCTTTACTCCATAATGAATACCTCTTCCTTTTAAACAGTTGAAGGTATCTGCAGTAAATCTATTAACAAGGTAAGGTTCTATAACATTCATTATAGCATGATGGACTATTCTGTCTGGATAATACGGTAGCCTGTATATTTCTCTTTCTTTGTTACCACGATCGGCGATGATTGTATATACGCAGTATTCCGAAGTACGATAAGTATCTTCAATTAATGCCTTTTGTAACCGGACCAGATTTTCATGTGGATTCCTGTCAAATTTCTTAACGCCGTATCTTTTAGTTTTACCTAGCCTAGCCTTCTTTTCAGCCCGGACCAGATTTTCATATGATATTATCCTGTTAAATAAATTGCCTATTCTTTTCATAAGCTATTTTGGTGGTAAGACCCGTTCGCCCAATACTACTAGGGTCTCTTCAAAGCACCTGTTATCTTTTACCTAGAGGTAAGGCTGATCTAAGTTCAACAAACATTTTTGAAAGTATCTGAAAGTATTTGTTAGTTCCAAAATTTCACTGATATTCGTCTATGAATTCGAGGATGCATCATTAGCATAAGCCACGAAGACCCCGCAGTGAGAACCACTATCCGAATGACCCGACTGTTTTTTCAAGTATGAAATAATGTGACAGCAGTCTTACTATAAAGCCATCCCATAGTAATTCTTTTAGATCCCGCCCTTGTTATTAATATTTAATTATCTATATTACTCAGGACTATGCCTGCATTTTCTTAAATGTATCTGAATCAACTACAACGATCTTACCGTAAAAGGCTAATCTTGCACCGAGACCCGCCCAAGAAAGCGAGGACGCATTAGTAGCAGAAGCCACGAAGACCCCGCATCGAGAACCATAATCCGAATGACCCGACCGTAGAAAGATTCTATTTCCTGTTGGATTAAACCAACTATAGTCGGAATAGTAAGTGGTTTCAGATCCACCATGTGCTGTAGGAACTACATCACCATATTTACCTTGAGCTACGGCTTTAGTCCATCCATTATATCCAGCAGTTGCAGCTGGATTAGGTTCATAGCCTACAACTCTGATATTAGTAGCACCAGCAGCTTCTAGTTCTGCTACATCCTTATCTGGGAATGAACCTCCGTCATATACAACGTATTTACCTTTTAAAATGTTTATTCCTTGTACAAACTCCCACTTACTGTAATAGCAGTCTTCAAGTCCTAGGAAGTTAGTTGAATAGTATGATGTATCATTTGTAGTAGCCTTTTTACCATCTCTATTACCCAATGTAATAGTTGCTCCAGTAACTCCATAATTATATCTTTTGGTTCCACCAGAACAGGGTATTGCTGAATTAGAAGTACTGATGTTAGTGGTTTTATAGTAAGCACAAAACATTCTAGCTATAGTAGCATGAGATCTATAATCTCCAATACTCCATAAAGGACCATTTGACTTAGCTTGAGATATAAATGTAGCCATTGTTTGTGAAGCAGTAGACGCTACACCCCATACAGACATTAAAGTTCCATCAGTATTAGTATAAGCCTCAAAAGTACTTAACAACATTTCAGGTTCTTCGATATAATCACTATCAATTTGTTGTTCAGAAATATAAGTTCTCCAAATGCCAGGTGATCTTTCAACAGTTTTATGATAGTATTTTGGGAAATACACCATTCTATTTTCTTTTCTAGAAAGGTCAATATCAATAGCAGAACCATCGGGCCAATTAGCACTATTTTCTTCATTACAATAACTAATTAATGCAGCATCATCTCCATAGGGTTTAGCAATACATCTCTTAAACTTACTTCTTAATGATTCAATTACATTTCTATTGCCACCTGTTAAACATGTAGTAGATGAAGCAGTCTCATTATTTTCATACCAATATGCCAGAGTATCTTCTAGATTGTTATTGGTTACAATTTGATTACAATACCAAACTGCATTGTATGTACCAAATAAATATGATTCTCCATTTAACGCATTATATTGTGCACTACAATATTTTGGTAATAATGTTGTTTCATCAAATCCATTATTACTATACAATGATATTACACACCAGCCTTGACTATTAGGATTTATTCTTCCTTGAATAGTAATACCAGATTTATCTTTATAATTTCTAATGGTCCACTTACATATTGCTTGTAAGAAATCAACAGTAGGATGACCGGCAGTAGCATAATCTTCTCTTAGTAAACCATCTGTAATCAAAGTGCTCCAGTTTGGGAAGTTAGCATATAATGCTACATTGTAGTTTTCAAACCCTGCATGGTATCCATCTAAAGTATCAGCTTCTAGTCCACTACCTGTACCATCATTACCAGCATGCCATACTTTACTACCATTTACAGTTAAATTCTTTGCTTTTACTTCAAGTGCATTTAAATTAGTGGCATTCATACCACTTATTGTCATGTTATGGGTGTCTGCACCTGAAACACCATACTGTAACCATAACCCACTGGTAGGATTGTCAACGATTCTCCATGTTGTATTTTTATTTGAACTTGATCCCCATATAAAAGTTGAATCTTCTGTAGAACCAGTTGTAGAATTTAATTTTATATTATATTTATTACCAGAGACATGTAAATTAGCATCCGGAGCAGTTGTACCTATACCAACTTTACCATCAGACGTTATCCTCATTCTTTCAATATGAGAAGCAGCAGTTCTAAATAAAATCACGTTTCCGTCTAAACACGAGAAGTAGCCATTAGAGCTAGCACCAAAACCCAGATAGAAGCCATTTTGATCACTTATTGACAGTGTACTAATATTTTTCCCATTAGTATCTTTTATATATAAAGATCTATTATTGTTCATGTAAACATCATCCACGTCACTTATATTACCTCTAACGTTTGCACTACCATCAAATGCTTGTCCCCATATAGTTCTAGCAGTAGCTAACTTAGTAGCAGTTGCAATATTATCAGAAGCAGTTAATGCAGCATCAAGTTTAGTCTTATCAGCAGCAGACATTACACCAGCTTTACTAGTAGTAGCTTTATCAATAGTTATTGCACTACTATCTGCTGTACCTGTTGTAGGATTTTTCTTTTCCAGAGTAATAGCAACAGCATTAGCATCAGCAGTAGCACCTGTAGCATTAGACACATAACTACCTAAGTTAGTTACTTTCTTTTTATCTTCAGCTGTATAGTCTTTAGTAGATAAACCTTTACCTGCTTCCTTCTTTACAAATAACTCATCGGCTTGTGCTTGACTATAACCATCAAATATAAAGTCATAGTTTTCACTGGGATCTAACCACATGATCTCTTCCTCAGTAGGTTCAGTATCTGAGATCTTAATATCCTCTGGTATAGTTACATTCTTATCTACAGCGTTCAAAAGTACCCTTTTGGTAATGGTTTCAATCTTATTGACTTGTGCACCTGCTTCAATACCTTGTAACTTTGCAAAGTCTTCTTTAGACATCAAACCATTAGCAGTTAGTGATGCTAATTCAGCAGTACCTCCTAATGCATCCCAACCCTCACTTGTCCATGCATAGTTGGTATCATTTTTACGAACATTCCATACATCACCAATGACATTACCCTCAGTAGGTAAATCTTCAATCGTATCTACAGATCCTTTGAAAATATATACAGAAGTAAATTTACTGTCTACTTGGGATTTATTATAGTAATTGTTAGCAAGGTCATCTGCTACTACCTTTATATTAGCATCAGTTTGATCCTTAGTATAATACCTAGTATCATGAGTATGAGTAGTTACTTCACCTACTAATACAGCTTCAATAGCTGCTTTACTAAGTTCAGCATCTTTACCGGGTTCTCCTTGAGGTCCTTGGAATCTACCCATATTAACCCATTCAGTACCATTCCAAAAGTATAAGTCTGTACCAACAATATAAGAATCACTAAGTTGTGGATCTACTATAGTATCTAAATCTTCTGGACTATCAAGACTACCTTTTAATACAATACCTGAGGATGGCCAACCAGTATTTACATATACATCATCAACTTCATCCCAAAGATACCAATAACCATCATCCCCTACTTTGGGAGGATTGTCTGCATATTCTTTAGCTCTGTTTGCTTGAGTATTAGCATTATTAGCAGCAGTAGTTGCATTTGTAGTAGCCTGTTGTGCAGCTGTTTTAGCCTCATTTACGGCAGTTATAGCATCAGCTGTATTCTTTTCCCTTGCAGCCTCTTGAGTCTCTCTAATCGCCTCATTTGCCTGTCTAGTGGCTTCATTTGACACTCTTTCCTGTTCTGCTGTATCACGAGCTGTTTCAGCTGCTATTCTAGCATCTTCGTTATCTACACGTTTGGTTTCAGCTGCGACTCTTCCCTCTTCAGAACTGATTCTTTTTGTTTCTTCCTCAATTCTTTTCTGCTCATTTGTATTACGTTCAGCTTCAGCAGAAGCTCTTAATGTTTCTGCACTAGCTCTAGAACTTTCAGCAGATATACGATTAGCTTCATTAGTTTTACGAATATCCTCTTCAGACTTTCTAGAGTTCTCTGCAGCAATACGCTCATTCTCAGCAGTTACCCTTTTAGACTCTTCTGCTTTCCTACTGTCTTCATTAGATATGCGTGTATTCTCATTACTTACTCTGGTATTTTCAGCATTGACTCTACCTTGTTCCGCAGTAACACGTAATGCTTCTGCTTCTTTAACAGCTTTTTCAGTAGCTTCTACTTGAGCTTTAGCTTCTAATGCTTCTGCTGCTGCATCTAATGCAGGTTGTTTTAATGATTGAACCCACTCTTCTTCAGTACCTACGAAACCATGTTTTACTGCAACTTCGTATGCTGACCAACCTTGAATACCTTGCATACCAGATAAGTCAACAATAAACTTCCAGCCTTCTTGAGTCTTTAAGTAAACCTTAGCATCATCAGGATCTTCTACATCATTAGTATTAATAAGTACATACTCACCTAACTTTACATCTGCAGTACCCCAATCAGCTTCCATTGCTTCAACTGAAGGATATTCCTTCTTGTAAGTGAAAGCATCACCAACAGCAGCTATACCAGTATTAACATATTGTTTAGTGTCATAGTTATAGATCCACCAATCGTTATCTACGATCTTTGGTGGATTACTAGCAATCTCTTCAGCTTTATCAGTAGCAGCTATTGCATCGTCAACTATACCTTCAATTTCTTCTACAGCTTGGTTAGCTTTATCCGCAGCTTCATTTGCTTTGTTAGCTGCTTCTAGTGCAGCAACAGCAGCATCTTCAGATGCTTTGCTTAAACTATCAATCCAATCTTGTTCACTACCTTTAAAACCTAATTTAACTGCAATATCGTAAGCACTAAGACCACGAGCTTCTATACCTGTATCTACATATACTTTGTTGATAGGATCATAAGTAAACCAATGATCATTCTCACCTATATACGGAGTCTCTGCAGTAGCTTTTACTCCAGTATCTCTATTGTCTACCCACCAGTTGCCATTAGGACCAATAAATGGTGGTACATAGTCATCTTTACTTACATCAAAGAGTACAATCCATTTTTCTATATCACGATTGTAAACTTTAATTATTCTACCTTTTGAATCTGCTCCCAAGTCAACCCAGTACCCAACCTGATCTGGATTGGGTACGGTTATACTTGCAAACCATTCATAATATACATTATTCTTAATCATTATTCTTCAATTGTGTAATTGATTAAATATTCTACTGTACTTAAACTAGATTCAGTTACCCATCCATTTGAATTAATGGAATTAGAGAACAACTTTAATAATTCTATTTCAGCTACAGAAAAACTATATACTGTATCTCTTAACAACATTGTATCTGTAATATTATCAATTTGGATAATATTATTATATGGTACTGTTATTTTTAAAGATGCATTTTCTTGCTCTGTTAATTTTATTTTGTTTTTTATTGATAGAATTGTTCTAATTTGTTCAATTGTGCCAGTGGTTGGCAATATAGAATTTATT